>Ga0315289_10006096_pt1 | contig 17753 bp, 16 predicted proteins | sample YL17G11_40_MG_FD_203452 | JGI IMG/M metagenome (GOLD analysis project Ga0315289, IMG submission 203452) | Sediment microbial communities from Yellowstone Lake, YNP, Wyoming, USA - YL17G11_40 | ecosystem: Environmental > Aquatic > Freshwater > Lake > Sediment | place: USA: Wyoming | collected... | reverse complement strand
AGACGTCAAGATATGGCTGGAAAATCTGGCCCTCCAGGGAAAACCCGAGGCATAAAAAAGTAATACCAAACTGTTATGAGCGATAACGAATTAAAAGAAACGCTTATCTCAAGCAACCTGGTCACGCCGGAAGAGATGGAGAAGGCGTCTGATGAGGCGGCCAAACTCAACGTAACGCTGGAAAAGGCCGTCATCGATCTGCACATCCTGGAAAAGGACGCGCTTTACTCGGTCGTGGCCGCCAAGATGGGCGTCAGCTACCGCAGTATCGCCGGTATCGAAGTCTCCGAGGATATGGCCAAGGTTTATTCGGAAGAGCTTTCCAGTTCCACCAAGTCCGTGCCGGTGGAGATAAAAGACGGAGTCCTGCACGTGGCCATGGAGGACCCCACCGACATTTCCCTGATCGACCAGATACAGCTTTTTACCAATTACCCGATCGAGGTGGTTTATTCTCCGGCGGATGAGATCGCCGAGATAAAGAACAAGATGTTTACCAGAGACGGCGCGGCTTCATTGTTCGCGGAGCTTCAGGGCGGGACCTCCGAATCGGGCAAAGGCGAGGCTACGTCCATCGTCAAAATAGTGGACCTGATCATTACCCAGGCCGTACGCGACCGGGCGTCCGATATCCACATCGAGCCGGAAGAGAACATCACCCGTATCAGGTTCCGGATCGACGGCATCCTTCATGAAATACCTTCGCCGCCCAAAGACTGGGAACCGGCCATCACCAGCCGGGTCAAAGTCCTTTCCGGCATGGACATCGCGGAATCGCGCACGCCTCAAGACGGTCATTTCCAGCAGAAGGCCGACGACAAAGTCATCGATTTTCGTGTTTCCACCCTGCCGACCATCCATGGCGAAAACCTGGTCTTGCGATTGCTCGATACGGCATCCGTTACTATCGGCCTGGAACGTATGGGGTTTTCCTCTTATGAGGACCTGAAACATTATGAGGAATTGATCGTCCGGCCTTACGGGATCATCCTTTCTACCGGACCGACCGGCTCGGGAAAGACCACCACGCTTTATTCGGCGCTGACCCGCATAAACACCGTGGACACCAACATCATCACCCTGGAAGACCCGGTGGAATACCGTTTGGGCATGATCCGCCAGGTGCAGGTCAACCCCAAAGCCGGGATCACTTTCGCCAACGGCCTGCGGGCGATCTTGCGTCAGGATCCGGACGTGATCATGGTCGGCGAGATCCGCGACTTGGAAACGGCCCGCATGGCTATTCAGGCCGCGCTGACCGGGCACCTGGTGTTTTCTACCCTGCACACCAACGATTCGACTTCATCGGTGGCCCGCCTGGTCGATATGGGCGTGGAAAGTTTTCTGGTAGCGGCGTCCCTGATCGGCGTGATGGCCCAGCGCTTAGTCCGTACGATATGCACTAAATGCAAAGAGCCTTATCAGCCTTCCAAGGTAATACTGAAAAAATGGGGGCTGGAGGATAAGGCAGACCTGGTGGTCTATCGCGGTAAAGGTTGTCCGGTCTGTAAAGGCACGGGTTTTAGGGGCAGAACCGGTCTGTTCGAGCTGTTGGTGGTTACCGACGAGATACGGGAAATGATCAACCAGAGCGCGTCTACGGTAGCTTTGCGTAAAAAAGCCCAGGAATCCGGTATGCGGATGTTGTGGGAAGACGGGCGTTCCAAAGTCGTTAAAGGCGTAACTACCTTTGAAGAGGTGGCCAGGGTCTGCGAAGAACAGGCGGATATGGCCAAGAAGGCCGCGGCCGCCGCCCAAATAGAAGTCAAACGGCACGTCGAACTGGCGGCCGCGGCCGCGCCGGAAGTCTTAAAAAGTAAAGACATGAAAGTAGATACGGCATCGCTGGAAGAATACCGCTCGCGCATCGCCAAATGGCTGGGCGGCAAGTAATTAGCGTTTAGCGTATGGCGTATAGCGTATAGTCACAAGACTATACCTATCCGCTGTACGCTATCCGCTATACGCTAGATTTATGTACGAACAATACTGGAACCTTAAAGAAAAACCTTTTCAAAACACCCCGGACCCGCGGTTTCTTTTCATGTCCCATCAACACGAAGATTCTTTGATGAAGCTGACTTACGTGGTGGCCCAGAACCTGGGCTGCGGGATGCTTACCGGAGTATTCGGCTGCGGCAAGACCCTGCTGGCCAGAGTGATCTTGCGGGAGCTGGGCCAGGACAAATTCCGCGCGGCCTATATCCATAACCCTTTAGTCAGCGAGCCGGCCGAGTTGTTGCGGACCATCGTGCGTTCTTTGAGCCCCCAGAGCCTGCCGGAGAAAAAGACCGAGCTGATGGTCGACCCGATGCTGGAAAAACTTCATACGATATTGCTTGAAAACATCAGGGACGGGAAGGATAATATCGTGATCGTGGATGAAGCGCATACCATCGAAGATATGCGGATATTTGAGCAATTACGGCTGATCCTGAACTTTCAACACGACGACCGGTTTTTGCTGGCATTGATACTTATGGGTCAGCCGGAACTGCGGGATAAGATCGACGCGCTAAAACCGCTTTCCCAGCGAATACCCATACGCTGTCATCTTGATCCGTTGAAAGAGGATGAAGTGGCGGCTTATCTGGAACACCGGCTCAAATTAGCCAATGAAGGCGCGGTCCCCGCGCAGCTGACCAATATATATCAGAAGGACGTGGTAAAGACTATCTATAATTTTAGCGGCGGTATCCCCCGTAAAATAAACACCTTGTGTGATCTGGTGCTGCTTTCGGGGTTCGCCAAGAAAGTGTCGTTGATCGACGCGGGCTTGGTTGCTTCGGCGATCAAGGAGTTTAACCTAACCTAGCGTATAGTAAATTCTATACCTATCCGCTAAACGCGATACGCTAAACGCTAATTATATGGGTATATACGGTTACAAAGCAGTCAATACTAAAGGTAAGACCGTTAATGGTCAGCTGGAAGCCAAAGACGAACTGGAAGTCTCTACCCAGCTGGCCAAGCTGGGCTATACCCCGGTCAATATCAGCTTCAAGGGCGAAAAACAGGTCTCCGGCGCCAAAGGGTTCATGCGTAGATTCCAGAAGACCTCGGCCCGCGACCTGGTCATATTTACCCGGCAGTTTTCCACGATCGTCAAGGCTGCCGTGCCGATCATGGAAGGTCTGGGGGTCCTGGCCGAACAGGCGGAAGACGAAAACCTTAAAGAAGCGCTGCATCAGATCATCCATGACATCGAAGAAGGTTCCAAGCTTTCCGAAGCGATGTTCCGGCACCCCGGGATCTTTAACGATCTTTATGTCAACACTGTGGTGGCTGGGGAGGCGGGCGGCGTGCTGGATAAAGTGCTGCTGCGTCTGGCCGACGTGCTGGAAGAGGAAGGTAAGACCAAAGCCGATCTGCAGGGCGCCTTGCAATACCCTTTCATGGTCATCATCGCTCTGTTTATAGCGGTGATTTTCCTTTCCATCCAGGTGGTGCCGACCTTTGCCGGTCTTTATGGCAGCCTTAAAGTAGCCCTGCCTTTGCCTACCCAGGTATTGATCATCGTGAGCAATACTTTGCGCGGGCCCTGGCGTAACAGCAAAAATGTCCTTTTGTCGCTGGGCTGGTATTTTTTCCTGATCGTCATAGCCGCGGCGCTGGTATTTTTGGTCAAGTTTTTCATCAATACCCCCCAGGGCAGAAAACTCTGGGATAACTATAAATTCAAGATGCCCATATTCGGCAGGATCTATACCAAGGTGGTGATGCTGCGTTTCGCGACCATGCTCAACGTGCTTTACTCGGCCGGCATATCCATACTAAAGATAATGGACATAGTAAAGATCACTATCGGCAACGTAGTGCTGGGGGAGGAGATCGACAAGATCAAAAGCGACGTGGCCGACGGCAAAGGCGTTTCCGGCGGCATCCTTAATTCCAAGCTTTTTCCGCGGATGGTGGGATACATGGTGTCGATCGGCGAGAAATCCGGGTCGTTGTCGGCGATGCTTGATTCTTTATGCGAATATTATACAATGGAAGTGCGCACGTCTGTGGCCACGCTGACTAAACTCGTCGAACCGTTGATGACCGCGGTGATGGGCGCGGTGGTAATCGGGATAGCTTTGGCCATATTCATGCCGATGTGGGACCTGATCGGCGCGTTTAAGGCGTCGCAGTAAACGCGGGTAAAGCATGGAAAAGCCCCAAAAAGATCTTTCTCAAATTCAGCTGGACGCGCTGGAAAAAAACATGGCTTTGCTGGGCAGGCTGTCAGCCGGCGTGGCCCACGACATCAACAATCCCTTGACTTTTTTGACCACAAACCTGGAGTATTTGCTTAAAAAAGTCGAAGCGGGGACTGTGCCGGATAAGGGCGCTTTAGTAACGATATTGTCGGAAGCGCTTTGCGGGGCCGAACGCATAAAACACACGGTCCAGGACCTTTTGACCTTTGTCCATCCCGAGCAGGGAGAGTTGGCGCCGGTGGACTTAAACGCGATAATGGATTCGGCCGTCAAGGTATTGCTGCGCGACGTAAGATTAAAGGCTGAGGTCGTAAAAAAATATAAAAAGGTTTCTAAGGTCTGGCTTGACCCCAATCAGACAAGCCAGGTTTTTTATAATCTGGTGGAGAACGCCCTGCAGGCATTAAAACCCGGAGGCAGGATAGAGTTATCCAGCGGCGAAGATGCCCGGGAAGTGTTTGCCGGCATCAAAGATGACGGATGCGGCATCCCGCCGGAGGCGCGGGCCAGATTGTTTGAGCCGTTTTTTACCACCCGGGGCGGCACCGGCCTGGGGCTTTATTTAAGCCGCAAGACGGTCGAATCTTTCGGCGGCAGGATCGCCCTTGAAAGCGAAGTCGGCAAAGGCAGCAGATTTACGGTTTTTTTCCCGCGGGGGGGCGCGGGAAAAATTTAGCAAGGAGGTCGTATGAAGGAAGTTTATCGCGTAGGGGATGACATTTTCGTGGCCATGGCGTTTGTCAGTTTCGTGCTGGGGATAGCGCTGAGGATCTTAAGCATTTCTCATGTGACTTTTGGCCTCACCTACCAAGAAGTGTTGTTTTTCTCGGTGATGTGTCTTATGTTCAGCATCGCCTTGAGTCTTTACGATCTTAATACGTCGAGTAAGTAAGCGGCAAGCAAAAGATAATTATTCGCTTTGCGCGTGAGATTATGCCGAGGGTAGTGTTTTGCTCTCGCGGGCAAAGCGGGTGATTTTATCGTCAAACATGGATAACAAACACAGCATATTGATCGTAGATGATGAGCCTTATATTCTTTCCTCATTGGTAAGAGTGCTGGAGGCCGAAGACCGCCAGATCCTTACCGCTTCAAGCGCCGAAGAAGCAACGGAGCTTCTCAAGGACAAAGGCGCGGCCCAGATAATAATATCGGACAATCGGCTGCCGCAGGCGACCGGTATAGATTTTCTGATAAAAACAAAACGTCTCTATCCGGACACGGTCCGCATCTTGATGACCGGCTACCCGGACCTTACCTCGACCATGGATGCCATAAACCGGGCTCACATCTGGCGTTACATCCTTAAGCCCATCGAAATGGAAGAATTAAGAGTGCTTGCAAAGCAGGCCATCGAGTATTATAATATTATACGTGAAAATCGGCTGCTTTTGCAGATCGCGCGCCAGCAGTCGGATTTTATAAAAAAGCTCAAAGAGATATATCCTCAGCTTGCTGATACCGATTTCAGAAACAGCGGCTATTCCTTGGATGAGACCAGGGTTGCCCGGATGCTTGAGGATTTCATGAAAAGATATTACCCGGACAAAAACCAGGAAGAGTGATTTGACCCGGTTCATTGGGGAGGCGTATAAAAGGAGGTGCTGGATGAGAGATGTTTATAGAGTAGGGGATGATATTTTCGTGGCCATGGCATTTGTCAGTTTCGTGCTGGGGATAGCGCTGCGGATCTTGAGCATTTCGCAGGTGACTTTCGGCGTAAATTACAAAGAGGTGCTATTTTTTTCTATGATGTGCCTTTTGTTCAGTATCGCCTTAAGCTTATACGATCTTAACGCCAAAAAGTGAATTTTTAAAAAAATCGGCCCTGGAGCGGCCAGAACGCGGCAAGACGTGATTAACGAAAAAAGTTAACCGCCAGACCGTTCCTGGTTATTCCAGGGCTGGTTTTTTACATGGGTGATCATGCCTTCCGAAAAAGAAGATAAGGGCGAATTGAGGCTGGAGCGGCATCTTCTGGACGGTAAATGGGTCAGCCCCGCTCAATTGATGGAGGCCAAAGAAGAAGCCAAGGCCCGCGGCCGGTCTTTGTATTGTATTTTGACCCGTAAGGGTTTTTTGAGCGAAGAAGAAGTATTCATGTTTTTCGCCGGCTATTCCGGGATCCCCTTCGTGAGGCTGTCGGATTACAATATCAGCGAAGAGCTGCTGGCTTTGTTTCCGGAGCCGCTTTACCGGGACAAGCTTTTTGTGCCCTTGCTGAAAATGGAAAATGTCCTTTACGCGGCCATGGTCAACCCCCTGGATTCCGATCTGATCAACACCCTGACTACCCGGACCGGCATGGAGATAAACGTACTCTTTGCCAATCCCAGCGCCTTGCAAAAGGTCCTGGACAAACATTTTGGCTCCCCGGACCAGTTTTTCGATATACGCGGCCTGATGAGCGCGCCTCAAGCCTTTAGCATGATGCCGCCGGCGCGGGAATCGGAGCGTGTCAGCGTGGACATCCCCGCCGAGATAGAGCTGGAGGATAAAAATGTTACGCTTGTCTCCGGCGCGCCGCTCTCCGTCATGATCAGCGATATTTCTTCAAGCGGCCGGGCCGCGGGAATGAGCGCGCCGGTTTTTTTACCGGCCGGGGCCAGGCTTTGCGTCAAGTTCAGCCTCAAGGATATATCCTGCAAGGTAAAAGCGCAAGTGTCCCGCTGTACCAGCGAAAAGAACGGCCGTTACTCTCTAGGCGTACAGTTTATTGCGGAGGAGGCGGTCATAAAAAGTTTGATGGGATTCGGCAAGTGAGTTGGTTTTTTAGCGAAAAATATGGTAAATTATAATTGGTGAACGTAGTCTTATAAATCATTCTTTGGCGATTCGCTCATTGAAAATAAGGTAGTCGACCGGCCAGCGGCAAATAACCACAATGCTTTAATAATTTTGCTAACCTACCCGCCTTTGGCCAGCCATCCCGATGTTTGATCTCTTTAAGTCCGATTGCCGGTAAAGTCCTGTCCGGGGCTTATATCTTAAGCCTTGACATTTTAAGGGGCAGTGCTATGCTTTTATAGGGTTTCTTACTTTTTATTTATCCTGCGGCAGGGGCCGCGGGATAAGCAGGTCAAGGAGGTGTTTTATGTTGAGCAGAAAGGGTTTCACGTTGATCGAGTTGATCATGGTCATAGTCATCATCGGCATATTGGCCGCGGTTGCGGTGCCTAAGTTCGTGAACTTAAGAAGGGACGCCCAGAAAGCTTCCTGCACGGGTTCAGCGGCGGCGATCCAGACCGCGTTGTCCAACTATTATGCCCGTCATGCCATTTCCGGTACCGGCGTATTCCCGGTGACCTTGCATACCACGCTCTTCACCTCTTATTTGCAGGACACCACGCTTCCTATTCACCCGTTTGGTTTCAACTGGAATAGCTACTACACAACTAGTCATGTGGTCGTGGGTTATCCTGATTCGTTCAGTTTCACAGTGGGCGGCGCTAAGGGCGCGGGTGCCGGCGCTTGCACCGGTTGGTAAGCGAAGTTTAAGGTTTAGGGCAATCACAACAATCCCCCCGACATCAAGTCGGGGGGGTTTTTTATTTGAAAAATCCGCTTAAGTCAGGCATAATAGAAAAATGGCCGATATTTTTAAAACAGAAAAACTCAATAATTTTTTCCAAAAAAACCTTATCGCCATAGCCTTTTCAACGATAACCGTTCTGGGGATAAGCGTGTACGCCAGCTCATTGACCGGCGAATTTATCTGGGACGATTACGATCTGGTAGTGAATAATCACTATGTGCACGATACCCAATGCGTTTCCCGGCTATTTACCCAGAGCATGGCCGCCGGAGCATGGGGCCAGTCGTATTATTACCGGCCGCTGACCATGCTGGTTTATATGACCGGCTGGCGGTTATGGGGCGCCCATCCGCCGGGATATCATTTATTGAGTTTGAGCCTGCATATCGCGGCCGCGTTTTTGTTTTTTGCGGTTGCGGCCGGATTTTTGCCGGCTAAGCCCGCTTTACTGGCCGCGTTATTGTTTACGGTCCATCCCTTGCACAGCGAAACCGTGGATTACATATCTGACCTGGGGGACCTTTTGTCCGCGGTATTTATCCTGGGGGCGTTTTTAAGCTATATGCGGCTGGCGCGGTCCAGTCGGCCCTTGATGCTGATCGTGTCGGTCGCAAGTTACGCTTTAGGCCTGATCTCCAAAGAAAACGCGCTGGTCCTGCCGCTTTTGCTTTTGTTGTATCACTGGGCTTGCCGGTTGAAGGTCGAGAAAGAAAAATATCTGCCGTTTTTGCTGATCACCCTTTTCTATCTTATAGCGCGCCAGATGATTCTGTGGCCTTCCCTGGTAAGCTTTACCAGCCTCCCGCAGAGGATCCCCGGGTTCTTTGCCGCCCTTACCGGTTATGCCGGGAAACTGTTTTTCCCCTTTAACCTTTACTTTGACTACGGCAACAGAATCTTCGGATTCTGGGAACCTCAAGCTCTGGCCGGGTTGGCGATAGCCGCGGGTTTTATCGCTTGGGCCTGGCGTTTTCGGCGGAGATTGCCGGGTTTCGCCGCGGGTTGGCTTTTTTTAACCATTCTGCCTTTTTCCAACATTTTTTTTAACCTGCCTTTTTATATGGCCGACCATTACTTTTATCTTCCGTCTCTGGCCGTATTTTTGCTGATGGCCTCCGGTATCGGACGACTATCCCGGTTTCCCCGGGGAAAGCTGCTCGTTGGGCTTTTGGCCGCCGCTTTATTGGTATATTACGGCTGTATCAGCGTGAAACAGAACCGCTACTGGCATAACGAGTTGGGTTTTTATGAACGCACCTTGAAATATACGCCCGAAAAGGCCAGGGTCTGCCTTGTGCTGGGCACTTATTGGCAGCGGCACGGCCGCGACCAAGAGGCCCTGGCTTATTACGACAAGGCTTTAAGGTTGGGCGGGACCTATAAACAAGCTTTTTATAACCGCGGCTGCCTGCTGGCGAAGCTTGGTCGTTTCCCGGAAGCCGAAGCTTCTTACCGGCAAGCCATTGCGGCCGATCCGGCTTATGCCCTGGCTTATTACAATCTGGGCGTGTTGATCTATACCCAAAAAGATCAAGACCAAGGCGTTTGGTTAATGCGAAAAGCGCTGGCCCTGGATCCTTCTCTGACCGAAGGCTATAAAAACCTGGGCGCGCTTTATGAAAAAATGGGCCGGCAAAAAGAAGCGGCGCGGCTGTACGAAAAAGCCGTTTTGCTTTACCCCGGCGACGCCGGCGCCCATTATTCGTTGGGCGCGGTTTACGCCGGCTTAGGAGACGGTCGGGCGCTCGCTGAATTGAAGACAGCCGTAAAGATCAACCCCGGCTTCGGCGCGGCTCATAACGACCTGGCCGTAGTTTACGCGTCCCTGGTCCCTCCGGATTGGGACGCGGCGTATGCAGAGGTCATGGCTGCCCGGTATTCAGGTTATAAGATCAACGCGGGCTTCCTTCAGCTGGTAAAAGACAATATTGACCGGAAAAAATCACCATGATGATTACGCCAGAACGTTTTAAAAAGGAAATCGGGATTTTCGCCAAGCCGGCCGGCCAGCTTGTGCTGATCGCGGCTTTGGTCTTTATCGTTTACGCCGGCTCTTTAGGCGGGCAGTTCGTCTGGGACGACCACGCCCTGATTACCGACAACCTTTACGTAAAAGATTTCCAGTACCTGCCGCAGGTCTTCAGCCAGGACCTGGGCCGCGGCTCCGGCGTCGAATTTCATTACTGGCGGCCGTTGACATCTATGGTTTACATGCTGGAATATTCCTGGTGGGGTCCAAACCCAACCGGGTATCATCTACTGAATATCGCGTTTCACGCTTTGGCGGCCGGATGCCTTTACTGGCTGATCATAGTACTGTTTTCTGACCAGGTGACCGCGTTTTTGGCCGCCGGCCTGTTCGCGGTTCATCCGGTCCACAGCCAAACGGTGAATTACATATCTAATCTGCAAGAGGGTTTATCCGCGGTTTTTGTCTTTTTGAGCCTGACTTTTTACGTCAAATACTGCCGCAACACCGACAGGCGTTATTACCTTTTGATGCTGGTAAGCTTTATTTTGGCGCTAATATCTAAGGAAAGCGGCCTGATAGTTCCGGGGCTGTTTTTGCTTTATCATTTCATTTTTGGTGAGCGCTTACACGCCAAAGCTTTTTTGCCGATCCTGATCGTAGCGCTGGGTTATCTGGTCTGGCGCAACACTGTTTTGGGGCAGTCGGTGGTCGAGGCCGCCGGCTTGTTTAGGCGGCTGCTGGAATTTTTTACAGCCCTGACCGGTTACTGCGGCCTTTTGCTTTTACCGCGGGATATCCGCACGGAATATACCGCCGGGACTTTTAGCTGGATGGCTCCGGCGGCCGTAGGCGGCATATTGATCTTGGCGGCTCTTTTGTTCGCGGCTTTGGGGCGCAAACAAAAAATGATCTCCTGGGCCGCGGGTTGGTTCTTGCTTACGCTTTTACCGGCTTCGGGGATCCTTTATTCCACGGCTTTTTACATGACCGGCCATTATTTGTATCTGCCGTCCGCGGGTTTTTTCTTAAGTTTGGCCGCCGGCCTGGCGCGATTATGGCGTAGGCCGCGGCTGCGCGTTTATAGCGTCGGACTGGCTTTAGCCCTGGCCGCTTTTTATTCATGCTTGGCGGCCGGGCAAAATGTTTACTGGCGCGACGACATTGCCCTTTTCCGGCATAATCTGAAATACGCCCCCCAAAGCGGCCGGATGCATTATAATCTTGGCCTGGCTTATTACCAGGCCGGTGATATTCACCGGGCCATTGATTCTTACCAGCAGGCGTTGAAGTCTGGGACGGCCAGTCCCGCCGTATATTACAACCTGGCCCTGGTTTACAGCGATACCGGCCAGCTCGATTTGGCGATAACCAATTTTAAAAAAGCCATTGCGCTGGATCACGGGTATTTCAGGGCTTACCACGGCCTGGGTTGTCTCTACGTTCGGCTGGGCCGTAATCAGGAAGCGGAAGAGTTGTTTCAGGCGGCCAGGGTGTTATCCCGCTTAAGGCAGGCGGCCCTGGCGCAGGTCTTTGACTAACTTTTGCGCCGGCGCGAATTGAGGATTAAGGCTGATGGCTTGGGCCAGTTCAGCGGTAAAGCGCTGGTCGCCGGCATTTAAATAAGCCAGGGCCAGGCTGAACCGGCTGTAAAACCATTGTGGATTAGCTTTTACGCTTAACTGGTAAAACTTCAGGGCCCCTGGAAGGTCGCCTTGTTCCTGGCATATCCTGCCCAGCACCAGATAAGAATAAAAATCCTCCGGTTTTAATTCTACGGCCCGTAGGCCGTAGGCATAAGCCCGCTGTGGCGAGCTGACCGCGTAGAGCCGGGCCAGGTTTTGATCAGCCTCGGCGTTATAAGGGTCAAGCTTCAGGACCCGCTGCCAGTAGGCTGCCGCTGCGTTCGGCTGTCCGGCCTTTTCTTTAGTTTCGCCCAGCAAGTTGTAGATCTGGCATACCCGGACCAGCACCGGTTTTGTTTTAAGCGCTTTACGTAATATCGCTTCGGTGGTCTTAGTGTTGCCGGCGTCGAAATAGAGCCCGGCCAGGTTGATATAAAGTCCGGCGTGCCAGTCTTTGTCTTCCTGGGCCAGGGTCAGGCCGGTTTTAAAAGCCTGCTTGGCCGATTCGGTCCCACCCAGTTTTTTAAGGGCCAGGCCAAGATTGATCCAGTTGCCGACATGGCGGCTTTCTTTAGCCGTACCCAGGCTCCAGATGGTCAAGGGATCGCAAAGCTCGTGGTTGCGTTCTACGGTCGCCAGAGTTGCCAGGAAAATGATCCCTGCGGCCGGATAGACCAATAATTTCCGGAACCGGCCGGAAAGGCGAGCGCTAAGGTAAGCAAGGATTATATATATCCCCAGCGAAGAAAAATAAAAATGATGTTCGGCCGCCGGCACTTTAAGCGTGGCGTAAAATTTAGGCAAGAGCCCCCCAAGCAAAAACAAAATGCCCAGCGTAATCGGATAATGGCGGTTTCGCCAATATACGGCCGCGCCCAGGATTGCGGCCAGACCAGCCAGGGCCGTCACCCCGGCCAGGCCAGCGGGTTCGGGCATGTAATGCAGGAAGTTTAAGTTGTCCGGCCAGCAAAACAGCCGCAGGTAAAAAAAAGTTACCCGGCTCTGGATCAGTATGTTGGCTAAGACCGGCCGGACTGCAGGGCCGCTTAACCCGGAGAAATAGGCTGATTTATAAACCAGATAGCCGAAAGTAACGGCGGCCAGCCCGGCCAAAAAATATTTTTTATTTTTCGCGGACGCCGGTATCGGCGCGGCAGTTTGTTTAAAGAGCAGCCAGTGCGCGGCGATCAGCAGAGGAAATAGCAACATGGTTTCTTTAGTCAAGAGGCCCGCCGCGTAAATCGCCGCAGCCACCCAGGGCCGGCCTTTTAAGTAGAGCAAAAATCCCGCCAGCGTAAAGAAAGTAAACAGCAGGTCAGAGCGGCTGCTGATGTAGGTCACGGCTTCAGTATTCAGGGGGTGGACTACGAATAAAGCGCTGATCAAGACCAAAACGGCCGGCCGGCTTTGCGGCAAAACCGCTTTTAGCAGGAAAAAAAGCAATAAGGCGTTGGCCAGATGCAGGCAGAGGTTGGTGATGTGATAGGAAAGCGGGTTCAAACCGCCTACCGCGTAGTTAAAAGCGAAGGTCAGCATCAGGAGAGGCCGGCACATGCCTTTGGCGATTGCGAAGCTGGTAACATAACCCTTAAAAAACATCGGGTAATAGACCGCCTTTTTGATAAAAGCGTTTTCCACAATCATGTGGTTATCATCGAGGATGAACGGCGCTTGCAGCGAGTTGGCATACGCGATCAATGCCAGCGCGGCCAAGATCAGCAGGGTGGTAATACCAGCGCGGTCAGTCATAATGTTAGTTTTGTTTAAGACCGTGTCCCACCCCGGGGGTGGCCCGTGGGCCACCCCCGGGGTGGGACACGGTTAATGTCCTTCAATGGTTTGTAAAAGTTTCTCATCTACCGGGTAACCCAGCGCTTTGGCCCGTAGCGCGTTCTTTTTAGCTTTGTTCCAGTCCGGCGGCACCCGCGATGCGTAGAATACGGCCAGATCATTGTGGGCCGCGCCAAAGCCGGGATTAAGCCATATTGTCTTCAGCAGATATTGCCGGGCCTGCGGCCGGCCGAGCTTAGCCAGCGCGCTGCCCAGGTAATAAATACTGGCCGCATCGTCGCTTTTTAAAGTCACGGCGGTATAGTAGAAGTTTACGGCCTCCCGCAGACGCCCCTGTTCTTCTCTGATCCGGCCCAGGCCGTAATAAGCGGCGTAATGATCCGGCGCGATTGTCGCGGCGCTTTGGAAAGCTTTTTCGGCTTCAGCCAGGTCTTCCTTTCCTAAATAATATATGGCCAGGTTAAGATAAGTCTCATGCGAGGCCGGATAAAGGGACAGTTCTTTTTGCCAGGCCTGGAGGGCTTGAGTCTCTTTACCGGTACGGGCGTAGACGATCCCTAAGTTTTGATAAATGCCGGGCGCGGGCAGGTCGCGCGATTTTAAAGCCTCCTGGAGTTTTTGCGTGGCCGCGTCGTATTGGCCGCGGCTGATGTAAATAGTGGCCAGGTTTACGCGGCTGTAAACCACGGTTTCCACGCGGTCGTTTAAGGCCTCAGCTTTTTTAAAAGCGATTTCAGCTTCGTCGGTCCGGCCGGCCTTAAGATATTCTAGGCCCAGGTTTATCTGAATCGTGCCGGAATAAGGGTTACGCTGGCCGGCCGCGCTCCAGAGCCGCAGGCCGTCGGAAAACTCATAGTTGCGATACCAGGTTAGAATCGCCGCCAGAATCAGGATGCCGCTTCCGACATAGAGAAAATATTTTTTATGCCGGACGTATTGGCCGCAAAGCAGGGCGGCGAGAAAAATATACAACCCCATTCCCGGGATATAAAAATGATGCTCGCAGGCCACAAAGCTTAAGCGGGCATAAAACTTCGGCAAAAGCCCGATGAAAAACCAGGCTAATCCGAACCCGGCAACAGGGTTCTTTCGGCCGACATAAAAAACCGACCCCGCCAGAGCAGCCATGCCCGCGACTGACCATAAAGCCTGCCATTGCCAGAGAGAATTAAGGCCGGGTATGTGGTGAAGTATGTTCAGGCTGCTGGGGACAATAAATAGTTTAAGATAAAGCATGGTCACTGCCGACTGCACCAGGACGTTGGAAAAATGACTGCGCAGCAGGGCCGTGGCTGCCGGAGAAAACAGCGTGGATTTATACAACAGATAGAACGCGGTGACTATGATCATGCCGGCCAAGAAAGTTTTTTTATATTTTTCGGCGGCCGGCTTGCCCGTCTTCACGGGTAATTCTCCGAAGCCTACTGGCGAAGGAGAATTGCGGTTTGCCGCCCCCCCGGCCAATAGTTCGTAAGCCGGGACAATAAAGATCAGCACCAGGCCGGTTTCTTTGGTCAGCAGCGCGGCCGCGTAGGCCAAAACAGCGTTCCAGGGCCTTCGTTTCAGGTATAAAAGAAAAGCAGTCATGACTAACCCGGCGGTCATCAGGTCGGAACGGCTGCTGATGTAGTTTACCGCCTCGCTGTTTAAAGGGTGGACCAGAAACAGGGCCGTGATCATAAAAGTGAGGCCTTTGCGCGCTTGCGGCAGGAGTGTTTTTAAAAGCAGGTACAAAAGCGCGGCATTCAGGAAATGGAACAATATGTTGATGATATGGTAGCCGGCCGGCTCCAGGCGGCCGCTGAAGTAGTTAAAAGCAAAGGTCAGCATCAAAAACGGCCGCAGCATCCCGCGGGGGATGGGGGCGCTGGTCACGTAGCCTTTGAACAGCCAGGGGAGGTGCCGGTAGTCTTTTATAAAGGCGTTTTCCACGATCATGTGGCTATCGTCGAAGATAAAGGGCGCGCCAAGCGCGTTGGCGTAAAGCCCAAAACCCACCGCGGCCAACAGGATCATTAAAATTGTTTCTTTAAGGTCCAGTCTCATGATATGGTATAATTGTACAGTTAAAAAAGACTATGACAATTGATTTTTCACAGCAACCATAGTACAATTATAAAGTAGTTACAGGGAGGTGCTTTATGGACACGGCGACGCAGCGAAGAAAATTTTTTATCCATCCGTCCAGCCAGCTTAAATATATCGTGATGAGCGTGGTGCCGGCTATATTTGTGACCTTTGCCTGCGCTTATTTTTTGCTGGCCTCCGGCGAGATGCTGATCACCATCGAAGAAAGTAAATTAAGCGTACAGCTTTTCCCTTTGCGCCAGGCGGTCAACCAGTTGCAATTGTCTGCCGGCAGTTCCCGAGAGGCAGTCCAGCGCTTGCGCATGGTGCGTTACGAAGTCGATTACCTGGAGGATTCTTTAAAGCTGTCTTATTACGATATGGTGCGCCGCTGGAGCCTGGCCAAGCTTACCGTGTATAATATGCTGGCCGCCGCGGTGATCGGAATAAGTCTTTTGGCCCTGATCGTATCGCATCGCGTGGCCGGGCCGCTTTTACGGGTCAGACGCTGTCTGGACCTGATGAGCGAGGGCAAAGACGTGCCGCCGGTGCGCTTCCGTTATTATGACGAGTTTAAGGAAGTGGGCGAAGCTTTGGAAGCCTTGCGGTCTTCCTTGAAAGGTAAAGGCTTTTTGAAATGAAGATCAGCGTCATCCTTCCCGCCTATAACGAGGCCCAGAGCCTTCAAAATCTCCTGCCGCGCATTAAGGCTGTCTGTCCCGAGGCCGAGATAATAGTGGTGGACGACGGTTCTTGCGATGGCACTGCCGCTGTGGCCGCTGCCTGCGGCGCTGTCGTGGTGAGCAATCCTTATAACATGGGTAACGGCGCCGCGGTCAAGCGGGGGATCCGGCAGGCGGCTTGCGAGAACGTGGTGCTGATGGATTCCGACGGACAGCATCCGCCGGAAGCCATACCGCTTTTAGTCGAGGCCCTGGCGGCTTACGACATGGTGGTCGGCTCGCGCGTCAACGTCCGCCAGGAACTTTGGCGCAAATCAGCCAACGGTATTTATAACGCCCTGGCCTCTTATGTCACCGGGGTCAAGATCGAGGACCTTACTTCAGGTTTCCGGGCTTTCAAAAAAAGCAAGGCCATGAAGTTTTTGTATCTTTTGCCCAACACGTTTTCTTACCCTTCCACCCTGACCCTTGCCTTTATCAAGGCGTCTTACCCGGTAAAGTTTTTGCCGGCCGACATCCAGGCGCGCCAGAGCGGCAAAAGCAAGATCAGCCTGGTCTCCGACGGTCTACGGTTCCTGGCGATAATCCTGCGCATCGCGGTGTTCTTTTCCCCCTTGAAGATATTCCTGCCTGCGGCGGCGGCGTTTTTCGCGGCCGGGCTTTTTTATTACGCCTACACCTTTTTTTACTTCTACCGGTTTACCAACATGAGCGCGCTGCTTTTTACTACCTCCGTGCTGGTGTTTTTGCTGGGGCTTATCTCGGAACAGATCGCCAGTCTGCGCATGGATAAAAGCGAGAATTAAATGCCGTCGGCTAAAGATTTTAAGATCGGCAAAAACTGTGAGGTCGACCAAGGCGTTAGTTTGGGGTACCGGCCGACCCGGCCGGGAAGGTTCCCCGGTCTTATTGTCGGCGAAAAGGCCCTGATACGCCGCGGCACGGTTATTTACCGGGGCACGGTCATTGGTAAAAACCTGGTCACCGGCCATAACGTAGTCATCCGGGAAGAAAACCTGATCGGCGACGATCTCAACATCTGGAGTAATTCCGTGATCGATTACGGCTGTAAGATCGGCAGCAACGTCAGGATACATTCGGTCTGTTATATCGCCCAGTTTACCACCATCGAAGACGATGTGTTCATGGCGCCGGGAGTCATGATCGCCAACGATATACATCCCGGCTGCGAGTTTTCCAAGAAATGCATGCGCGGCCCGACCATAAAAAAGGGCGCCAGTATCGGGGTAAACGTGACTATCTTGCCTTTTGTTACCATCGGCGAAAACGCTCTGGTGGGTTCAGGAAGCGTGGTGACCAAAGATGTGCCGGCCGCAAGCGTAGTCTGGGGCAATCCGGCCCGGGTCCATAAAAGCGTCTACGATCTTAAATGCGTCAGCGGGCTTACGGATAAGCCGTATAAATAATAGTAGGGGAGGGGCATGCCTGCCTGCCGGCAGGCAGGCCCCTCCCGTTATAAAACGGATAAAAATGTTATTACGAGGGTGTCGGTAGGGGCGGCCGGCTGGCCGCCCGCTATCGGGCCAACAGCCGTTGGCCCCTACCTTAACAGTACCGTATAAACAACAGGGGACTAACAAATGAAATCCATCGGCATCATCGGTTACGGGCACTGGGGTAAAAACTATTTACGGGTGTTCCGCGAGATTTCCGTTGATATCGCGATATCCGTCAGTGACAGCCGGCCGCAGGCCCTGGAGGCGACCGGACGGCGTTTTTCGCAAGTTAAGACTTGCGGCCGGCCCCAGGATATATTTGACGATCCTTCAATCGAAGCGGTGGTCATCGCCACCCCGGCGGCCACGCATTACCCGCTGGTCAAAGCAGCTCTCCAGAGTTCCAAGCATGTGCTGGTGGAGC
>Ga0315289_10006095_pt1 | contig 17754 bp, 16 predicted proteins | sample YL17G11_40_MG_FD_203452 | JGI IMG/M metagenome (GOLD analysis project Ga0315289, IMG submission 203452) | Sediment microbial communities from Yellowstone Lake, YNP, Wyoming, USA - YL17G11_40 | ecosystem: Environmental > Aquatic > Freshwater > Lake > Sediment | place: USA: Wyoming | collected... | reverse complement strand
GCTTTCCTAGATTGTCGCTCAGACTTTGCTCCAGTGCAAACCATCTTTCCAGTGCTGAAGATCAAAATCGCCGTCTTAGGCTTCTTCAACCTGAAAACGAGCCCTGGAAATGATTCGGGTCTATATTCGACGCCTGGAAATGCTCGTACGATGGAGCTCAGATCCAAGTCTTATCCGAGAGTTGCTGAGGCGACGACATTCTGAATGTTTATGACTGCTTTCTTCCTAGCCAAAATTTCGCAGCTTCTCGATCAAACATAGGCTAAGCTTAGTTGAGGCCGTCAGCAATAATCATTTTGTTTCTACCTAACACCCGAGTAGTTCTCATTTTCCTAATTATCTCCAGCGATTTACACTTCTTGGCAACGTTGATCGAGCCGATGGACATCCAGTTTTCATGCTTTGTAAAGTCGAGGCTGGACCTCCTGTAGAGCTTCTCAGCCTCCGGCTATGGCTGGAACTATGAGCACCTCATAGCGCGCGCGCTTGCTTCTGGCCACATTGAGCATGTACCTAGAGTTGTCAATCCCCAACACAGTGACACCGGCCTTCGCTAGCTCAATAGTGACTCTCCCAGTGCCTACACAGAGTTCCAGTGCTCTGCATCCATGTTTGATGGCTAGCTCTCTGTAGAAGGCTACGTCATCTTTCGATCCGAACAGGTCGTAGTATTTTGACGCAGGTCCGTAATCCATCAGAACCACCTGCAGTCAAGTGCAGGATACTTCGTAGTGTCAATTGTCGTCGGTTTCGTTAAGTCTTTTCGCTCGCGCTATTCTTGAAAGAGTACTTCAATAGAATCGGCGTCACAATGGTTGTGATGATGGCCATCGCAACTATTTGCGCATACACATCCTGACTTATCGCTCCAGCTGCAAGGCCTATACCCGCGACTATCAGCCCCACCTCTCCTCTAGAAATCATTCCGACCCCGACCCTCACTCCGATTCTTCGGCTCTGCGTAGCTAGAGCAGCAGGAATTCCACAGCCAACCAGCTTGCTAATAATGGCGATCGCCAGCATCAACAAAACTCCGTAGAACGACGTTGGACCCAGGATCCACAGGTTTAGACGGGCTCCTATAACCGCGAAGAAGATCGGTGAGAAGATGAGAGTAACCTTGCTGATGTATTCTCTGACCTGCGCCAGAACCTTTGACTCGGCTACGGCCATTCCAGCAGAGAAAGCGCCGACGATCGGGTGAAGCCCGATTGCCGCAGACAATGCTGCGCTCCCGAAACATAGCGCTGTTGCAGCAATCTCAATCGTTCCTTCCGTATTCCACCGTCTCATGTAGGTCACAAGTCTCGACCCAACGTAAACTACAGATAGGAGAAGAGCAAGCCAAAGCCCAAGCGTCCGAACGAGTACCCAAACTGCCTCCATGGGAGAGGGAGTAACGCCCGTAGTTACGATGGAGACCACGATTGAGAGGACGATTAACCCGAGCACGTCATCGATAACAGCTGCGTTAACCATCAACCGGCCTTCTGTCGAGTTTAGTGCCCCAAGATCCTCAAGACTCCGCATGGTTATCGCGATACTCGTTGCAGTCAGAGCCGACGCGACGATGAGCGCTCCTGGTAAGTCGGTTGGAGGGAGAGGAACAAAAAGGGTGACGTATAGGCCAAGGAAGAAAGGGACGAGAACACCTGACGCTCCTATCAGAAAAGACTGGCCACCCACAGCCCTGAACTGGGCAAAACCAACCTCAAGCCCAGCCACGAACAGTATCAAGATAGCTCCTATTTCCGCGAAAGCCAAGACATGCTCATTGAACGCGACCAAAGGTTCTCCGCCGAATTGCATAGATCCAAGCGCAAACGGACCAAGAAGCATACCTGCGAACAATTCTCCCAGGACCTCAGGCATGTCTAAGCGCTTCATAACACCTGCCAAGATCTTTGCAAAGGCAACAAGTATGCTAATGTCGACGATCGCGCGCAGAACCGGATCGAAGTGCAAACGACTCAGCACACTCCTTTGAATGATCAACACACTGCTTGACGGCCACTCTCTTCAATTCAGTTCTATATCATCATACCCTCAACGACTCGCAGCCGAACAAGAACCCCGCAACCGATACAGGCCAAGAGAATCAACGCTGTGAAAACAGTATGCGTTTATTTCAAGACGTTAAATACCGTTCAGATGCTTCAGAGCGCGCGCAGACGGATCTTCAGTAAGGGATTATTCACGAGTTATGCAAGTCAGACGTGCGGGTGCGGGGGAATGGCTTTCTTTTTGTCGAGATTGCTGATTACTGTCTTCTTCATGGCTTTGTTGGTTGAGGGTTGCGGGCTACGTCTGTGGAGCTTGAGACGATAGATGTTAGTGGGCTGGAGGGGCGAGTTGTGCGCTTTGTGCAGTTTCCAACCCGGAAGGATAAGCGGCTTATTGCGGAGTTGCGCGATGGGAGTAGGCGAGTCGTTCAGTGCGAGAAATGCGGGAAAACCAACAGCCTGGAGGCAAGGCCAAACTCCCCACGATTCACAAACTACCTGATACTATGCCGCAACGACTCTACCCGACTCTTCCTAACAATCAACAAAACATGACTCAATTCTATCGTAGACCGCTGAAGCGCGCATATGCCGGTCGCTCATTCTTCTGGATTCACACTTTCTGGCCTTGTGGTCGCGTTCGCAGTAAGCTTGCTGGCTAGCTCGATCCTCTCCTGTAGCTGCTTGAGCGCTGCAAGAGAGAGGCCGTGATTGGTGTATGATTCTCCTATGTCTATAGCAGTTCTCTGCAGTGAGGGCATCTGTAAGGCATATTCAGATCATATGCTATGCTCTTTCCACACTTCGGACACTTCGTCTCGGGCATCAAGACTCACCTCGCGACTCAAGCGATTATCTTCTCCGATTTAAACTTGACAAATTCGAGAAAGTGCCCAGTCGCGCGCGCGGGTTCGATTAGTCGTCATGACAACTCAATGCAACGAGAGTGCGTCTGGGCTGAATCTCAAGAATCAGAATTCAATCGAAAGGATCCATGTTTCTTTTGGGCCTTGAGCCTACCACATCCTTGTTTCTATTCTCTTAAAGGATAGCTTCGCGCGCGCTCTGATAGTTGCGGGAATAGGCCTGGCGGCCGGAGCCATAAGCCAGGACGTGTATGCGCAAATAGTTGCGATGGCCATCATCACAACCATTGTAACGCCGATTCTTCTAAGGTTCTCCTTTGGGAGAAAAGTGGAAGTCAGAGTTGCTGACGTGTCGAGTACACAAGACGTCAGCAAGTAGCCGCAATTTGCGAAAGATATGAGATCTAGCTACAACTCAGTTGAGTGTTCTTCTGGAGCGCGCCACAATAGTAATCGGTAGAATGGTGGACCGAGCGGGGTCCAACGCGTTTTCGCGTCTAGAATTTGTTCCAAAATTCCTGCCGGGTTCAGGTCTCGATGGATTCGGTATTGCCAAGCGCGCGCTAACCCCAGATAGCCTCTGATTTCTAGGGCTCGAAACATCTCCGTGCAGCCATGTTGAAAAGTGATACCCAAGTCGTTCAGATTCGCACTCGCATAGACTCAGCGGCCTGTTCCCTAACTTCGAAAAGCTCTTTTTCATTCATAATCGCTACGTTGTGGGCCAAGTCACTGAGCTCTTTCTCATTCAAATGCTCGCCGCGGAAAAGGCGACTCAACAGTTGAAAAGGCGCTTCCTTTAATGTCAATCCAACTCCCTCTCCACTTTTGGCAAAAGTCAACGTTACGTCGGTTGAGTCTTTGAAGGATAGACGCTTGTTGCCTATTGTGCATCCAGTCGAGAACTGTACTCCGTCAAGTAGGCAGGATATTGGGACTCGGTAGGGCAGTTCTACTTGGGCGCTTAGCCTAGAGTCGCCTCGCTTAGCCTTAAGTTCTCGCAGCGCTAGTAGACCTGCCTTCAACCCCAAAACTAGGAATGGTCCGAGGTGACTGTGAAATGCTTCTGCTTCTTCGAGAAGAGGGTTCAATTCGGGCTTCATATCTCATGACTTCAGAAGCCAGTAGTATATCTATGTGGGCTTGACGCGTCGGACAACCAGAGCCTTGACCAGAACAACGCCGATTATGCCTCCGATCAATCCGCCTATCGCATGCAGTCCAGCAAACATCAAGATCGCTTGCACCGTTCTGAATCCCATGAAGAAAATACCAATAATAGTGCCAGCCAATCCCGTACACAACACGGAGATCACTACCAGTATCATGCCTCCCAATGTGAGATTCTTGAACAGCCTCTCATAACCGAGAAGCCTCGTCACGATATCAAAGACGATGCTCGCAACCACAAACCCCAGCATCTGGAACGCTGTCGGATTGACCATGAACGTCATTCCAGCAACGACCAGGCCTACCAATGATGCGGCACTGAACTTTCGTGTCCACCATATCACTAGGATCAAGGCTATGAACGCTAGCATGTCGCAGAGGAAAGGCATGTGAGTAAGCTGCCAGAATATGGGTGAGATGAACGTGTTCAGAACACCCCACAGCGCTGAGCACACTGCGATGGCGGCTATATCTCTAGACGTGAAGTACATTGGTCAGTAATACCTTTCGCCAGAAAAGTAATACAAGAGATATAAAGCTTGCCGACGATATGGAACGTGAGTTGACATGGCAGGGGTTGTAAGAGCCAGTGCGACATTCCCACCAGATTTGCTGGAAGAGTTTGATCAAACGACGAAGACAATGGGTTACAAAAGCAGATCAAAGGCTATCCAAGACGCAATGAAGGCTTTGATTACGGAACACAAGTGGATCAGGGAAGAGAGGGGAAAGCGAGTGGGAGTCCTGGTCTTGGTCTTCGACCACCGTAAACGCAATTTACAGGAAGCATTGACTGAGATCCAACATGAGTATAGGGAGACGATCTGTTCCTCTATGCATGTGCATCTTGACGATCGAATATGCCTTGAGGCCATCGCTGTTCGCGGAGAAGCGAAGAAGGTCAAGGAGCTCTCAGACAAACTCAGATCGAAACGTGGCGTTCAATACGTGAGACCCACAATGCTCTCAATCTAACGCTGAAAGACGCACAAGAAGTCGTCGCCAACTGCCCCAGTTGAACAACGCGCGCTTCAGAACCCTATCCTGGGGAGATGGCTATCAGCCAGATTAGCCGCACGCTAGATAGATGGTCTAACGTAAGGGCTCTATGCTTCTGTTGTAATGGAAGCCATAGTTCAGAGATGTGGCGGGGGAAAGGCGCGCTAGATAGTGACTCATAGGCGCAGGTATTCACATTATTGTTGAGAACAGGTTCAATGCTCTAAACATGAGTCCTCCAGCCAAGAGCGCGAAACCAATCTCGAACATAGTCACAGCCAAGGCCTTCCGATAGCCGAACTGCCTCACCAAAACCGTGATTGTTGCGATGCACGGTATATACAGCATTATGACGGTTGCATAGACGATCATCTGTGTACCAGTGAGAACAGTGGCGAAGTTTGACGTTCCCGCTAACGCGGCCAACATGACAAGTGTTAACTCTTTTCGAAATATGCCAAAGATTAGTGGAGTCATTGTGATCGCTGGGAGTCCGAGCCAAGAAACGGTGATGAAGCTGAAGGCTTGTTCAAAGATGGGAAGAATGTTCATGAATTGAAGCACTTTGAGAATCAGGTTTCCCACGATCATAAGAGGAAACGCCACCCAAATGAATTCTTTCAGCCTGAACCACGTCTCTTTGGCTGTTGCCTTCAGTGAAGGTATCTTGTAGGAAGGCATCTCCATGATCAGGCCTACAGGTTCACCTGGAAGTACTTTGTAAGCGAGCCGTCCGAGAATGAATATTAGCACGAGATCAAAGGCATAGAGAAACAGAGCCCATCTCAATCCGACATAGGCGCCTACCAGACCCAAGATTACAACGGTCCTTGCCGCACAAGGAACCAGAGTGGTGAGAAAAGACGCTAGGAAACGTTCTTTCTCGGTCTCCATGATTCTGCACGCCATGCAACCTGGAACGCAACACCCGTAGCCCAGCAGGAGAGGTATGAACGCTTTGCCGTGGAGACCAATCTTGTGCATGACGGAATCCATCAGAAAAGCAGCTCGGGGAAGATAACCCGTATCCTCGAGTATGGAGAGGGCAATGTAGAAGGGAACGATGTAAGGGAGAGCAATCGTGACCCCCGCCACTATGCCCTCCATCAACCCGTCCCATACAAATTTGGAGACAAGGCTTGTGCCAAGGACCGTGAAGAACATCATCCTGACTTGGCCAAACATGTCTAAGAGAAGACCTGAGGTGAAGTCACCAAACCTGAAGATGCCGTAGAAGACTGAAATCATCACCAGAGCCATGACGGGGTATCCCCAGATTCTGTGCGTGGTCAGAGAAGCCAACCTCTCGTCCCACGTGATCTTCATAGGGGGAACAATCACTAGGCTTTTCCTTGCGATCTGATTCGCTAGGTTGTACCGCTCGGACGAGATTACGCTGGAACAGGGTTCTGAGTGTATCTTCTCGATCTCCTGAACTAAAGCCTCCACCTTATCCTGGATGTTTGGCTGTTGGCTGTAGACTAATTTGCTGACCTCGGGATCACCCTCCAACAGTTTAATGGCGACCCAGCGCGGAGGATAGTTTGTTTTGGTTCTCTCAACGATGGCTGCGAGCTCATCAATCCTTTCTTCTATCTCCAAACCAAACTTCGGATGATCGAGGAAATGCGACCTTTTCTCGTGAACCTCTATCGTCCTTCTCACAAGTTCATCCATTCCGATGCCTTTTGTTGCGATGCAAGGAACGACTGGAACGCTGAGTAGTTGACCTAAACGTTCGTGGTCGATCTTCATGCCTTTCTTTGTGGCGGCATCAATCTGGTTCAGAGCGATGACTACGGGCGCCTCCAGTTCGAGCAGTTGGAGTGTGAAGAACAGGTTTCGTTCGAGAACAGAAGCGTCGACGACATTAATGATTACGTCAGGTTTCTCCAAAGCTATGTACTCTCTGGAGACCAGTTCTTCAAGGGAATATGTGGAGAGGGAGTAGATTCCTGGCAGGTCAATTACATCTATTGTGTAATCTTCGAATCTGAGTGTTCCCTCAGCTCGTTCGATGGTTTTTCCCGGCCAGTTTCCGATGTGCTGGTGTAGCCCGGTGAGATGGTTGAATATGACGCTCTTACCAACATTGGCGTTTCCTGCAAGCGCGATTGTGATTCTTTCCTCAACCATCAACGGTTAGCAGGCCTCAACGTAGATCTTTGATGCAAGGCCACGCCCTATTGCCAGGCTAGATCCTCGGACAATGATCTCGACAGGCCCTCCCAGAGGGGCGCGGTTCCTCAACTCAATTTGGGATCCCGTGGTAACTCCAAGATCATTGAGCCGCTGCACTGCCGTCCTGCCGCCTCTAATGAAGCGAATGATTGCTCTCTGTTTTGGTCGCAAGGAGCAAAGTGGCGCAAGCGGCTTCGAGCGCAACTTTGGATTGTCTGCTGTTGGCTGGCAGGTGACACAGTCCTTTACGTCTCGATCACAGATTGGTATTGGTTTCCCGTCTGGACACGTGTCCGGGTGCCCAAGCATCTTGCAAAGGTTGTTCTCTGCTTCGTCTGATAGTGCATGCTCCATTTCACAAGCCTGTTGGTGGACGCTGTTTTTGCGAATATTGAGAAGGTTGTGGAGGAAGTGCTCAAGGAGTCTGTGCTTTCTGGTGATCTTCTTTGCTGCTCGGTGACCGTCGTTCGTGAGCGTGACGCCTTTGTAAGGTTCGTATAGAACGTAACCTTCCTGGGCCAAGCGTTGCAGCATTTCTGTGACGCTAGGTGCAGAAAAACCGAGACGTTTGGCTATCTCGGTGGTGGTCGCAGGCTTATGCTCCTCCTCCAAGCCATAGATCGCCTCAAGATATTCTTCGACGTTGCTGCTGTTCACGGCGATCGGATTTAGGTATTCCTAAACTTCAATTTAAGCCTGCTGATCTTAGCGTGCGCTCAGCTGGTAGCAGTTGCGCTCCTTTTCATTCTTTCTTGGCCCAGTCCAGTAGACCGCAAGAATGTTGTAGCGCACGGGCTTGTCCCGTTATTCGGCGGTTTAACATCGTTGTGTGCATATGATGGGGGGCAAGAGGAGATAGGGGATGCTTCATACCAACCTTCCGGAGGGTAGATGGAGTCAAAACTGACCCTTTCGTCATGAGGCACTCACGGATCGCCTACGGCCACGACACCGGAAAACAGCACAAACACGCTAATTTCGGGCCAGCCCTGCGCGCTTGCTAGGCTCTTCTCAGGCTTGAGGATGCATGCATTTCACAAGGCGTGGATGAGCTGATCTTACAATCTTGCTCCAATCTTCTTTACGACGAGCATTTTGATGAAGTCATTTAGAAGAAGGCATGTGACGAACGAGTACGCAAGAACCGTCAAGAGCTCTAAAGGAGTTATTGAAGCCAAGCCTGGCACCCCCACAGTTGATATCAGCGACACGATAATGGAATTTATCGTCATAGCCAGAGCAAGGGGTTTGCTCGGCTTAGACTCCCAGAAATGCTTTCTCTCCCTTACAGTCATTACCGTGAAATATCCAGAGAAAACCAGAAAATCGAAGACAAACGTGCGTAGCTGCTCAATGTTGTCGCGTAGGTTGAATCGCAGCAAGCCTATGTAAAGAAGAAGAAGCGATTCAATCACCATTAAGGTGCCGAGTATGAGTCCCACTCTCACCAGTCCGGTTATGTCCCAACTATCCGGTTTCTTTGAATAGCTGACTTTGTCGGTTGCAAGCGATAACGTGACATAGTCACTCAGGAATAGCAGCAACGTCATCTGAAGCGTGGATACGACATATTGCCCTACTAGTATGAACGCCAAGACTATGAAGGCTAGTCTTTTGAAGGTTCGGATTATTTTGTTTATGATCCAAGTGTCTATTCTTTGATGTATCATCCGTCCAGCTGTAACTAGGTCTACTATTCCGACAAGGCCGGCAGTTGTGAGAACTGCGCTGGAGGCGTGTTTCGCGACATCGGTGGCGCTGCTTACGGCTATTCCGACTTCAGCTTGTCTTAATGCCGGAGCGTCGTTGACGCCGTCGCCGGTCATGCCAATTATGTGTCCTCTGCTTTGGAGGCTCTTGACGATAAGGTATTTGTCTTCAGGGTAGATTTCGGCGAAACCGTCGCTTGTCTCGACACTTTCAAGTTGCCTCCCTTCTTTCACATCATCTCTCAGATTCCATATTGTAGTTATTTTACCGCCCAGGCCAACCAGATGTGCCATTTCCCTAGCTATTGGCAGAGCATCTCCAGTCAGCATCTTGACTGAGATACCTAGGTCTCTCAGCTTTGCTATGAGCTTGGAGGAGTCAGGCCTAGGTTTGTCAGAAAGAGCGGCGACGCCCACTATCTCGGCATCGCCTTCTGTTGTACCTTTGGCGACAGCTATGACTCTGTAGCCTTTAGCCGATAATGCTTCGACGTCTTTCTCTATTGTTGCACATTCTGCCTCATCGCTCTTGCAGAAGTTGATTAGAACATTGACTGCTCCTTTGAGGACGAGAAAGCTATGTCCTTCCTTTTCTACGATTGATTCTGTCCGTTTAGTGGAGGGGTCAAATGGAACAAATCTCATCTGCACATAGTCACTGAGTGGTAGTTGCATGTCTTTTGCAGCTGAGATGAAGGCCAGGTCTATCGGGTCTTGGTTAGCCTCTTGAGACGCCAGAGCACCGTAGAGTATCACGTCTTGCTTCTCGTATCCGGCGAGGGCTATTGCGTCTGTCATGGAGAGTTTATTCATGGTGATTGTGCCAGTCTTGTCCACACAAAGTGTATCCATTGCAGCCGCATCTTCGGTAGCATCCAACCTTGTAACGAGCACTCCTTTCTTTGCAAGTTCCAGAGAGCCAAGAGCCATGCTTACGGTGAACATGGTAGGCAATGCGACCGGTATGGCCGACACCAGAAGAATTACTGCTAATGGAAGTATCTCGATGAGAACCATGCCTCGCAATACTGCAAGGGCTATCCCAATTGAGAGCAGAACACTTACCATTAGCAGGAGCCATCTCACAATCTTGGAGATGGTCTCCTCCATGTGCAGCTTGGGTTTCGCTATCTGGACAAGTTCCACAGTCCGTCCGTAGTAGGTCTTAGCGCCTGTCGAGATGACGACCCCAGTGATCTCTCCTCTTGCAATAATGGAGCCGGAAAGGAGAACGTCATCGATCTTTCTTTCAACAGCTAACGATTCTCCTGTTAGAGAGGATTGATCAACCTCCACCGCTCCGTCCGCGACTTTAACATCCGCAGGGACAAAGTCACCTGCTCTTAGCCGAATGAGGTCTCCAGGAACCAGTTCTCGCGCAGCAACTCTTATCCACCTTCCGTTTCTTTTCACTCTGGCATTGACCTTGAGTCTTTGCTTGAGGAGAGTCACTGCCGAGTTAGCTTTCTCTTCCTGAATGAATCCCAAAACACCGTTGAACAATAGCAGGGCCGCTATCACATACATCTCTAGATATTTTCCCAGAAACCATGTCAAAGCCACCGTTACTTCCAGCATCCAAGGTGTAATGCCCCAGAACTTCTTGAGAAACCTAGCAACGGGACTTACGCGTCTTTCTGGGACTTCGTTGTATCCGTATTCGCCTAGCCTTTTCTGAACCTCTTCAGTGCTCAGACCATTTTCGAGGTTAGTGGCTAGTTGACTCAATGATCCACCCTCTCTTTCAGGACAGGTTCGTGAGAGCGAAGCCTATAGGGATTTTCGCAGAAGCACCATCCGACTTCTGGCAATTCTTATTAGAGCTGTGTTCAAACATGGTTTGGGTCGTTAACCATGTTCAAGAAGATTCTTGTTGCCGTTGACGGTTCGAAGACGATGGAAGAGACGGTCAGGTTCGCATGTGATCTCGCCAAGATGGCTGGAGGAACCATGACGTTGATTCACGCGGTCGCTCTTCCGATTCCGGTTGGCTCTAGCGTACCATTCGATTCTGCGCCATTGGAGCAGTTTGGAAAGAAAGTTTTGGAGGCAGCTCTGAAAATGGCAGAAGGTAGCGGTTGTAGGGCGGACACAATCCTTGAGACTGATTATGGTAATTCCGGTCACATAATTGCAAGAATAGCTCAGGAGAAAGGGGTCTCGCTCATAGTGATCCATGCAAGAGGTCATAGCAAAGTCGAGTCTTTACTGCTGGGAAGCGTCTCTGATACAGTGGCACATAGAGCTCCATGCCCAGTACTGATTGTCCGGCCATAGAAACAAATCGGCATCAGACTTCTAGTCTTCGAAGAGTTGGAATGCTCCGGTCGGGCAAGCTTCCACACATGCTCCGCCGAAGTCAGAAGCCTCCGGGTGCACGCGCTAATAGAAGCTTAACTCAGAAATGAGTAGATACCCAAATGCTATTAGATTGAACCTACCGGAAAGCCCTGTTGTCGCTTGAAGAGCCACGTGGAGAAACGCAGCGTTCAGGAAGGAGACATCTAAACTGCTTGCATCTGTTGCAGCGGAGGCAGAAAGAAATTTGATGGTTGCCATATCGAGGCACCAATCAGGATCAGAGAGTATGCCCAGACTGCATACCAGACGCGTTGCGGGAACAGCGATGCTTGCGGCGCTGGTCGTAGTCTTCGACTACACTCTCAAGTTCTCAGGCCTGAAGATCCCATTCCCATGGCTACCGTTCCTCAAGTTTGATTTCACCGGCGTGCCGATCACTCTCTCCCTACTGCTCTACGGGTTGTCCTCGGGAGCTACTACCTCCATTGTCGCTTCCCTCGCTATCCTTGTCCGTAGCGGCGACCTAGTAGGCGCCACGATGAAGGCGATTGCAGAGTTCTCAACGGTCTCAGGCATCGCGATAGGTCTGCATCTGCCGATTCGATGGAGGATTGTTCTGTCCGTCATTGTTAGCGTCGCGCTGCGTATCGCGACTCAGAGTATAACGAACCTGATCGTCCTCCCTGTTTACTACGGAATGCCATATAATGTCGTGGTCGGTCTGTTGCCGATGATCGGGGTGTTCAATGCTATTCAGGGGACCATAACTGTGCTCCTCGGATACCTCCTATACGAAGCTTACGTCCGCAGAATTGGCGGGAAAACACCCGCGTACTTGTAGCGAGTTGTACCTCTTGATCAATTCGGCATAAGCCAATATAATTTTAATCGAGTCTTCGCGTTTCGGAATCAATCAAATAAGAAAGGACCTGCACATAGTTAGGGTTATGTACGATGCCGTCGATGCAAAGGTTCTGGTGTGCTCAGAAAAACCGGAGGGATCGTAGTAGGATTTCTGGCTGGAATTCCTAGAACCGGAAAAGCGCGCTACAGGTAGTTTTGTTATTTCACTTAGTAAGGTTCTTCGAGGTCATATCAAAGATGATCGTTTATTATCTACATGAACGTGTTTGGGATAGGATATGATGGGAGTACAAGTAATGAGGGCTTGGTTTGGTTTTAATACGAAGCAGCTGGTGTTTGCAGCTGCGATGGGGGCCGCTGCATCTGCGGTTAGAAATCTAGGGCTAGTCATCCCTGTATACGGAGTCTTCAAGCTGGATCCTAGGTGGGTCTTCAGTCTGCTTGGTAGTTGTTGGTGCGGCCCAACGTTGGGCTTTTTGTGCGGTCTCCTAGCCTCCCTACATCCTGGGATGCTGATTGACCCTATAGCAAGTCCGATTCCACATATGATTGTAGGTTTGATGAGTATAGCATTGAAGCGTCGGGGGAAGAAGCGTATCTGGGCTGTCTGGCTTTGGCCGTTGACAGGTATACCATCTTACTACCTAGTCACCTCCATATTCCTCCCCACCCTTGCAACCTTGACTCTTGTCATTGTCCTATTGTTTATCGGTGTCGCAACAGCCTCCGTAGCCTTCTTCGTGGGAGTGATCGTGGAAAGACATGCGGAAGCGTTGGTTTCAAAAATAAGTTGAGTGGAAAAAAGATCGACGTGCGTACATTTCAACGAGAATAAAGCGCGCTAGGGTGTTGCAATAATGGGTTTGTTTGACATGATCTTGGCCGCTGACAACCGATACGCCCACCAGCCCCATCAGGCCAGATAGACATGCGCAAGTGATTACTGCAATAGCCTCGCGCGCTGAAAACCATGAAATGCGACCGCACGCCATAACTTCAGATAGGTAAAATTAGACAGCCTAAAAATTCGTGGTGGACCGGGCGGGGTTCACACCGCTAGCGGTGAATCTTCCAGTTTCGGGAAATTCTATCCAGGTAACTGTCTTTTCTACTCTTCACGTAGAATATGTTTCTGTAGAATTACTGACAAGGTTTCCCAGTCAGGTTGCAGGTTCTTGCTCCCTACCAAATCGTCTATTGTCAGAGCTATTGCCAAGGGCGTAATAAGAGTTTGGCACTTCTTGGCTCGTGCCAGTTGGAGATCCAATGCCTTCAGCAATAGATCTGCAGTAAGATGCACAACCTCTGGTGGTGCTTGTTCTCTACCACTTGAGTCATATCCAACCTTCGATCTTGAAATCACCAGAGTCTGCACAAGATAACCTGCGAACGCCTCGCTAATTTTCTTTGAGAGATTTCTCGCCTGTGCCACAGCAGTGCTTCCAACTTGCCCTTCAGTGGATTTGGCCTCACATGCCATGGCAATACCAGGATGAACCTTTCCACCAGCCACTACTGGAAAATGGCAGAAGACCGCAACATCACCGCCGCCCGGCCTTTGGTAGGTAAGGTTGATTCCTGCCTCTCTTACTCCATCACGCATGCGAGGGGAGAACCCCATTCTCCTGAAAATGCTTGATGTGAATTCTTCAAACAGCTCACCTCTGAGATTATCATCACCGGCTTCCGTAACATCACTCAGCAGTCTCACGGGTTCGTCGGATATTTGGTCAAGAGGACTGAAAGTCTCGGTGATCCAATCATAGACTGATCGATCAAGCAGTCGATCTGCCTCCTTGAGAGCGAGGATATCCAGTGAACGAATACTTCCAGCCGTATACTGCAGAACATCCTTGTTCCATCGTGCTATGCGGAGTACAACCAACCACTCACCATAACCCCTGGCATAGTTTAAAGCCAGAGTGGATTTTGGTGCTCCGAATTTCAGTCGCAGTAAGCCTGCAATTCGCTTCGGAGTGAGTGTCTTTGATCTTTCAAGTTCTCGTCTAAGAAAAGCAAAAGGTTCTTTGTCCTGCAAGCGGACATTGAGAATGAGAAAATCGATTCTCGCGTTTCCAGAGTATTGCACTAACCGTGTGCCAAGCTCTGACAAAACGATGTCTCGATCTCCCTTTGATTTCACAAACCCGTATGTCTCAGCAAAGATTCGAGTTGCTCTCACCCTGCCTAGGGCCTCGCCCATGTCGGAGCAAAGAGCGCTCGTAGTAGTGGGCTGAAGTCTTTCAACACTTTCGAGAAAGGTAAAGAAGCGGGTGGGAAAGCAGGTCGAGAGCTGCAATGCAACCACAACACTGAATACTAGACCTTAACGGTATAATAGTTACAGTTTCGTTCAATTAAAGCCAGATATCCATCCTAATAGTGTGAAAAACCATGTCTGAGGAACAAGTCACCCTTCCCTATTTTCAGCTACCTGCTGATACAGGAGAATACCTCAACAAGTTGATCACCACGTATCATCGACTTCTAAAACCCTCAACTTCCAACGAATTTGCTGCAAAAAACAAGGAACTCGGAGACAGAAAGGTAGTGGGCAGAGGGCTAGGTTATCTGGTCCAGCTGGGGATTATGAAACGCGTAAGTCGCGGAAAGTATGATCTTGATGTCACAGGTCAGTCATTGAAAGCCGCCCTCGTATCCGGAGAAACGAATACATCGCAACGAGAATGGCAGGCAATACTGAAGAAGCACAAGCTTTTCGCGATGATGCAAGAATACCTCCAAGACAAAGCAGGAGTCGGAACTGCCGTTGGTTTTGGGACTTACGTAAGGACAAAACTCAGAAAGGATTGGGGGAAACAGTTCACTGAAGATGGAGGTAGACGCCTCTGTTCACTATTTAATTCAATCGGATTAATCCAGTACGATCAAGAGAGCGGCAATTTCTCACTGAAAGAAGTCGAACCTGAGAAAGTCAAGGGCACGGAGGAGAAAGTCAAGCTTGCAGAGAGAAACCTTCTACGTGTATGGGTCGACCAGACAGGCAACACCAATGTTGCTGTTTCTGAGGAATTAGGACCTGAGCTCTCGAGAAAGATAGTTGATATGGTCCTCGGTGCGAGAGAGAAAAAGGCTGAAAAACAGAGATCCCCAAAAAGATAGCATGATATTTGTCCTCTTCCGGACAGGCTTCTGACTCGGCGATGTGATCACGGCCTGAGTACGCGAAAGGGATGGTGCATGTGATGTGGTTGCCACTTGAGTTTGTAGTCCAAAGAAGGGTTACTAGGAGGCTTTGATTTCCCGAGTCCACAGTAGTAACCGCTAAAGTGGTGGACCGGGCGGGATTCGAACCCGCGTCCTTACGGGGTTCACTTGAACCTTTCCGCATTTCGTCCCTCGTAATAATGCCAAGCGGACGATCATACCAGGCTGATCTACCGGCCCACAGCCGACTACCTTGCCCTATTCCCTTCTTAAATTGGTTTCCCAGCGAAACTGAAGACAAAACAGCATTAAGGAATCGATCGTCAAGAAAGATTTTAAGCCTCATACGAACCTTCGATAGGATCGTTAACTCAGGAAGGCCGAGGTAGCTCAGCCTGGGAGAGCACCCGATGTCTACAGGACAGGTGAAGCTGAAGACCGGGTTGACGGCGTCGAGCCGGCCAAATCACGTGTTCAAATCACGTCCTCGGCACCACTTTACCGGCACTTTCAGTCTGCTCTTCGGGTTGAATTGAACATAGTCACCAGTTTGCGATGAGATGGCATTGGAGAACGTGCGCGCTTGAGTAACAGCTCTCAAGAATCCTCACAATGTTCTGGATAAGGCATAGAATCACAAGGTGCAAGATCCGTAAGAATAGACATCCTCATTTCAGAGTAGTTGTGACTAGGGAAGATGCATCAAAGCTCATTCAGAAGATAAACCCTAGTAACGTTCAACGTATTCATGAACGCTGTTTCCCGTAAATCTTAAGGGTGGCAAGAGAGAATACGGCGAGCCAGGTGCGGTCGTAGTCTAGCCTGGTCGAGACTTCGGTTTGAAGCTTCTGAACCCCGTCCTAAAACCATATATAAAGACGAAACCATTCTTGTCTCGAGGTTGCGGGGGCTTGGTGAGGGAGCGGGACCGTAGAACTGGATGGTATATGCCTGGGCCGCAGAGCTTTGAGTCTTTGCTGAAAGATCCACTTGTCTCACGTTGGATAAGGTCATATCAGAACGCAAAGACCCGTGAGGACTATGCACGGGTACTTGAGATTGTGCTCAGAAGGACAAACCTCAGCCCCAAGCAATTGTTGGATTTGGACCTTAACGAAGCCCGGCAACGGGTCATGGATATCGTACGAGACTACGTGGATGAGAAGCGCTACGCTACGGCCCGTCAGATACAGACTACCGCCAAGAGCCTCTTTGAGTTCCATGACAAACAGTTGGTATTCAAGAGGGCTGAACGAATCAAGAAGATTCGGAAGAAAATAGCAATAGAGGTCATTCCAAGCAAAGAGCAAGTCCACGCTATGGCGAACTACATCAAGAAGAAAGACAGCTCAGACAGGATTAGAACTAGAGCCATCATCCTCTGCTTGTTCCAATCAGGCGTGAGGGTCGGCTGCCTATGCAAATGGTCGGCTGGCTTAGTACGGGACCAGCTGTATCCCGTAATCCAGCTCCCCGTCCGGTTGAAGATTACAAACCAGATGGATACGAAGCTGTCAGGCTACGGACTTGACTACTACTACACTTTCCTACAGCGAGAAGCCGCTGAAGCCCTACGCGACTACCTCAACCTGCGAGAGAAGAAAAAGAAACTTGAAAACAAGGATCTGATCTTCGGCCCAGCTAGAAGATTTGCTAAGAACGCGCACACAGAGCCGGACCGAATACTGATGCTAGTGAAAGCGGCTGCAAGAGCAATCGGACTAGACCCCAAAACAGTGTGGACCCACACGTTACGCAAATCGTTTCGCAAAGTCTTGAACGCTGCACATGAGATCGACGAAGACATCAAGGAAGCATTAATGGGCCATTCCCTCCCCGGAAGCCGAGGCAACTACTTTGATGTCCACGACATCGACGAGATAGCGGGAAAATACATGAAGGCAAACTACAGCGCGTTAACCGAACCTGAGCAACAGATCAAAGAGCAAGGTGAGAAGATCCAAACACTTGAGAGACAGCTGGCGTTCGTCATGGATTCCTTGAAGATGGGAATCGCAAGCCTAGACAAGAAGAAAGAGCAGTAGGGCGGCCTTCAATAATATGTCTTACGGGCTCTGTCAAGTCTTTATCGGTTTTCTACGGCCGGCCGTGAACACACTCCTGGCTGACATGACTCGCATCCTGCTTGTTCCTCTCATCCAGATCCTCAAGATCATCATGATGCTACCCAGAACAGAAATCGAGATCACTGCCTGTGGCTTGTTGGCCGCAGCGTTGATCGGTGCAACCTACCTGACTCCTCTAGTCGTCATGTTGAGAGCTTTCGCTAAGCGCGGTGAAGATACGAGAAAGTAGCGCGGCGGACTAGGCGGATTGGATGAAACGGACCTCGTAAGAAACCTGGTTGCGCTTCTCTGTGTCGTGGAAACGAGGGTCCAGCATCAGGCAGGGAACGGTGGGCGAACCATCCTCGAAGTCAAGCGCACGCGGGGCTCCATCCGCTAGAGCTCTGAGGGCCGCTTTCTGGTTAAT
>Ga0315289_10006094_pt1 | contig 17755 bp, 14 predicted proteins | sample YL17G11_40_MG_FD_203452 | JGI IMG/M metagenome (GOLD analysis project Ga0315289, IMG submission 203452) | Sediment microbial communities from Yellowstone Lake, YNP, Wyoming, USA - YL17G11_40 | ecosystem: Environmental > Aquatic > Freshwater > Lake > Sediment | place: USA: Wyoming | collected... | reverse complement strand
CCGTTGCCCCAGGACACCCAATGCTCACTCTATCAGACCAGTGCGCATGCCATCCGGTTCCTCGGGCTCAGCCGATCCCAAGGTGAATGTGACTTTCGACTATTTGGATGGTTTACCTCCACGTCGTGCGAGGAGTGAGATTGCGAGCAGCAGCAGGATGATGGCGGCCAGTGCTACGAGAAGGAGTTCGTTGCCTTGCAACAACTTCTCGAAGGGTGAGGGAGATGGGGGCTGACCGATTTGGATCAGTGATAGGTCGCTTGTGTCGTAAGTCTGTTCGGAGGCTGTATTAATCGGAGGCCCGACCAACGCGCCGCCCTCAACTGATAGGTTCAAACTCATTCCTTTGACGTAGACCCACACGCGTCCTGCAGGGTCTTCTGGGACTATCTGAATATCAGCACGGTACTCGCCTGGGGTTCCGGTCGGGAACACGGGCGTGTCAGGATACTCATGCGACTGCTGCGTCTCGACAGAGATCAAGAGAAACGTGGCAGTCTTGATTAGATCGGCTGGATTAGGAATTGACCCAAGATACGGATCACACGTAAAGTAGACCACGCGGAAGACGATCTCGAGCGTCTCACCAGTACTGGTAGTGGTGGGTGTTGAATTGACATATGTGACCCAGAGAGTGCCGGTCGGGGGCGCCTGACCTACCACGCGAACAGGCACAACTGCAGCCAGAAGAACGATCACGAACACAATCGCGAGCGATCGAATACTAACCGTGGACGACATGTGAAACTCCATGTGTTTTGTCATCTCTTTCGTACTTAAAGTGTTCTCAACGTAGAAGTTGAGGGCGCAGATTTCTTGTCGTTCGCTCCTCGAGTGCAAGCTATCCCTGCATCAGCACCAAAGCGCTAATTGGCTCCATCGAGTATCAGTTTCTGCCGCAAGCAATCATGGTGGTTCCAGTTGATTGACGACGCTTCGGAGCATGGCTTTCGATCCCGCAATCTGTTGACCATGTTGATGCCGGCGTCGATGGCTCTTGCCATGTTCTTCAGCTGGATCATGCTGATCAATGGTCTCAAAGTACCATTCTACCTTTACTATCATCGGACAATCTTCCTGATCTATGTCTCCCGACTTCTGGATCCGGTGATCTGGCTCGCGTCTTCCGCCTTGGCGCTCATCATCCTTGCCGCAGGAGCTCGAGGAAGACCCGTTTCGATCTGGTTCTCGGTGGCACTTCTCTGGTTTGGAATATTGGCCGGAGCTCTATCAGTGACTGGAATAGTCCGGGAGGTTGGGACTATGGCAGCCTTGGCAACTCTGGCCGGTTGTGCCCTTGCGGGGATCGCACCCCTTAGATCCGTGGCTGGGAGAGCACGTCAGCGCTTCATTCTCGTTTTCATACCCATGATCTCGGCACTACTTCTACCAATTGAACTTGGGTCACTGTCATATTATGTTCTGTCCGCGTTCCACTTGGGGACTGACATAGGTAGACCTTGGGAAATGCTGGAAATGCAACTATGGTATACCGCGTTCCCACTCATTCCATTCCTGTATGCTGCATTTCTCTTCTCTTGGATCTGGGGACCACTAGTGGCCAAGATACCATGGAAGCAAAAACCGGCACAAGATTCCAACGGAGTTGCAAGGAACACCGGCTTGACTGGAAGCAGAACGTGGCTCATTGCCTTGGGCTGTTTCGTTTTGGTTGCAGCCTTCCTCGGCTACTACCCGTACTTCCGCGATCCAACCTATCCACTGGTCGGAACGGACATCTACTGGAGGGACGCACTACCTGCAGAAAGAGTCATCTCATCGTCTTCTTGGTTGGTCGCTGCCGCGAAAGAACGCCACCCTCTCGTCGTTCTTGGAATTGCGGCAGCCAGCAAACTCACGGGAGTAGGAGTTGAATCGCTACTTCGGTTCGCGTATGTCGGCCTGATCCTAGCGCTAGGCTTGACAATCTTTGCCTTGATCTACGCTGCCTCGGGTAACAGAGTACTGGCATCTTTGAGCGCGCTTGTGTCCGCGGTTTCGGTGTCAACAACGGTTGGAATGTATACCGGAGTAGTGGCAAACTGGGTTGCTTTGATTGTTTGGATCATGTCACTGGCATGCCTAGCAGTCGCAGGTAGCAGTCTTCGCCGACGCTTTATCTCTATTTCTGGCCTGGCCGTCGGATCACTTGCTGTTCTAGTAATTCATCCATGGACTTGGATCGCCACGATGGTCGGACTCTTCGCCTACTGCGCAATCGTGCTCGCAGCTCGACCTAAAGGATGTCTTCGCGATGTTGGCTCGGTTCTCCTCGTGATCTTCTTGAACGCCGGCGTGTTGGCGCTGAGCTTGTTCGTCATCTTCAAAGCGCAGGGCTGGAGGGTGGCTCAGGCATTCTCTCTTGTGCAAGAGGGTCTGGCTAGCAAATACTTTGGATTCGGGAGCTGGGAGATTCTGGTATTCTTCTCGCAGATCTGGAGTCAGTTCCTAAACCCGGTCCTACTGGGTCTTTCGATTCTGGGGGTATTTGTCCTTGCTCGGAGGCGTGACAGGCTATCTTGGATTGTCCTAGCTTGGATTGTGGCAGCATGCGCGACCAACGTTTTGGCGGCACCCATGGGGTACCATCCGCTCGACGTGAACCGCGGCGAGACCCAGATATTCCGCGCTATGTTCCTAACACCCTTTCAGATTCCGGCTGCTTTTGGCCTCCTGTTCTTCAAGTCGACACTCGAAAGAACCATGCTTCGGACCGGCCGGCCTCGAGCGGCCGGAATCATCGCTGGAATAGCGACGATGATACTGTTCATAGCGATGACTAATGGCACACTACGTGCGTTGTTTCCCCTTCTCACCGACCCTCACAACTACCCTTGGCCTGAGAGACCGTGATTCACAGGATCCCCTGTGGCCGGCATGAAGGGTTGTAGCTCTTCGGCAGCTCAGGCGACCCAGGTGACAATGTAGCTCGAACAGATACCGTTCGAATAGATCCTGCCCAAAGTTGGTGCCTGATGAAGCAGAGCAACCCAATCCAGAGCCGCCGCCATCCAATAGGAGCCCTCGATAGCACAGGACGGCAGCAACATTGTGACATGATTTGGCGTCAGGTTGATTGAAGTGCCAGTTTCAGTGTACGAGCATCCCGGCATGGAGACTCTTGGATTGTGATACACCAAAGCTCCGGAAGGGTCATGGACGTTCATGAACTGTCCGGACGCGTCCTCGGAATACGACCAGGACTGGAAGTTCCTGCTTGAGTTGAAGAGAGCGCTTCCGGTCACGACAAGAAAGATCAACATCGCTGCAATCAGAAAATGAGAATTCCTCATGCCAAGCTTTGATGCAAAGAATGCTAGCCCAATGGCAAGAAAGGGAGCGGTCACGAGCACCGCGCGCTCGACGTACCCGATCCCGCCTAGGGCGAAACCCAGGAGAAAGATGATACTGCTAGTTCCCAAGATTGTCAAAAGCAGAGCGCCGGATTGCCTGACGCCTTTCTTGAGCCAGAGGTAGGCGAGAACAGGAAGGCTAATCAAGTAGATTATCATTGCGAACGAAACCTTGCCATACACCAGTAGCTGGTACATTGCATCCGGCCGCATTATGGCATGCGAGAAAATCTCCGAAAAAATGCCGGAGAGTATGACACCGGCCACATGCCCTAGCTGCCCGAGAAAGTCGCCGAAGGCATAGGTTGCCAACCAGCAAAGATAGCTAGCCCACATTAGTGCGAACAGCATCGTTGCGCCTAGCATACTTCCCGCCCTCTCAGTGCGGTGGAACACGAATCTCTCCACGCCATTGAACACAACTATGCTCGCGAGCATCGCAAGTGCAAACAGCGATCCACCCTGATGCGTTGGTATGATGCCTGCCGACAGAATCACCACAACAATCAGCCGCTCCCGGGCCGGCCTCACCCTGATGATGAATGCAAGTAGCATGAGCAAGAGCGGCAGCACATACACTTGTGCTGAATAGTGGTATCTCGTCGGCGGCCACATTATCGCCAACGTAATGAAGACAAATATGGCAAGCTCGCGAGCGTTCTTGAAGAACAACTTCCCAAACAACGCGACAGCTGGAACGTAGGCGAAAACCACGAAGAACAAAGGGAACCATTTGGCAATGAATTGAGGACCGATACCGGTGACGAGTACGAACATTGCCGTCGAGAAGAAGACCCCCGGCTGCATGTCGAAGTAGCTGTCGATGTTCACGTTGGCTTTGCCATTGAGCAGGACGTATGTTGCCCTCGCCATATGTGCGGGAACGTCGTAGTAGTTGGTTGCATAGTAGCTCTCAATGGCATCAGGCAGAAAGAGCAGATAGAGGATCAAGAGAACCAGGGGGGGCAACAGGATCGACCAGCGAGACATACTTGCGTTGCCGCGAAAGCTGCTCCTGTATGCATAACTCATAGCTAGCGCAGCGACAGCGGCCAGGGAGACGAAGACCACGGGTAGCTTTGAGAAAGGGCCGAGAAGGTCGGCATGGGTGTAGTAACCAACATTAAGAATCTCGGCAAGGCAGAAGATCACTGCAGTCGTGCCGGCGCAGATCACCAAGTAGATACTGCCCCGAGCCTTGGCGGTCAAATGTCGCAAACACTCAACTCCCAAGCTGATTTCTCAGGACTCGCCAAGAGTTTTCACAAGTCGCACGCTGGCCAGACTGTTCGATTATAGGTATTGTTTTTCACCTAATAACTACTGACGTAATCGGCAAACGGGCCTCCTACCTCATGGTAGGCCATCATCGGCCCTCGTTGTTTCTTGGCCAGTTTCGCCTAGCCTCCCGTAACCCGTCCTGAGACTCCGCGGTTACAGCACGTTCATCGTAGCACGACCAACGAACTATCTCAAAGTGACCGCAAGTGTTGGAGACAAAGAGACTAGTCTTCGTGTTGGCTGTTCTACTTCTGGTTCTTTCTTTGTCTTCGGTGGTCCAAACGGCTACCGCGGCTCTTGTCGTATCTCGCCGAGGCGCTCAGGTGACATTGGTTGCTCGGGACGGGCATCCCAAATGGGCGACAGATCCGAGACAAGATTCCAACATCGTCTACTTCTCAGGCAAGACCCACATTGCCTATCAATCCAGTGAGGGAGTGGGCTGCAAAGAAGCTGAGCCAGGCCCGTCTGGAACAGGCGGTTATATCAAAGTAGTCACATACGACCACGCGACGCTCCAATGGCTCGGACCATTCACCGTATCCGACAAGCCCGTATACGACGAGCATGGCTACCCCGTTCTAGCCGTGGACTCGAAGGGCTACCTCCATATAGCATATGACGGCCATCAGATCCCGCTGAAATACAAGCGCTCGGTTGCTCCAAACGATGCATCGGCCTGGACAGCAGCTGAGAACGTCGGCGAGAGGGCAACATACCCTCATCTTTTGCTGGGGCTGGATGACACATTGTACCTCTTCTATCGTGAGCGAGGAACCAGCTACGATCGATGGGTTGAGAACATGTCCACAAGAACTGCGGGAGGGTCATGGTCAGGTCCTACGACTCTGATCGATGCAGAATGGAAACCTAATGATCCCGCCAATGACTTTACCGTTTACACTCAAAGCGTTCACCTCGGTCGAGACAATTCAATGTACATGACATGGAGTTGGCTTGAGCGAGCGTCAGAGACGTATTACGATGTTGGGTTTGCCAAATCCTCGGATTCTGGAAGAACTTGGACTTTCGCCAATGGAGCTGCATACGCGCTGCCTATTAGACGAAACGGCAACTTCGAAAAGCTGTGGACTGGCGTCTATCAGTCATCTGGCACTGGGCTGGCTGCAGACATTGATGGTCGAGTACTGGTCCTTTTGTTCCAGCACACAGCTGACTGGAACAACGCAAAGATCCAATTGAAACTATGGGATGCGAATAGTTGGAGCAGCAGCGTAATCGCTACAGGACTCTTGTACGCAAAGATAACAATCGATAGCTCTGGCGTCGCCCGTGGGGTGGCAATGGTCGAAGCATCTGCTCGCATCAAGTACCTCGAGGCAAGAGCCCCCTACAACACATGGAAATTCACGAGTATCGATTCCCCGTCTCAGAGCTTCTACCCGACTACAGTCGCACGCGCAGACGGAATCACCTTTGAAGCTTCATGGCATTATCGTGTGAGCTCTGATCACAGCGAACTCTACTTCTGCTGTCGCTGAATCTTCGGCCAATTCCGGCTCTGCGTATGGTCCCCATGTCTTTCTTCGCCTGAGGCTCGTCCGAGCAGTTCGTAGATTTCTCTGGCGGGAGCCATCCACGCATTCATCCTAGTCCCTTCGACGAGGATCTTCTCATACATTCGCGACCAGCCGCGGAATTCCCCTTCATTGAACTGTTGGGAATGCCAGATGACTGTCACTACTCCGCGCTTCTTTCTCGCCCACTTGAGGATTTCGCGGCATCTCTCCCAGGCCGCGGCCAGGTTTGGCGATGTTCTCAAGAGATAGCCATCCATTATTGTGACTGGAATCACAAGGAAGTCTGAATCCAAGGGCATAAATGGACGTATCCATTCGTCACGAGCTTCAACCGTTTTGTGGGCCCCATACGAAGAGTCGTACCGGAATCCCACCTCGCGCTGCAACTCCCATGTCTTGGGGATGTCCAGTCGAAGGTAATGTTGGCGCACGCCAATCACTTTCTTGCCGAGCACATGTTCGAGGACATGTTTCTCTTTTGCGAGCATGTCCTTCCTTGCGAACGATTCATAGGAGCCGTGCAATGCCACCTCCCATGACCTCCTGTCCAAGTCCCTGATCACTTCGGCAATCGCAGGATCGTTGATTCGGTAGCTTGAGTAGTACCGCTCCCACTCGTGCGGCCTCAACAGGGACCCACGCGGCCTGTCTTCGAACAAGTCTTGCTCGTTTAGAAAGAAGAAACTCGACTTGACATTAAATTGCTCTTCCATCTTGGTGATTCTCTCGAAATTCCAGTAGACCCTGCGATCTTCAAACAGGTCAACAATGTGCTGAGATTTTCGCTCCTTCAAGAGATAGAAAAGCGAATGAAACCTAGTCTTCTTCACTCTGTCAACATCGTGTGTCAGGCAGACTGCAAAGGAAGCGCCTCCGGGCCAGTCGATATTATTCAATTTGACGAAACGCTCCAATGCTCATTTGGCACGCTGCAGTAGCCGTCGCAGTAGCAGGCCGACTATTCGTTCCGAGGCATGCCCGTCGCCGAACGGAGAATTTCGATCAGCGCGTGGCACAGCACACTTTGAACTAGCGTGTGCAATTACCTTGTGGGTCTTTGAGATGACGGAACGTGTGACTGGTGGCGATAGCATCGTTCTCTTGTTGTGTAGAGTCTCAGGCCATTCCGTGGTCTTTCTCAGTACTACACAGGGTCTGCCCAGCCAAAATGCCTCCCTCTGCAACCCGCCGGAATCGGTGATTACTACTGTTGATCGCCATGCGAGTGCCAAGCTCTGAAGATACGTGACGGGGGACTCGATCTTGATGTTACCCGATTCTCTGAGCCTACGAAGCATTCGGAGTTTGCGAAGCCTGCTTTCTGTTCTCGGGTGAACCGAAAAAACGATTTGCAGCTTCTTGAGCTTCAGAAGTGCACGTACTATTTCTGTGAGATTCCTTCTGTTGTCAACGTTCTCGGCCCTGTGTATTGTTGTGTATGCGAACGGACCGTCGATGTCGATCCTTCTCAGAAGGCGGGGATCTGTGATGGATTCCGCGTGCTTGCAGAAAGCGTCATAGTGGGTGTCACCTGTAAGAGTGACCCGCGAGCGTGAAATCCCCTCTTTCCTCAAATTGCGCAGACAATTCCTCGTTGGAGCGAAAAGTAGGTTCGACGAGTGGTCTGCAACAACTCTGTTTATCTCCTCGGGCATGGTCATGTCGTAGGACCTAGCTCCTGACTCAACGTGCGCTACAGGAACGCGTAGCTTGGCCGCTACCAAGGCCGCAGCCAGGGTTGAGTTCGTGTCCCCTGGGACGAGAACATAGTCTGGGCGGTCGACTCGAATAACCTTCTCCAGACGCTTCATGATCTCCGCTGTCTGCCATGCATGTGATCCTGATCCCACGTTGAGACTGGCACGCGGGCTCGGCAGGCTCAGTTCACCGAAGAAGGATTTTGACATTTCGTAGTCGTAGTGTTGGCCCGTGTGCACAACTTGGAGCCTGACACCGCTCGCAAGTCGCGATGCGTGAATGATCGGGGCCGATTTTATGATTTGCGGCCTCGTTCCGACAACAAGCATGATTTCAATTGCCAAGTCTGCTAGCCACCAATGGGACTATCATGCGCATGGCCATTTGCTATCAGCCGATCATATAACCGAAGCATTCTCTCCGACATGCGATCCCAGTTGAATCTTGAAATGGCAGCCTGTCTGGCTCGTGTGGACTTGTCGAGATATCGTTCGGTGTCGCCGGCAAGATCACTGATAGCCCGGACAATCTCCTCGGGGCGATCAGCCTCCACGATCAACCCGCAACCTATTGTCTCCAACAAACTGCTTCGGTAAGTGCCCTTTCTCACGAGAATTGGCACAGCACATGCAAGCGACTCAAACATCTTCCACGGCATTCCGATACGTGCATTGACCGAAGCGCGATCTGCATCATAGATCGCCCAAGTCAGATCGCTTGCTACCTGATACAACATCGCACGTCCGCGAGAAACCTCTGGGAGAAACGACAATCTACGATTCCGGGACGACGTCGCAGCCTTCTTGAAAGCCGAGGCCAAGGGACCGCCGCCAACTACCAGGAACTTGATGCCCTCGTGGCCTTCTCGAGCTGTCTCGGCAACTTTCAGAAGCAGCTCGAGTCCTGAGTCATATCTTATCGAGCCAATGTATGACACCAAGAAGACGTCGAGAGGCAGGCCAAGCTCGTTTCTTGCATCCCTCTTGGAGATTCTTGGTATGTCCGACAGTCTAGGGCAGTTGTAGATAACCTCTGCTCGGATCCCATATTGCTTGAAGTATTCCGCAATAGGTTGGCTCACAGTTATCAGCAGGTCTGCGGCTCGTGACCACCGTAGTTCGGTAACCCTAGTGATCGCTCCGAGGAGAGCATTGAAGAGATCCGAATACGCGGAGTACGTCAACTCGTGACAGTCGTAGACTAGGCCACGAGAGAGCCCCAACGCCCGTAGAAAGCATCCTGGAACCAAGGTGTTGTAATCATGTACGTGCAGTATTGGTCGTTGCTTCAGACGACCAATCATCCTGATACATTCCACGATGAGCAGTAGCTGGAAGAACATCGCGCCCAGCGCCAGCCCAAATCCCGAGGATGCTCCGACGTTCAGGAGTCTGAAGGACCGCACTATCGCACCGTCACGGTCAGGATTGGAGGGGCCTTTGGATTCACGGTCCCAAGATATGACATAGACCGGATATTTCGCCTCAATCAGTGAGTTGGCTTCCTGCTTGGGCCTGGGATCTGTTTGGAATGTCTTGGCAAGAAACATGACAATCGGTGGTCGTACGTGCAAGCTAAGATCCTGACTCCTTGTCGAAACCTTTGCGATGCGACATTCTCATCCCCATCCCGGCCTCGTCAGGTCAATCCAAGCGAACAATTCATTTCCCGCCAGCAACTCTTCCGGCCAGGGTTTTCATCGGCTAACTCCTGACCCCGAGAGCCAAGAGCATGAGGGGCGAGACTATCGACCACCAGTCACGAAGTGGTTGTATCTTCGAATAGCCCCCTCTGTTTCTGAAGGCGTAGATCTTTGACACAGGCACCTCGTTCACCCGGTAGCCCAAGGTTAGGACTTTGTAGTGAAGGTAGTACTCCAAGCTGTAGCCGTTCAGCCAATCCTGATTGAGGTTGATTCGACCATCTCTTAGGACATCGAATCGGTAGCATCGGAACCCATTGGTGACGTCAGTGCATCTCTTTCCAGTGAGCAATGTCCAGACAACCGGATAGAGGCGGTTGAAGACGATCCTGCTAAACGGCATACGACCCTTGTTCCCACCAGGCAGGTATCGTGAACCCTGCGCGTAGTCGCATTCGTGTCGGAGGACAGGTCCAACGAGTCGATTGATCTCAGCCGGATCGTCCTTCGCGTTCCCAGCCATAATGACAACAACGTCATGTCCAGTCTGCGAGAGATATAGCAAGCCTTGCCTTATTGAGGAGCCTAATCCAGTCCGATGTCCATTCTTGATGATGTGAACCACGACTCCGCTTTGCCTCGCGGCCTCTCTGATCTTGTTCATGACTGGCTTGAGTGGAACATCCACCACTAGGCAAATCGTGCGAACGAGGGACTTTTCGAAACGCCTCAGAACCCAGCAGACTGAATCATTGTCCCCATAGACAGGTATGATCACGCCGACATTCGAGGATCCCTGGATGACCTCGAAATCCTGGAATTGGGTTCTCATTTTGGCAACGGCCTCGCAGGATTGCCCGCCACCGTTGCGTTCTCCGGAACGTTGGTGGTCACAACTGATCCTGCACCGATCAGCGCGCCTTCACCGATACTGATACCCGGGAGAATGACTGAATTTGCACCAATCGACGCACCTCGCCCGACAAATGTCTTGAGGAGTTTCCAGTCGCCTTTCGCACTAGGATACATGTCGTTGGTGAAGGTCACATTTGGACCGACGAATACGGCGTCCTCAATGATGACTCCGGTAGGGATGAAGACGTGAGGTTTGATCTTGCAGTTGTCCCCGACGATGACGCCTTCCTCCATGTAGACGAACGACTCGATCTTGCAGTTCTTTCCAATCTTGCACTTGTACAGGTTTACATGGTCTCTCACAATTGTGCCTTCGCCAATCTCGACGTCAACAATCTGTGAGAACCGGGGGCCCGCAAAGCTCTTGGGATGCCCTACTTCGGGGCATATGGTTTCAGCTTGGAGATCACCTAGCAGAGTGGTACTGGCCTCTGGAGAAGGAGGAGCGGTAAGTGCAGTATAGCCTATCCAGAGTAGTAGTGACAATACACCCAGAACGGCGGCCAGAGCAGTCAGTCGTAGAATCAGGACTGGGACATAAACCATCGCCAGGACATAGGCAGCCATTAGGAAGAGACTCGCGGCCACAAGAAGAAGCCCCGTATACTTGCTTTTGATCAGTCTCTCCCACATCCACTGATCTCTTGGGATTCCTCAGGGCACCGTCGAAGAAAAGTGTGTCATGTCGATTCGATGCTCGATCGGCCGAGTCACCTAACCGGACTTTGAGCCTAACATGCCCATTCTGTTGTCACGCTCCGCAGGAGGGACCGGGGCAGCCCCAAAACTCTCTTGTGGCATCTGAATGCCACCCAAGTGTCCCACCGTGGTGGATCCTTTGATTGCGCCTCCCGCAACCTCCTCTGTGATCGGAAGAGGACGCTCCCACATGGACGCACGCATCTTCTCCAGCGCCTCAACGGTTCGTGCACCAATCAGGCCCGACTCGCTCGAGATTGATCTCTTGGCGACGCGATCCACAAAATGCTCGATCTCGGCCTCAATCGTATTGTTTGCCAAGACCGGAATCTCCTCGCTCTTCTCAAGGTCACTCTTGAAGACTCGTTGCGCGATACAGTCAATGAGCAGTTTGCCTTCGGAGCCTATGACTGTGACTTCCCTCACCTTTCCCGGATGCAGCCAACTCATTTCAACATGTGCGAAGACACCGTCTGCGAATTCTGTGATTCCGTACGCAACTTCAGGGTGTTCTTTCGAGTTGCGATATGCTCTCGCAAAACCACTTACTTGTGTCGGCCAGGCGTCGAGGAGCTGGTTCAGCGCATCTACCAAGTGGGGACCGAGATCGAAGATTATGTCTCTGTCAGGAAATATCGGTGCGTAGTCGGTCCATTGAACTCGCCCGTAGCGGATCTTGCCTATCGCTTTGCGTCTCATAATCTGCCTTGCGATTCGCAAGGCGTTATTGTATCTGAAGATGTGGCCGACGTGGAGTACGCGCTCTGATGAGAGCGCGAGGTCAACCAGCTCGAACGCGTCACGAGAGTTCAATGTCATCGGTTTCTCGATGAGGACATCCTTTCCACCCTCCAAGACCATTCTCGCCAAGTTGAAGTGAGTGTGGTTCGGTGTGGCAATATGCACTGCGGATATGCTCGGATCTTCGATCAGATCCTGGACTTTCTCGGTTAGGAGATCGTTAAAGATTGGGAATTCCTCCTTGCCTGCGAGAAGAGCCGCCATCGAGGAGTCGCAGACTCTTGCAAGCCTGACTGTGCCTCGGCTCTGCGCGGCAAGATACTCACGTATGAGCTTGGTGCCCCAGTAACCCGCCCCAACCACCGCCACACCGATTGCTGAAGCCATCTTTGCTACCTCTCCGGAGATCCTGCCTTCTCCCGACTGTAGAATTCGTGGATCTTCTCACTCACGAATCTCACTTGCTCTTCGGAGAGCCCTGGATGAATGGGGATACTGAGAGCTTCCCTGCAGAGCGTCTCAGAATTCGGAAACTCGCCTCCTCTATACCCGAACATCTCACGGTAGGCGGGCTGAAGATGGATCGGATCAGGGTAGTGAATACCCGTCTCTATTCCCGCCGAGTCCAGCCAGGCCCTCAGCGCGTCCCTACGCTTGCTTCGGATAACGTACATGTGATAGACCGGATGAACATTGCTGTCTCCCTTGCAAGGCAGAATCAGACCGTTGATATCTGACAAGATCAAGTCATACATCGACGCGATCTTCCTTCTGCCTTCATTCCATACGTCAAGGCGCTTCAGCTGTACTCGTCCGATGGCTGCCTGAACGGTGTTCAGTCGTTCTGTGAAGCCCACTTTGGTGTGGAGGTATTTGCTTCCCTTTGCTCTGCCGCAGTCCCTGAGGCTCGTCACTACCTCGGCTATCATTTCATCATCCGTGACCATCATGCCTCCGTCGCCTCCCACCGTCATGTTCTTTGACGGGAAGAATGAGAAGCACCCTGCATCACCAATGGAGCCAGCCTTCTTTCCGTTGTATACTGCGCCATGAGCCTGACAGGCATCCTCAATGAGCGCTACTCCGCGATCTGTAGCGATCCTGCGAAGCTCGTCCATCTGGGCTGGAAACCCAAACAAGTGAACTGGAATAATCGCCTTCGTTTCTTCGTTGAGTGAACTGCTTACTCTTGCTGGATCAATCGTGTAGTCTCGCAGAGTGATGTCTGCGAATCTGGGAACAGCACGTGCGTGAATGATTGAGTTTGCAGATGCCACAAATGAAGCTGGTGTGGTCAAAACCTGTCTACCAGCAACCCCCTTAGCGGTTAGCGAGAGAATCAGCGCGGCTGTCCCCGACGCTGTTGATACCGCATACTTTGTGCGGCAGTACTGGGCGAATTCTTCTTCGAATTTGTGGACGCTTTCTCCTCCGACGAAGCGTTCGTTCTGCAGTGCATGGGCTGCTGCATCCCTCATCTCGTCGTCGAGGACAGGGCTTGCCAGAGCAATCTTCGCCATCTGAACGCCGCCTATTGTGACCGCATCTCACCCTTGCGCGATGAACGTGGTGTCACCAGACTTGTCATCCGTTGCGGAACATCCATGTTGAGGGGTCCTCTAGACAACTGTCACCATTGTTCTATATCCTTGGAGACGACCCAAGGCTATATTCTTGATGTCTGACATTAGCGCGAGGTTGTATAGGCTCAGCTCAGTAGTGTCGCCGTTTTCAGTACTAGATGTACAGCAGTCAGGGTATCGCCCGCTGCCTCAGCTGCTTCTTCTTTCAAGAAGTACTCAGTTCTGTCTTGTCGCAGAGAGCAGCCTCATTTCGTAGTCGAATGCGGGGTTCAGCAATATGGCAACTATCCGTGTGCCACCGAGAAGTGTCTTCAGGTTGAGGACGTCCTGCTTGTCCACGGCGCCTATGATTGGGGCCAGCGTCAGATAGACGAGCAGGTAGAGGAGCCCCCCAATGACCAAGTTGACTACGCCGACTCCTGCACCATCTAGCAGGGTCAGTCCTAGGGTTGGGATAGCTGCTCCCAATGCAGCGAGAAGTATCCTCCCGCCAGCTTTCAGATCTGGTCGAGCATCGAACCTCGTCGAGGTCTCGCGGATTCCGTAGACTGTGGAACATGCATTGGAGAGAATGTATGCGATGAGAAGTCCGTAGGGACCCCAGAGCCATGCAAGGGCCGGGCCCAGCGGCAAGTAAACCACCAGCGTCAAGACGCTCATCTTCACAACAGTCCTAGTCTCGGCTACACCTGTCAGGAAGCTTCCCAGAACCAAGTAACTGATCGCAGTAAGAAGATAGAGCGCAGACAGCAAGATGAGGTACTGAGGGGCGAATACATAGCTGCTGCCGTAGGTCAGGTAGATGAGGTCTCGCGAGAAGACCATGACAGCGACAGAGGCGGGGATCATCAGCAGCGACGTATACTTCACCGCCAGCACAAATCCCCTCGCAAGGTCGCTGCCCTGGCTCTTCGGGTCCATCTTCGAGAACATGGGAAATATCGCTGTCGTGATAGGATAGATGAGAATCATCATGAACTGCGTGAAGTTCCACGTTGCACCAAAGTTCCCGATCTCAACGTTGCTCGCAAAATGAGCGAGCAGGATGTTCTGATACTGCGGGAGCAACACCCCCAAGGTCGCGGCAAGATAGAGAGGCAAACCATATACAAGGATTGCACGTATCTCCGTCGATGCCGGATTGGCTACCTGATTCGAAGAGTGTACATGTCTTGCGAATAGGATCGTTGCACCTGTCAGTCCTGCTGCAACTAAGCTCAAGACAAACCCGGAAAGTGCGCCGGCAACCCCAAAACCCACCAAGACAAGCGCAGGCCCTGACGTGCCCTTGATTACAGCATTCATGATCTGGACACCTGCACTGTACTGCATCAGATCTTGCCCAATGAAGGAACTGATTGTCGCATCCACGAGAGCCTGAAAGACTATGATGAGAGAAGCAATCTGCACGAACGGCACCAACTCTGGCCTGTTGAGTACGGTGGTTGCAATGACAGTTGAGCCAACATAGCAGAGGAGAGAGGCGACTGTGCTGATCGCGAGCTTTAGCAGAAATCCCAACCTGACTAGCCTGTATGCTCTGCGATAGTTGCCCTCGGCTCTAAGCCTAGCCGGCAATCTGACGAGCGCGAAGCTCATGCCTGCGTCGGAGAGAGAAACGAGAAGCAAGGGAATGACAAGAGCCAAAGTGTACAGACCATAATCGGATGGACCAAGAAGACGTGCGACTATGATGATGCCTACCGCCAGGATCACGGTTGATAACGCGTTTCCGACGAACAGAAACAGTCCCCCATGAGCTGCTTTCTGCGCTATTGTGGCCAACTCATCGGAGGACATGGCACTCAACTCGCCGATTCATGGCAGCAGTATCGCTGGGGGTGGAAACAGACAATCGTTAGGAGCTATTATCATGATCTGATTCCGCGTTCACGAATCAATCTCAAGAAGACCTCTCAGGAGACCTTCGGGGTTGTTGCACTGTTGCACTCCATTGAGGAAAAACATGAGATGCCATCCCAGCGGTTGCGATTGGGATTACGGCCCAATTTATGCTCGAAATGGCCAGCTAAGACTGGATTGTGTTATTCGTGCGGATTTGCGTCCGAAAACATGGCGGCAAATAACAATTATGACATTTGTCCGTGATGTGGAAGACACATCGAGGAATGTGGGAGACACGTCAAAGCATGTGGGAGACACTCTCGGCCGCAGGGACGCGCCAGTGAGCGTGCTCGACTCTCAGATAGAGCGTCTCTCGAGGGTTATGCAGAACAATTCTCGGCGATGCACCCTCCAGGAGATCACAGAGAGAGCTAGCCAGTTGTTCTGTCCTTCCGTGGTCAAGTAACCGTGACGCTCTTCGCCAAGTTCCGGGGCTTGTCCGGATCCAGTCCTCTCTCAATCGCCGCATAGTAGGCAAAGAGTTGGAGGGGAACAATGTAGGGAATTGGCGAAAGAAGCGGATGCATGCCTCTGGGCATTTCTATGAACTCGTCTGAGAGCTCCTTGACCTCTTGATCTCCCTCTTCGAGAACCGACAGAATCGAGGCCCCTCGGGCCTTCATCTCCATGATGTTTCCAAGAATTGCTTTTCTGTTCCCGTCGTTCGGAGCGACGAAGACAACTGGGACGCCGGGTTCAATGAGGCTGATTGGCCCATGCTTGCTTTCACCAGCGGGATAAGCTAGTGAAGGAATGCATGCGATCTCGAGGAGCTTCAATCTGGCTTCCATCGCGGTGGCGGAACTGATCCCTCTCCCTAAGAAGAACATCAAGCGTGAGCCGGCGAATTTCCTTGCGAGATCTCTAATCTTCTTGTCCTGGTCTGCGATCACCTGCTCGATGACATCGGGTGCTTGGTGAAGCGCACGGAGGAAATCCTCCGACTCGGTATGCCCCATCTTTCCTCGTTTCTCGCCCAGAGCACACGCGAGCTGTGCAAGAACCGCCAGCTGACTCGTGAAGGTCTTCGTTGCAGCGACGCCTATCTCAGGTCCGCTCTGCTGCATCAGAAACGCTCGAGCCACTCGCGTCAGAGTGGAACCCAACACATTCACGATCGCAAGGACCGTTGACGCCCTCATCCTAGCATGCTCAACGCATCGGAGCACGTCCATAGTCTCCCCAGACTGGCTAACCGTGAGCACGCAGGAGTCGACCCCAATGCAGTCGCCATACTGCGAGACGAACTCGCTCGCGACCGAGGGCACCGTGTCCCTTCGCGCCGCATTCGTGAACATGTACGAGCCGGCAAGACAAGCGTGATGAGAGGTCCCAGCAGCGACCATGTAAACCTCTCTTGCACGATCCATCAACGTTGCCATAACGTCGACGTATGGTCGCTGTAGCCTCAGCACCTGCCTGAGACTCTTGGGTTGCTCGTAGATCTCCTTGAGCATGAAATGCGCGTAACCTCCTTTCTCAGCCATCTCCGCGGTCCAATCTACAGAGAAGGATGACCTCTGGACCTCGGATCCATCATCGATTCTCCTGATGCGTGCTCGCTGCTGCTCGAGGATTGCTATCTCTCCGTTCTTCAGCTCGATGAACTTGCGCGTCTTGGCCAGAAGCGCGGTAACGTCGGAGGCACAGTAGATACCTTCCTCGCCGACTCCGATGACGAGTGGGCTCTCGTTCCGCGCCAAGACTATCCTGTCAGGTTCCTTGGCAGAGATCACTGCCAGCGCATACGAGCCCTGAAGCCGTCTTGTCGCAGCGAGGACCGCTTCTTCAAGCTGGCCTAACCTCTTGTACTCAGCCTCAATGAGGTGGGCGATGGCTTCCGAGTCTGTCTTGCTCTCGAATAGGTGTCCTCGATCGATGAGTTCTTGCTTCAACTCGAGGAAATTCTCGATTATGCCGTTGTGTACTAGGCCTATAGATTTGGAACAGTCGAAGTGGGGATGCGCGTTTGCCATGCAAGGATTCCCATGCGTGGCCCACCTCGTATGGCCGATCCCAACGGATCCAGGAAGATCATCCAGGTTCAGCCGAGCGTCGACTTCCACTATCTTCCCAGAATCCTTCTTGAACTCAATGCGACCCCCAAACAGAGTCGCGATCCCGACAGAATCGTAGCCCCGATATTCGAGACGCCTCAGACTCTCAAGAAGCATGGGTGCCGCGGGCATACCCGCTTTGAGAACTGCGCCGACTATTCCGCACAAGATCCGCGAACCTCGACGTGGGAATCTTGACCCTATCTGGCATCCGGAGGCATAATAAGGTGGCTTGAATCTCGTCTCGATTTGAATTCTCCTACAGACTGCTCAGGGTCTCGCTTCTCTCAGCGCTGATTCTGTACTGCCGTGCGAGTGCACTCGCGGCAAGTCCGAGTGT
>Ga0315289_10006093_pt1 | contig 17755 bp, 13 predicted proteins | sample YL17G11_40_MG_FD_203452 | JGI IMG/M metagenome (GOLD analysis project Ga0315289, IMG submission 203452) | Sediment microbial communities from Yellowstone Lake, YNP, Wyoming, USA - YL17G11_40 | ecosystem: Environmental > Aquatic > Freshwater > Lake > Sediment | place: USA: Wyoming | collected... | reverse complement strand
GATCATTTATTTATGATTTCCTTAATAACATAAGGTAACAGTATAAGCAGACAAGGAAGCTCAACCAAGACTGCCTGATACAAGTATTCATTTATTAACTCTAAATTCCTTAAACGAGCCATTTTAGGAAACCACCGGGGGACTTCTAACAAATATCTGCGATATGCATCTCCATACTTATTTAATTGACGTGCTTCTTCATAACGAATAACGATTGAGTAAGTCCCAAAACACCAAAGAAGAGTGATTGGAATAAACCAGATAAGCTCGGAGACAATTGTCACGCCCAAACAGATAATAATATTACCGATATAAAGAGGATTCCTTACAAATTGATAAGGCCCTGTAATGGCTAGCTGCTTGTGCACTCTTAGACGATGATGTAGGTGCTGTTGTGCCCAGATCCGAAGCGATACTCCGACTAAGAAAATGCCTATTCCAATTGGCCAGATGAAACCATCAGCTTCTATTTCGTACTTATTCCAGACAAGTGCAAAAATTAGAGGCGGGCAGGCCAAATAAGTCCTAAAACGATAAATCCAACGGGGAACTAACATCTCAGAAACACCTCCTCATTGAATATGGAGCCCCACGGGCAAAGCCCGTGGTCCCCTGTCCGACGCCCATGTGGGGCGACATCCCGACCACACGATGGCGCATTCCTCCACGGCCAAAGGCTGTGGTCTCTTGCTGCCGGGATGAAACTTCTGATACTCTTCTCAGCATTCCTTATAGGTTTTCATCACGCCTTTCTTTATCTTTATCAGGCATCTCAAAGGAAAAGGCCCGTCACTGTCAATATTTATTATATATTACATAAGGGAAATTAAATTGGGATTAAATTTAGATTAAGATTTCTTAATCTTGGTTACCGCCGTCACTCAGGTCGATTACCTGAGTTAGAATATAATCTATATTATACCTAAATTGAGCGATTTTATCATCCATGAAAACGCCAAGAGGCCTCATCCTTGTCATTCTGACCCTGAGTGAAACGAAGGGTCTCGATTTTGGGCTCAGGGTAAACTCCGTGAAGGATCTCCTGAGTTCCTTCGCTTTACTCAGGATATGCTTCGTCGCCTTTCGGCTCCTCAGAATAACAGCAAGGGAAGAAGAATCGCTCAATCTACGTTCTATAAAAAGTTTCCTTTTTATTTGAAAGAAATGAAATTCCGATATATATAAATATAAGCCAATTTTTAATACTTAAGTCGGTATCTTTGTGATTTAGTGGCAAAACGTTTATAATTACTTAATTGAAAATTAATCCTCCATTAATATTAACCTGTTTATCATAGTCGAAAAAAGTCATTGGAGGTTCAAATGTCTTTTTCATTTCGAGATAAAATATTGAAAAAGGTAGCTTCCTTCAGGAGCTTTCTATATCTCCCACCATTTGTTGTAATGGGAATGACTTATTACAATGAAATGGAGAACGACTTCATCATATGGCCTTTGGGGATTGCAATTATCTTCATTGGTTTTTTGATCAGACTTTGGTCTACGAAATATATTGGAAGAAGAACGCCATCGATGAAGAAAAAGGGAAAGACCCTTGTTAACATGGGACCCTATGCGATTGTCAGGAACCCTCTCTATATTGGCAATATCATAATCGCCACAGGTCTTTCAGTCCTTTCAAAACTCATTTGGTTTACTCCGTTTGTGATTTTATATTTTTTTACCCTCTACCATTTTGTTGTCCTTTACGAAGAGAAAAAACTCTCAGAGAGATGGGAAGATGAATATCTGGCTTATTTCAATGAAGTGCCCCGATGGATACCAAGGCTAAGAGACTTGCACCGCTTTAAAGCAAATGGGTTTAAATGGATACAGGCCCTACGCTCTGAGATCCCTTCTCTCATTTACATCCTCTTCGGAATTTTTATCTTTGTTTTAAAGGATATATTAGGCAATATGAAATAAAATCTTCATCGGCTCTTATTTTCTATTTTAACAAATCCCTTCATAAACTCAAAATCTTTCTTGAAATAAGCCCTTTTATTTCTTAAGATATTCCTCACCCCCTACCCTTCCCTTTAAGGGGAGGATAAAGGTGGGGATAAGGATGTGGTGCATGAGAAAAAGAGACATTCTATTGAGCCTCCTTTCGGGCATTCTCCTCATTCTCTCCTTTCCAAATTTTGATCTCGAATTCTTAGCCTGGTTTGCTTTGGTTCCCCTTTTTTATTCTATTGAAGGGAAGGGATTATACTATAGTTTTAAGCTTGGGTTCTTTACCGGCTTCGTCTCCTTTCTCGGAATTCTTTATTGGATCATTGTTGCGGTCCATACTTATGGCAATGTCCCCTCCATCCTGAGTGGCCTTATTCTCTCACTGCTGGTCATCTATTTAAGCCTCTTCACAGGTGCCTTCACATTCCTCACTCGGCTCATCCAGATCCGCTCGGGAATTCAAACTATTCTTTTCACTCCCATCCTATGGGTCGCCTTAGAATATCTCCGCTCTTTCCTTCTTACAGGCTTTCCTTGGGCCTATTTGGGCCATACCCAATATCTCAATCTCCCTTTTATCCAGATGGCAGATATCACCGGAGTCTATGGTCTCTCCTTCGTCATCCTTTTCGTCAATGCCACTCTCTATTGGGTGCTTCACCAGTGGCCCAAAAGGACTTTTCCTTTAAAAGAGGTGGCCATCGCCGTTCTCGTCCTTCTGGGTTTTTTGATCTATGGATATGTAAAGATGAAACATGTGGATCGAGAGACCATCCAAAGTCCTTCATTGAAGGTTGGTTTGGTTCAGGGAAATGTCGACCAGTCGATAAAATGGAATGAATCTTTTCAGCTGGAAACATTAAAGATCTATCGAAGGTTGTCAATGAAGGTTGCAGAGGATAAACCAGATCTCATTATCTGGCCTGAAACGGCCACCCCCTTCTTCTTCCAGGAAGTCAAGGAGTATCAACCCATCGTCCTCGAAATTCCTGAAAAGACGAATGCCTTCCTTCTTTTTGGAACACCTTTTTATAAGATAGAGAAGGGAAAGGTCAATTACTATAATAGCGCCTTCTTAGTATCTCCGTCGAAGGAACTGATAGAAAAGTATGATAAGATCCACCTTGTCCCTTTTGGAGAATATGTTCCTTTCCGGAAACTTCTCTTCTTCATTGAATCATCCATAGGGGAAGGCATTGGAAACTTTAAACCTGGGAAAGGGATCGTTCATCTTCCTCTCCCCCAAGGGAAATTTGGGGTTCTCATCTGTTTTGAAATCATCTTTCCAGATCTCTGCCGGAGGTTCGTCAAGGAGGGAGCAGATTTTTTGGTCACCATCACGAACGATGCCTGGTTCGGTAGAACTTCTGCTCCTTACCAGCATCTCTCCATTGCTACCTTCAGGGCAATCGAAAATCGAGTCTTCATCGCGAGGGCTGCCAATACAGGTATCAGCGCCTTCATCGATCCAAAAGGAAAGATTGTTAAACAAGGAGATATTTTTACAGAAGAGGCGATGAATGGGACCATTCGAATCATGAAAAGGAAAACCTTTTACACCCTCTATGGCGATGTTTTTGCGTGGATCTGTTCTGGTTTCTCAATGATTCTATTGGGCTATGCTTTGCTTCGAAAAAATAGAATGGATAATGAAGCTTATTAGGGATGAATTGAGAAGAAGGGATTCACAAAATCATTCTAACCCAAAAATCATTTAAGGAGAGAGCATGGAACTTCTTTACCTCAGCCGTAAGGATGTAGAAGATCTGGGCATCACCATGAAGGAGGTGCTCGAGGTGGTGGATCATGGCTTCTGCCTTAAGGGGCTGGGCAAGACAGAGATGCCACCGAAGCCCGGTATCCATCCCAGAACCAATGCTTTTATCCACGCCATGCCAGCCTATGTGAAAGAGGTTGAAGCCGCCGGGTTGAAATGGGTCAGCGGCTACCCCACCAATGTCGGAAAGGGATTGCCCTATATCACGGGCTTGCTCATCCTTAACGATCCAGAGACTGGGATTCCAATAGCTGTAATGGACAGTGCATGGATCACAGCCATCCGCACTGGAGCCAGTGTAGGCATCTCGGCCAAGTATCTTGCAAGGCAGGCAAGCAGCGTAGCCGCTATGTTGGGTTGTGGGGTTCAGGCCCGTACGAGTCTTAGGGCTCTCGTTGAGACCTTACCGGAGCTATCCAAAGTTCGCTGCTATGATCTCTATCCTGAAGCCAGCAAGCGCTTTATAGAGGAGATGAGCCAGGTCTACCCGAGGCTCAACATGATAGCTTGTTCAAGTCCTGCTGAGATGATCGAAGGAGCAGATGTCGTGGTTACAGCCATTCCTATCGTTACGGAGCCAAAGCCTCCGCTTTGTGCTGGGATGCTCAAGAAAGGCGGCCTCGCTGTCTCACTCGATTACGATTCTGCATGGACCAGTTCAGCCATGAAGGAGTGCAATAAGTTCATCTCTGATGACATCGGTCAGTTGCTCAGCACCAAAAAAGAAGGGGTCTTCTTCAGTAGTATTCCTGAGAATATTTATGCCGACCTTGGAGAACTGGCTGCTGGATTAAAGCCGGGCCGCGAGGACCCGTTGGAGAGGATTTTCTCCATGAATATGGGGATTGCTGTAGACGATATGGTCACAGCGAAACTCATCTATGAACGGGCATTGGAGAGAGAAACAGGGACTAGACTGCCACTTTAAAACTATCGTCCATCTATGTTTTACATCCGTGGTTGAGACCAGCCGGCCTTAAAAACGGGACGATTTACTATAACCTAATTTGAGCGATTCTTTTGACCAAAATGGGGAAAAACATTGAGATGAAACCCCTCAGAATCACATCAGGTATCCACCCAATGAGTGAAATAGAACCATGTCATTCCTGTGAAAACAGGAATCCAGAGTTTCCTGTGCAAACAGGAATCCATTTTCATTTTATTGTGTAGTTCCCTGCTTTCACAGGGACGGCGTCTGGATTCCCGCTGGAGTTTATCCCGCACTTGATGCGGGGCGGGAATGACAATCTTAAATGGTTCAAACGTAGAATCGCTCAGTTTAGGTAAAAAAAGGCTTGACATCAAAGGAGTTGGTTGATATAGAAATAAACGTTATATTTGATTGTCTTTTCCTTCGGGTTAGAGCCTACCCAATGGGTAACCATCTGGTTTATATATTCAAACCAAGTCTGTAAAAAGGAGGATTTTATGAAGATTGATATCTATACTCATGTGATGCTGCCAAAGTATAAAAATGCTATTTACAAATATTCTGATAAATTTGAGACTGAAAAAAATTTCATGGAAAAACGCATTACCTTAACCAACCACAATGAAAGAATCCGTATCCTTGATCGATACGAAGACATGGTTCAAGTACTGTCTACAACGTTCCCTACTTTAGAGGATACCGCTAATCCAAAAGAGGCGGCTGAACTGGCAAGGATATCGAACGATGAAATGGCCGAGTGGGTGGCTAAGAATCCCAAAAAATATATTGCTGCTATCGCAAATCTGCCACTCAATCATATCGATGCTGCAACGAAGGAGGCAGAGAGGGCAATCAAAGAATTAGGGTTTAAGGGCATTCAAATTTACACTTCTGTTCAGGGGAAACCATTGAGTTCAGAAGAGTTGATGCCTTTATATAAGATCATGGCCGATTTTGATTTGCCTATCTGGATCCACCCTCTTCGAAGATTTTCGACTCCAGATTATCCAACTGAAAAAAGTTCGTTTCACCAGATATTCTCCGTCTTCGGATGGCCTTATGAGACCACCATGGCAATGACACGTCTCATTTTTGCCGGTATCTTTGAAAAATTTCCAACAATAAAGTTTATCACTCATCACTGCGGGGGGATGGTTCCCTACTACGCGGATAGAATCGTTGTCCATTACAACAATGGTTTAGAACGCCTTGGTCAAAAGTTTTTCCCAGGGCTTAAAAAACATCCTGTTGAATATTTCAGAATGTTCTATAACGATACAGCCCTGAATGGAAATGCATCTGGTCTTAAGTGCGGTTACGACTTTTTCGGGGAAGACCATCTGCTTTTCGGGACGGATATGCCTTATGATGTTGAAAACGGTGCCGTTGCGATCCGGAAAACAATAGAAGCCATCGAGGACATGAACATACCGGAATCAAGCAAAAAGAAAATCTATGAAGGGAATGCCCGGAATCTTTTACACCTTTAAAATCCAAGGGTAGAATCCAGGAGCAGACCCACATTGAAAGGAGGTAGCGTATGAAGCGAACAAGATGGAAAATGGGAAAGACGATGCTTTTATGTGGATTTTTCCTTTTGTCATTGTCAACCCGAGGAGGTGGAAGAAATGACAGTGAGAACTAAAATAATTGGTTTTGGAATCTCAGCCCTCGTTCTGCTTGCGGTCTTTACCTCCGCTACCATGGCAGAGTACCCGGAAAAAACCATTACCATGTACTGCGTTTTTTCCCCTGGAGGCACTGGGGACACGAGTATCCGGGTCCTGGCCGCTGGTATGGAGCAGATCCTGGGGCAGCGCATCGTGATCGTCACCAAGGACGGCGGCAGTGGGACGGTGGGTCTCGCCGTGCTTGCAGGGGACAAACCAGACGGCTACACTCTGGCTATGGGTACCAGTACAGGAATCATGAGAGTCCCTTTGACCAGGAAGGTGACCTATAAGCCCCTTACCAGCTTCACCAACATCTATGCATATACTGCGGCAGCCAGTGGCCTCATGGTCAGACCCGACTCCCCTTTCAAGACTTTCAAGGATCTTATCGAGTATGCCCGGCAGAATCCTGGTAAGGTGACGTATTCTACCTTGGGCGCGGGTTCGCCCATGCATCTGATCATGGAAGTCATCGCCATGAAGGAGAAGATCAAGTGGGTCCATGTCCCGTATAAAGGCACTGCACCCGCTGAGACGGCTGCCATGGGGGGTCACGTGGATGCGGTTTCTGCCGGCGACATGCACAATGCACTGAATGGGCAGTTAAGGCCCCTGCTCATGCACACGAAAGATCGATATGACAGATTACCAGACGTGCCGACCACCATAGAGTTGGGCTACAATTATTACAATGACACCCTCTTCGCTATCTACGGCCCTGCGGGCATGGATCCGGCCGTGGTCAAGAAACTCGAAGACGCCTTTTCTAAGGCGCAGGATACGCCCGCATGGAAGCAGTGGCTGGAGCAATTTGGTATGATAACTCTCAAGATGAGAGGCGCTGAGTACACCAAGTTCCTTGAAGAGGCCTGGGATAAAGAGATCGGGATACAGAAGGCCCTTGGCCTCATCACGGAACCAGCCACCCAACCCAGGTAAGATAAGAAGTCTCGGTTTTTTCTATGGAGAGGGAGGGTCGTTTGCTGGTCCCTGTCAATGAAGCTATGGAGGACATAATGTGAAGGAAAAGAGGATACAAACGGATGTTTTGTGCGTTGGCGCCGGTATCGCAGGCCTGATGGCTGGTATCAGAGCGGCTGAGAAAGGTGCCAAGGTGGTCCTTGCCGAGAAAGGCCATGCGCTGCATAGCGGGCGAGGGCGGGGAGGAAATGATCATTTCTGGTGTTACATCCCGGAGGTCCATGGCCATGATCTGGATTTCTTCATGAGGGAGAGCCTGAAGACACCGAAACTGAAGACCATGCAATCCGGGACCGCCTCCCATGTACTGCGGACTTTTCTCGCAAAATCCTTTGATATCGTGAAACTATGGGATAAGTGGGGCATTCCCATGAAGTACCAAGGAAGATGGGAGTTTGCCGGCCACTCTTTTCCTGGGGATGTCCTTACTCATTTGAAATATGAAGGTAGGGATCAAAAGAAGGTCTTGATTCAAAGGACTCGTGAACTTGGGGCCGAGATCGTTAATAGGGTTATGGTCTTCGACCTCTTGAGAGATAAGGAACGAATCATTGGCGCTGTCGGAATAGATACGCGGGAAGATTCTCTCGTGCTATTTGAAAGCAAGGCCGTGATACTGGGTACCGGCTGCCTTGATCGGTTATACCCACCGCCAACACCAGCATGGATGGCGAGTATACCCGGAAACCTGACGCTGACTGGTGATGGACGCGCTATGGCATACCGCGCAGGGGCTGATATTGTGAGTCCGGAAATGCCCAAACGCCATGTGGGCCCCAGGTATTTCAGCCGTTTCGGCCAGGCCACTTGGGTGGGGGTTCTTCGAGATCCCCATGACAATCCCATTGGACCGTATGTCACCAGTCCGAATCGGGTGTATGGGGATATGACGCCAGAGGTAAAAGGGGTTTACCTGGAAGAGTTTCTCAAGACAGGAAAGGGTCCTGTTTACATGGACTGTCGGGGCATCTCAAAAGAGGATTACGATTATATGATGCACTGGATGTGGCACGAGGGAAACGCCCCGCTGTTGGATTACATGAAAGAGGAAGACATCGATATCAGAAGGCACCCCATAGAATTCCAGACATACCATATCATACCGGAGGGAAAGATATGGATTAATGAAAAGGGGGAGACTTCTCTCCCAGGACTCTACTCGGCGGGTGATGAGTCCATGGGAGGCATTAGCTGTGCAGCCACCTATGGGTGGATTGCAGGAGAAAATGCTGCAGACTTCGCCAGAGACGTATTGTTACCTGGAGATGACAGGGGGAAAGCGGAGATTGGTACAAAAAAGGAATTGATTCAAAAGATCATGAGCAGGAGAGAGGGCCCGGACTGGAAAGAGGTCAATGTCGCCCTTCAGCAGCTAATGCAGGACTATGCGGGTGTTGTTCGTTCGGAGACGTTGCTCACGGCCGGATTGGACTACCTTCGAAGGATGAGAAGGAAGGTGGATCAATCCATGATCGCACGAAACCGCTGGGAGCTTACCCGTTGCCTGGAGACCCTGAATCTACTGGATCTGGGAGAACTGGTGTTTATCGGGGCCAATGCACGCAAAGAGACAAGAGCTTTACACAAACGCACCGATTACCCCCTGACGGATCCGGTGATGGACGGAAAAGAAATCTTTATAAGAAAAAAGAACGGCAAACCGGTCGTTGAAGTGAAAAAGGCCTGAGAAAGTAGGAAGACAACGAAAGGAGCTATCCATGCCGCCGGTTATAGACAGGGAAAAATGTACGGGATGCGGTGCTTGTGCAGAGTATTGTGCTGAAGATGTCTTCTTTGGATCGGAGAAGGAGAATATTCCGCAGGTCACTTATCCCGAATTCTGTGCCCACTGCAGCTGCTGCGTTTATGCATGCCCGGAGAAGGCCATATGGTTGAGAATCCCCCTTCCCATGCAGCTGCTCTATAAGAACCCCGAGAGGACGGCTTGATCTTTACCTCTTGTTCACGAAAGACGTGACCCAGATAATTCTCGTGCTTTACAGGATAACTTTAATCACGTAAGTGCATTTATCGGAGTGCAATTCAGCTAAAAAGACCAGGATGTGTTAAAGAATCTCGCCGCTTGCCTTTTCCTTTGACCTCCTGTCATGGTCTTTGCGGGTACGGGCCGTGTGGAGACGAGAAACGATGCGGAAGTATGATATCGTATCCGGTCTTTTTCTCCTGGCCGTTTCCCTCGCGATCTGTGGGGCCTCTTTTCAGTTCCATGTGGGAACCCTCACTGCACCAGGTTCGGGGTTCTTTCCCTTGGTGACCGGCTTAGTCCTGGGAATATTCTCTATCCTCATCCTGGTAGAGGCGAGGAAATCGGGTAAGGAAACTGTCAGGTTCTGGGCCCCCGAGGCAAACAAGAAGGGCATCTATTTGACCTTCCTCTTCATCCTCGTCTACGCCTTGCTCTTAGAACGCTTGGGTTTCATCGGCACAACCGTCCTCTTCTTCCTCCTGGTCAGCCGTTTTGTGTCCGGACATCGTTGGTCCACGGCTATCTTTTTCGCCCTTCTGACCAGCCTTAGTACCTATTTCGTATTCACCATTTTGCTTCGTGCCCCTCTCCCCCAGGGAATTCTTGAAAGGATGTTCTGATGGATTTCTTTTCTAACATAGCCATGGGTTTCTCCGTGGTTGCCGAGCCTATGAATCTTCTTTTCTGTTTTGTGGGGGTGCTGCTCGGGACCTTGATTGGCGTTCTACCCGGCTTGGGACCCGGGCCCACCATCTCTTTGCTTTTGCCTTTGACGTATTATCTCAACCCTATTTCCAGCATCATCATGGTGGCTGGAATCTACTATGGGGCAAAATACGGAGGATCCACCACCTCCATTCTCCTCAACATACCCGGCGAGGTGGATTCGGTCGTTACCTGCCTTGATGGGTACCAGATGGCCCGCCAGGGTAGGGCAGGCCCGGCCCTGGGGATTTCCGCCTTTGGTTCATTTATTGCCGGCACCTTTGCTACCCTGGGCCTGATGCTCGTGGCACCGGCACTGGCCAGGTTCGCCTTGCGTTTCGGGCCTCCTGAGATCTTCTCCTTGATGGTTCTTGCCCTGACCCTCATTACCTATATGTCCTCCGGCTCACAGGTCAAGGGGCTCGCCATGGCTAGCCTGGGCCTTTTCCTCGGAACGGTCGGGCTGGATATCTTTACCAATGTGGACCGGTTCGTCTTCGGGTACAATTTTCTGCTTGAAGGGTTGGGAATCGTCCCTGTGATTGTCGGCCTCTTTGGCGTGGGGGAAGTGCTGAGCAACCTGGAGGTGCAACTGCGGGCTGAAATCTATCAGAAGCGGGTTTCCCATCTGCTCCCTTCCCTTAAGGATTGGAAAGACTCCTTCTGGCCCATTATTCGCGGCACCTTCATCGGCTTTTTCGTAGGTCTCCTCCCCGGCGGTGGGGGCATCGCCTCAACCTTCGCCTCATACAGCATCGAGAAAAGGGTCTCCAAACACCCCGAGAAATTTGGCAAAGGGGCCATTGAGGGTGTAGCGGGGCCGGAGGCGGCAAACAATGCCACTGCTGGGGCCAACTTCATCCCTTTGATGACCCTTGGCATCCCCACCAACGGCATTATGGCCATCATTTTCGCCTCTTTGCTCATCAATGGTCTACAGCCAGGCCCCATGCTCATCAGGGACCAACCGGCGCTTTTCTGGGGAGTCATTGCAAGCATGTACGTGGGGAACGTGATGCTCGTCATCCTGAATCTTCCCTTAATAGGTATCTGGGTGCGCTTTCTGACCATTCCTTACTCCGTACTGGCCCCATTAATCCTCTTCTTCTGTCTTCTGGGGGCCTACACACTCAAGAACGCTGTGCCTGATTTGATCATCATGCTTATTTTCGGCATCTTCGGTTTTCTCATGAGGAAGTTCCGCTACGAAGGGGCTCCCTTGATCATGGGTTTTGTGATCAGCGAATTGGTGGAAGGGGCCTTTATCCGGTCCCTGCTCATGTCAGGCGGCAGTTTTACCATCTTCTTCACGAGGCCCATTTCTTGCTTCCTCATGATCCTTGCCTTGATCCTTTTCATTCTTCCCTTTTTTGGGAAGAAACCGAGGGCTTTGGGGTCAAGTCGCGATGATGGTTGATGGCACTTGAGAAACTGTCTTGGGCCGCTTTTCTGAGGATTGAGGACAGGAGTTCTTACAAGGGATGGATTTAAATCCCTCTATGAGGGCGATGAGGTAGAGTTCGAGGTTTCCGAAGGTCCGAAAGGCCCCCAGGCAACAAATGTCGTTGTGGTTAGCTGACATAGAATCTCGTTAAGCTGAAGAAAAAAAAGAGACCCCAGGTTTTTCTACTGGGGTTTCTTTTTACTGCCCTGTCCATCTTAGTCAGAAAAATGTGAGGGTAAACAGACTTACCCGTTCAAAATAAATTAATCTGTCTTGTCTGTATCTAGAGAAGGGGACGGAGAAGGGGACGACGGAGAAGGGGACGTTGGTTCTAAAACATTTTAAGATATTTCTTCAAATCCGGTATTTCGTCAGAAACGGCCAACCGATTCACTGAAGAAGTTGTAACCCCAAGGTAACGAGCAACTTCGGCACCAGGATAGCCCATCCTCCTTACCGCCAACTGACAAAACATCCTCCTTGCCCTCGCCACCTTTCTCTTCCGCATGCCCGACCGCAACTCTGATTCTTCTATTTCTTCTCCCTTAACAATTCTCCCCGCCAAGGTCACTAGATCAGGCACCTTCCGAGACAGTCTCAGAGTTTCCTTTTCTCTCTCCTCGGCTTCAGACAAGAGCTTTTGGATAAATTCATCCTCTCCTAAGATCCTTTCATCAGAAGCAACCTTTATCCCCCTCTTCCTCAAAGAAAGCACCTGAGACCATCCTCCTAAACTCCGGATCAACCCGCCTCCCACTAACTCCGGTCTCCTCCCCTGCGATACCCCTTCTTTCACAAACTGTTCATACTTCTCAACAGCCTGGCGTCCTTTACCAAAACAGGCAAGAACAGTGTCGATATCCTGCCAGTCCCGCTTCACCCTTCCCATAATTACGGAGTGACCTGCCCAATGATATTTGTTCAATGCCTTCAGGTCACCGACCATGCCTGCTCTTAGCGGATTCAAGTGAATATATCTGGTCAGTTCCAGCAGGTAAAGGTCATCTTCACAGATGATGGATTTATACCTGTTCTGGAAGAGATGGCCATATCGCTTGTGTCGTAGGTTAAAATTGACAGCATACCCCGTGAGAAGCTTCCTCATACTCTTGGAAATAGGTTGGCGGCCGGTCCGAACCAATAAATGAAAGTGGTTAGGCATAAGAGACCAGGCATACACAATGAGGTTCCCGTCCATGCACAAATCCGCCAGCCTGTTCAGGAAATCCTCCCGGTCTCGATCGGTGCGGAATATTTTTGTCCGTTCGATGCCTCTCCCCATGATATGGTGCAAAGCTCCGGGAGCATCGAGTCTTGGCTGCCTGGGCATATAGAGATATTACATCCTTTTGCTTCCACCGTCAAGTTGTTTTAGAACCAATGTCCCCTTAATTCTTTTCCGGTATTACTATATATCATACTGCCTTTCTTTGCAACCTCCGTTAATCTAATCAATCAATAGAAAGGCGTAGCGATTCATCTCCTGGGAATAATCGTAAAGAACATCGATCGGATAACCGATCTTTCGGACCGTGGCAAAAACATCCATAGCCATTGACTCAGGAGAGGGTCTTGCCATTTTAGGGTTCTTGCACAACTGTCTGATGCCAGGACATTCGGCACAGAGATGACAGGAATCCATAAATAGGAGAAAAGCCTTATAAAATCCTGAAAGAAAGACCTCTCGTTCCAGCTTTAAAAGCTTCGAATTAACCTTGCTTGTCCAAGCAAAACGGTCCTCGGGTCTGGCTACCTTTTTGGTGAAATGGAAAATAACACCGGTCTTATACCCACGGAAAAAGGCTTCGCATTCCGGCACAGATGGGGTATTCGGTGGACAGGTGCCGCATCTGCCGTAGTTTTTGCAGCCGAACATGCACTTCATCCGCGCCCATTGAGCCACGACGATCCTCTTCGGGTCAATCCATTTATAATCGTCATAACCGTGCCTTTTGAATATCTTTTCCAAATCTTTCCGACCGATTTCTTTCCTATTGGCAACTTTTCTCATGATCCACCTCCGGATTCCTTTTTTCCCAACCATTACCGAAATTTCTACAACAGGTCTTAACTAAATTCAATGATTAAGAAAATTACTTTTATACGAAGCTGACCAAAGAGAATCGGGAATAAAACTCTCTATCCCTCATGTTTCCTATTGCCCATCATTGACTCTTTTTGGCTTGACACACTTTTTGTGTCTATTTATACTTCCATCTGTGCGAATGGATCTCCATCGGTCAATTAAATAACAATTAGCCATAGGAGATATTTAAATGCCAAGACGTGATGACATAAAGAAAGTGATGATCATTGGTTCAGGACCTATCGTTATAGGCCAAGCTTGTGAATTCGATTATTCTGGCACTCAGGCCTGCAAAGCCCTTCGCGAATTAGGATATGAGATCGTGCTTGCCAATTCCAATCCGGCAACGATCATGACCGATCCAGGAATAGCTGATGTAACCTATATTGAACCGCTTAATTTACAAATGATGAAAGAAATTATCGAAAAGGAACGACCAGATGCCTTACTGCCCAATCTCGGCGGCCAGACAGGGCTAAATCTCACCTCGGAATTGGCCCGGGCCGGCATTCTAGACCAATATGGCGTTAAGATTATTGGGGTCGATATTGATGCTATTGAACGCGGTGAGGATCGGATCGCCTTTAAGGAAACAATGAAACGGCTTGGCATCGAAATGCCAAGAAGCAACCCGGCTTTTAGTGTGGAAAAAGCTGAAGAGATCGCTGCTGAACTCGGTTACCCAGTGGTCATCCGTCCGGCTTACACATTAGGAGGAACAGGAGGTGGTTTGGTTTATAACGTAGAGGAATTGCGGACTGTGGCCAGCCGAGGTATCTCAGCAAGCCTGGTTGGCCAAATACTGGTAGAGGAGTCAGTACTCGGATGGGAGGAATTAGAGCTTGAAGTGGTTCGTGACTCCAAGAACCAAATGATCACAGTCTGTTTTATTGAGAATGTAGATGCGATGGGTGTTCATACTGGAGACTCCTATTGTACGGCTCCCATGCTTACCATTTCTCCTGAATTACAAAAACGCCTTCAAAAATATTCCTACGATATTGTCGAGGCCATTCAAGTCATTGGCGGCACCAACATACAGTTCGCTCATGATCCCGAGACCGGACGGGTGGTGGTGATTGAGATCAATCCCAGGACTTCACGATCTTCTGCCCTTGCTTCCAAGGCTACCGGTTTCCCTATTGCCCTTATTTCATCAAAGTTGGCTGCCGGCATGACGTTGGATGAGATCCCTTACTGGAGGGAGGGTACATTGGAAAAATATACCCCATCAGGAGAATATGTAGTGGTCAAGTTTGCTCGATGGGCTTTTGAAAAATTTAAGAATGCTGAGGACAAACTCGGCACTCAGATGCGTGCCGTTGGCGAGGTCATGAGCATTGGCAAAACCTACAAAGAAGCCTTGCAGAAATCGATCCGATCCCTCGAAATCGGGCGTTACGGGCTTGGCTTTGCCAAGGACTTTCATAAAAGATCCCTCAGTGAACTCATGGATCTTCTTGCCGAGCCCTCGAGTGAACGCCAATTTATCATGTATGAGGCCCTCCGCAAAGGGGTTAGTGTGGAAGACCTTTATAAAAAAACTTACATCAAACCCTGGTTCATAGAGCAGATGAAGGAGTTGGTGAAATTAGAGGAGAAAATACTTAAGTATAAAGGTCAGGCTCTGCCAGATGATTTATTGGTGACGGCCAAGAAAAACGGTTTTGCTGACCGTTACCTTTCTCAGATCCTTGGCATCTCTGAGAAAGAAATCAGAGAAAGGCGTATCTCCTTAGGTGTGGTTCAAGGCTGGGAACCTGTGCCGGTGAGTGGTGTAAAGAACGCGGCTTACTACTTCTCAACCTACAATGCCCCTGATCAGGTTAAGGTCAGCAGGAAGCCAAAGATCATGGTCCTGGGAGGAGGCCCAAACCGTATTGGACAGGGCATTGAATTTGATTACTGCTGTGTTCATGCAGCCTTCGCATTACGTGATGAGGGATACGAGTCCATTATGGTGAACTGCAATCCTGAGACAGTCTCAACTGATTACGACACTTCGGATAAGCTTTATTTTGAGCCCCTTACAGTAGAAGATGTCTTGAGCATTTATGAGAAAGAGAAACCCGAAGGGGTCATTGTTCAGTTCGGAGGTCAAACCCCGCTCAATATTGCGAATGAACTGGCCCAGGCAGGGGTGAAGATTATTGGGACGTCACCAGAGACGATTGATCTGGCAGAGGATCGGGATCGCTTCCGCCAGATGATGGTCAAATTGTCCATTCCAATGCCTGAATCCGGCATGGCCAGCAACCTTGATGAAGCCCGTCGGGTTGCTGAAAGAATCGGTTATCCTCTAATGGTCAGGCCCTCTTATGTCCTTGGGGGACGTGGCATGGAAGTGGTCCACGATGAGGAAATGCTCAAACACTATGTTGCTGCTGCTGTGGGTGTCACACCGGAACGGCCTATCCTGATTGACAAATTCTTGGAAAATGCCATTGAGACTGAGGCGGATGCTATTTCCGATGGGAGCGATGCCTTTGTGCCGGCGGTTATGGAACATATTGAACTGGCAGGCATCCATTCCGGGGATTCTGCCTGTGTCATCCCACCAATAAGCATCCCTGCTAAACATCTAGACACCATCTACGAATATACCCGAAAGATTGCCATAGAGCTCAACGTGGTCGGTTTGATGAATATTCAATATGCCATCGCCAATGATCGAGTTTATGTCTTAGAAGCGAATCCCCGTGCCTCCCGTACCGTACCCCTGGTTTCAAAGGTCTGTAACATTCCCATGGCACGCCTGGCCACCCAAGTCATGCTTGGTAAAAAGTTGAGTTCCCTTAACCTCAAACCCAAATCAATCAGACACTATGGCGTAAAGGAGGCAGTCTTCCCCTTCAATATGTTCCCTGAAGTGGATCCGCTTCTGGGACCTGAAATGCGCTCCACCGGAGAGGTATTAGGCTTGGCTGGCTCATTTGGTCTTGCTTTTTTTAAAGCCCAGGAGGCTGCGCAGCAACTACTTCCTTCTGAGGGAACTGTCCTGATTACTGTCTCAGAGAAGGAGAGGCCGGCTGTCCTTGAAGTGGCTAAAGAATTTGATAGAATGGGTTTTAAAATAAAGGCGACCAATGGTACTCATAGGTTCTTAGCAGAACATGGCATCGAGTCTGAACATATTCTCAAGATGCACGAAGGACGTCCCAATATTGTTGATGCGATCAAGAACAAGGAGATCCACCTGGTCATCAATACACCCAGTGGCAAACTAAGTAAATATGACGACTCCTATATTCGTAAAACAGCCATTAAATATAAAGTTCCCTACATTACTACCCTTGCCGCGGCACTTGCAGCAGCCAAGGGCATTGCTGCTTATCGGCAAGGAAAGGGGAGTGTCCGCTCCCTCCAAAGTTACCATGGGGATATAAAATAGGATGAGGGGTACCAGTTCGGTGTCTAAAATTTTCACTCACCAGATCTCATAAGATTTTCTCTTTATTTTAAAGTAATTTCCAAATCGTAACGCGTATTTTTCAGATCACAAAGTGTAAGGCCGTAAAGTCGATAAGAAAAATCACTTCGCTCTTCTTTGAAAGATCACCTTTTCCGCTTCCTTCCTTACTGAGCAAGATTAAATACACTATGATGATGTCTTAATTCAAATTAAAAAAAAGCCCATCATTTCGGATGGGCTTCTCATTCCCCACTTTTGCGAGGACAAGTTTAATCTTGGCAACGTCCTACTCTCCCACACAGTTGCCCATGCAGTACCATCGGCGCTGAAGGGCTTAACTTCCGTGTTCGGAATGGGAACGGGTGTTTCCTCTTCGCCATGGTCACCAAGAAATCTTTTTTTATAAAATTGAAATATGGATCAAGGAATGATTTTATAAATTCAATTATAGTCAAGCCGATCGACCGATTAGTATCAGTATGCTCAATACCTTAACGGTACTTACACATCTGACCTATCAACCTCGTAGTCTCCGAGGGGTCTTATCCTGGTATTGCTACCAGGAGGGATACCTTATCTTGGGGTGGGCTTCCCGCTTAGATGCTTTCAGCGGTTATCCCTTCCGAACACGGCTACCCAGCGCTGCGACTGGCGTCACAACTGGAACACCGTAGGTTCGTCCATCCCGGTCCTCTCGTACTGGGGACAGCTCCCCTCAAGTATCCTGCGCCCACGGCAGATAGGGACCAAACTGTCTCACGACGTTTTAAACCCAGCTCGCGTACCGCTTTAATTGGCGA
>Ga0315289_10006092_pt1 | contig 17756 bp, 7 predicted proteins | sample YL17G11_40_MG_FD_203452 | JGI IMG/M metagenome (GOLD analysis project Ga0315289, IMG submission 203452) | Sediment microbial communities from Yellowstone Lake, YNP, Wyoming, USA - YL17G11_40 | ecosystem: Environmental > Aquatic > Freshwater > Lake > Sediment | place: USA: Wyoming | collected... | reverse complement strand
GCCATCGCGCGGGTTGTTGAGCACTTCGTCAACCGTACTCGCTCACGTGCAAGTCGGCTGAAGCACCAGAAACCTGCGCTCCAACCCAACGCAAATGCACCACCGTAATGTGCCATTGTCAAATTAAATACTCGAATCATGTGGTGGAGCACTTGGGGGTCAAACTCTATCAGAATAGGCCAACAAATGCCCTGGCAGAACTTGTGGCCAACGCTTGGGACGCTGAAGCGGAGAAAGTCTGGATAGATCTATACCTAGATGGACCATCCACGGACTGGTGGATTTCTGTGGGAGACGATGGCACTGGAATGAGCGCGACCGATGTCCAGCGAGATTATCTCATTATTGGCCGAAAGCGGCGCGATCTTGAGGCAGAAACAACCCCCGAGAAGAAACGGCCCTTGATGGGGCGCAAGGGTATAGGAAAACTAGCACCCTTCGGTATAGCCAGGACGGTGGACGTGTTCACGCTCAAAAAGGCGAATGTTACTTGGCTTGGCTTTAACCTGGACGAGATGCTGGAGCAGGGCAGGGATCCTAGCGAACCGACCGAGTATAGACCCGACGTCAATTTCGTGGGAAGTTGGGCAAGTTTCACGCGGGACCCTCTACTTGCTCCGGTGGACCTCTTCCTAAAACGTCTGCAGGACAAGAGATCCTATTCAGGCACTCTGATCATTCTCAGAGGACTGGCTTTCTCTAGCAAGGCGTGGAGCCGCGTGCTGAGTTTGCATCTCGCGAATCGTCTTGTCCCAGCCCTTACCGAGGTCGACTTCTCGGTGTTGGTGAATGGTGACTCGATCATATTGGATAAGGTGTTGCCAAGTTATGCGCACAGGATACCGCTGCAAGGATGGGACACGGGTGTCCTTCCCGGCGGCCGAGAAATTCGTTACTGGGCGTTGGTAGTAGATCTGGAACGTTACCATGCGACTTTCGGCGAGGATTGGACTCAGGAGCGCGCAGGGGTTGCCGTCTACGCGCACAAGAAAATCGCTCAAGACCGTCCGTTCTTCTTTGGTCTAAGAGGTCGCGAACTATATTCGCGTTATTTGTATGGTGTGGTTGATGCCGATTGGGTCGACGAGTTGTCCGAAGATGTGATCTCCACGGATCGCACCTCTCTGAATTGGGATCATCCTGATCTTTCGGAATTGAGAGACCAAGGGCAGAAGCTCGTCAGGGAGTGGCTAAACGAAGCTCAGAAACATCTGCGCAAGAAGCACAGCGGCGAAGTAGAAAAAATGATGGAGGAGAAGCTGAGGAGGGTACCAGAACGGTACAGGGACAGCTTCTCCCGCGCGGAAGTACAAGAGATGGCAGAGACTATCTTGTCATTGGCACCGCACACCTCTATTCAAAAGGTTGTGGACATCACGCTTTCTGCAGTCGCTCATATGCCTTCCTGGGAATTGCTGAAGGACTTGGTGCGCAACATTCAGGCGGGAGAATTGTCAGAGGGGGTTTTTGGACAGATAGTGTTCGATCTCAGATTCTTCGAGAATGCCAATCTAGCCCTGGTCATAGCTCGGCGTCTTCAAGCCATGTTGGCGTTAGACAAGCTCATTGCCAGGAGTGCTCGAGAGGTCGGGCCAGGCGAGGGGGACGAAACGGCGTCAGTGTCTTCCATGCATCAGCTATTTCGCAACAATCCCTGGTTGCTGGATCTCCGTTGGGCGGCTGTGGCTGACGAATTACCACCACAATTGACAGGACAGGCTTTGAAGGCCGCCGAGGCGAAATTGGAGCAGGCGTACGGAGACACAATCCGCGAATTTGAGAGTTGGAGACGGGTTGGACAGAAAGCTATGGACTTCGTTTTGCTCCACATCATGGAGTTCGAGAACGTTGTGATTGTTGTCGAAATCAAGAGGGCTGATAAGACTTTAACCAAGAATGAGCTACGCCAGCTCCAAGACTATATGGACGGAGTGAGAAAGACGCTGCAAGAGCATTCACGGCCAGATTGCACAATTCGGGGTGTACTTATCGGTGGGAAATGGGATCCTGAGTTGAGGTTTCATCTTGAGACAAGTCCTAACCCCAATATACGGATCATGACTTGGAAAGACTTGCTCTCGGAGGCGAAGCAGTCGCACCAGGAGTTTCTGCGCGCCCTGGCCGTGGGGCTACACGATGATCCGCGACTGAAGACGTATTTGGAAGACCTAGGGCAAACCGTCTCAAATGCTGATTGAATTCCAATGTCACAGCAGGGGGCGCTGAGATCCCAAGGGGAACACCTTTCTCGCCAGACTATAGGTTTGACAAAAGTATATCAAATATGATATACTTTCCTTGATGGAAGGATGCGTAACTGAGAATGCGGCGACTTGTCCCAATTGCGGGTTTCCTTTTGTCTCCGCCGAGGAGGCTGCCCAAATCATAGGTGTCTCTTACTCGCGCGTGCGTGCTATCCTTGCCTGCCATCCCGAGCGATTACGGGCATTCAGAGTGGGTAGAGCGTGGCTCATTCCAGAGAGTGCGGTCAGGGCATTTCATCCCTTGCCTCCGCACCGTCCACGCAAGACGGAAAGTAAGGGAGAATGAAGGCAAAGATACAACCATCTCCTGAGGGAATTGCAGGGATATTATCAGTGAAGGGCTTTCTATTTGGAGAACGAAGAGTGAGAGCGAATACCCACTTGCCAGCTATTTCTCTCTTTGCTGGCGGGGGCCTGAGCGACCTTGGTTACGAACTCGCCGGCTTCGAATTCGTCGTGCAAGTGGAGAAAGAAAAGAATCGCGCAACGCTGTGCGCGAAGAACTTTCCTGGCGCTGAGAGCGTAGTGGGAGAGTTGGAACGGACCTGGAAAACCGTGGTTCAGAAGTACAGAGAGAAACGTCCCGGTGATCGTTTGGCTCTCATGAGTGTTACGCCTCCTTGTCAAGGCATGAGTCATTCGAATCCTGATCGTGGGAAGCGTTCGCACAGTCAGGAACGTGATAGGCGTAATTGTCTCATATTAGAGGCACTACCTGTAATTGAGGAGCTGCAACCTCGCGTGGTCGTGGTGGAAAACGTCCCGCAACTTCTGACTGAGCCAAACGGGGCCTTCAAAGGGGGCAAAGGACAGAGCCTCGTGGACGCATTTGCCGAGAGACTTCCTGAATACCACCTGTTCGGTCGCGTCGTGCAGATGGCTGACTACGGGGTACCGCAGGATCGGCGCAGAGCAATTGTGGTCGCGGTTCACGAAGATGAGCAATGGGCCAAACGTCTGCTGTCGGCCAAGGTTGGTCCGTGGCCTGCGTCTACTCATGCTCAGGGATCTAGCAATGGTCTGCTGTGCTGGGTTACGGTAGAAGAGTGGTTCAAAGAAATGGGTTACAAGCAACTAGACGCCAGGTCGAGTGGGACCGCACGTGACCCCGACGATCCGCTTCACATAGTATCAGTCTACGAGGAGGACTACTACTGGCGGGTAGCAGATATCCCTCCCTACAGCGGCTGCAGCGCCTACCAGAACTCGCATTGCCGTGAGTGTGGGCGTGCGGACGTGCCGGAAGGCATGGCGATGTGTCCGTATTGTGGAGCGGTTATGCACAACCGCCCATACGTCGTGGAAAAGGACGGCACAGTTCGATTGATTAAGGGGCGGCACTCGAGCTACCGAAGAATGAGACACGACGAGCCAGCCAGGACGATCACTACGGCTAGTAGTCACGTTGGTAGCGATTACAAGATACATCCCTGGGAAAACAGGGTTCTGAGCATACGCGAGTGTGCTGAACTGCAGACCGTGCCCCGTTTCTACGACTGGTCGTGGGCTCTTGAAACCGGCCACACTTACCTCGTGAGAGTGGTTGTTGGTGAAGCCCTTCCACCTTGGTTTACCTATTTACAGGGCCAGTTGCTGCGGCAGTTATTGGATAGTGAAGAGATATCTGAAGATGCCCTCGCCCCTTTCCGCTGGGCAAGAGAGGCTCTGTCTAATGATGTCGGCCTTACAAGAGGCTAACTCTCCAGACTTCTTTCCTCACGTAGAGGAAGTAACAGAGGCCCTCGTACGAAGGTTTGGACGACCAACGCTGGGCAACAAGCAGAATCCATTCAGCGAGCTACTCTACATCCTGCTGTCGTCCAAAACCCCACCTGACCGATATCAGGAAGTCTATCGCGCGTTGCGGCGGGTGTATAAGAGAGCCGAGAGCCTGGCAGACGCTCGTCCGGAGGACGTAGCAAAGGTCATTAGTCACGGCGGGTTGCAGAATCGAAAGGGTCGCGCTATTGTGTCCATTGCTCGGCGACTAAGACAGGAATTCGGTCGAGTGACGCTTGCTCCAGTGTTGAAAATGACGAATGAGGAGGCTGAGGCTTTTCTTACCTCACTTCCGGAGGTCAGTAAGAAAACGGCGCGCTGTGTGTTGATGTACGCGCTGGAAAGGTGTGTTTTTCCAGTAGATGCACACTGTTTCCGAATTGCTCAGAGGCTCAGGTGGATGCCCGAAGACTCGTATCTCACAGATCGCCGAGCAGACGAGCTTCAGGATGGTATTCCTGCACACTTGCGGCGAGATTTACACGTTGGGATGGTTCTGCTCGGCAGGTACTACTGCTTTCCCAGGAGCCCACGTTGTCGCGAGTGTCCTTTGGAAGAGTTCTGCCCGATGAAAGACACCGTGTCTGACAGCCGTCAGCAAACATAGGATAACCTAGACCGTCCCCTTGACCCCAAAACTGACCAATCACATTATCGCCCAATAGCGTGCCCGTGCTAAGGAGACAGTAAGTCATTCGTCACTGGTAGCTCCTACCACTGGCCAAAATGAAAGCAGCCAGCTGGGGTTAAGCGCCAGTGAGCGCATCGGGGACAGGCGGGCGGAGCCGTGGATGAGTGAGAACTAGATGGACGCAACGATATCGGGATGACAAGGAGAAAGGAAACCGCCGTGATAGCAGATACCTCTCTCAATGAAGTTCCAAATTCCGAGAGCATGGAAAACGCACGCGTTGGCTACCAAGTAGCACTGAACTTCGTTTGGTATCTTGGTGACCTGGTCTGGGCGAAGTACAACGCTATGTTGGTGGTGAACGGCATCATCATTGCTGCCATCGGCATTGGGTTGACCGGCCAGCAACCCTTACCAATTTTAGCTGTCGGCCTTCCAGTTGTTGGGCTTATCTTGTGCGCACTATGGTTTCAGTTGGTCAGACGCGGAGTAGATCACATGTCTTCCTATATGGCAGCGGCGCGAGAACTGGAAGATGAGTATCTGAGCAATCAGGTGAGGGTGCTCTCACGAGGAAATGACTTCGGTGCTGGGAAAGAAGTGACCTACCAGATAGGTGGCAAGCGTTCGACTATCCGGATGAGCGTTTTGGGACGTCTGATGCGAACTGGACCTGCATCTTTTCTCGTCATTGCTGTTTTTGCCATCGTATACGTGCTGATGCTTATCGAGGCTCTTCAGTAAGTGAGTGTATCGGGAACGGGCGGATGGTATCGTGGATAAGTGAGGATTGAACATGAGTGAGCAGCGGTTGCCCAAACGAACACGTGCCCACGTTCTGGAGACCCTCTCGTACCTTGCGCCGCTCGGGCCGGCCTCCGACCGCGCCCGTGGACAAGGTGGCATAAGATGCTCCCCGCCCCTGCCCCTGCCCCTGTCAATGTCGTTGACAAATTGTGTCTTTGCGGGTATGATAAATCATACTCCCCCGAGTAGCTTCGGCGAAAGGGTACGAAGCCGCCCTCCGGCGGCTTCCGTGTTATACGGACCACCCGGATCAACCCACCCATCCACAGAAACATCCCAGCCATGCGCTGTTGCCGCACGTCGCGTTCATCAAACAGATACGGGGAGGGGTATTGGCAAAAAGCCAATTTCCGACGACTCTGAGAGACAAGCGCGGCAGTTTTTCGAAACCGGCGGCGTGGTGATGAAAGGGGCACCCTATGTACAACTCCTTCGCCCCCTACGAGTAAAGAGTGAGGATTGAACATGGGTGAGCAGCGGCTGCCCAAACGAACACGTGCCCACGTTCTGGAGACCCTTTCCCGCCAGCACGTCGAGTCCATCTTCCCCACTGAGTGGCTCTGCCGCCGCGTCGAGGACGACTATGGCCTCGACGTGCGTGTCGAAATCGTCGCCGGGGAGGACGTGTCCGGGCTTGAGTTCGCCGTGCAACTCAAGGCCACCGACCACCTGAGAACCTCCGGCGACGACGTGCTCCACTACTGCAAAGTCACCACCGCTAACTACTTCCTCCACCGTCCCGAGCCGGTGATGTACGTCGTGTACGACGCCCGGGAAGACACGGCCTACTGGCTGTGGGTGCAGCCCTACCTGCGCGGGCTGGACGATGCCAGTCCCGGCTGGCGCGAGCGGGAGAAAGCGCACATCCGCATCCCGCGCGCCAACCGGCTCACGCGCGAGACCATCCCCTTGATCGCCGACTACGTGCAGGCGTGGTGGGCGCGGGTGATGGCGGTGGTGGGGCGGGAGTATCCCGCCAGCCCCGCCGAGGCTCCCCGCCCCTTCCAACTGCCGCCCGACCTGCCCACCTTCACCGGGCGCGACACGTACCTGGACGAACTGGACGAACTGCTCCGGCCCGGGAGCGGGCAGGCGGTGGGCCTGGTAGGGCTGGCGGGCGATTGTGTACTACGTTCAGGCACTCACCGTGGCCCGCGAGATCGGCGACCGGCGGATGGAGGGAACTGCTGCGGCCAACCTGGGCGCGTTAGCCGAGCAGCTAGGCGACTTCGCGCGCCCGCCAACTGTGGGAGCAGGCGCTGGAGATCTACGAGGCCATCGAGGACCCCGATGCAGAGCGGGTGCGGGGCTGGCTGGATGGGCTGAATGAGGGGTAGACAGTAGCCGGGGGAGAAGAGGGCGGGATCAGGTTGGATCACTCGTGCATCGGGCGGTAGGCGGGTCGAAAGGGAGTACTGATGGCTGGACCAGGCGTAGCGACCGTCAAGAGACTGTTTGCGGTGTCGGGGAACCGGTGCGCGTTTCCGGGGTGTGCCTTGCCCCTGGTGGACGAGGCCAGTGGCAAGGTCACGGGCCGCATCTGCCACATCCGGGCCAGGAGCCCGGACGGCCGGCGTTACGATCCCGAGCAGAGCGAGGAGGAGCGGCACGGGTTCGGCAACCTGGTGCTGATGTGCCCGATGCACCACGACGTGATAGACGATGACGCCGAAACCTACACAGTGGAGGGACTGCTGGAGATCAAGGCCCGGCACGAGACACGCTACGCCGGCGGGCGGGAACCGAGCAACGAGGTCGCTCAGCAGTTTCTGCTCCAGTTTGAGGTGCAGGTTGCGGGCGACTTTGTGCTAAGGGACAAGATCGTCTACGAGGCCGGGGCCGCTGCGGCCACGTCGTTGCACCAACTCCCGTCATCACCCGGCGACTTTACCGGGCGGGAGGAGGAACTGGCCGCGCTGTGCCGGGCCATAGAGCAAGGTGGCGTGACCATCTCCGGCCTGCGGGGTATGGGGGGCATCGGCAAGACCGTCCTGGCACTCAAACTGGCCGGGCAGATCACGCCGCGCTACCCGGACGCCCAGATCTACCTGGACCTGAAGGGCACCGGCCCCACGCCCCTGACGCCGGAGGAGGCGATGGCCCACGTGGTCCGGGCCTACCACCCCACAGAGCGGTTGCCCGAAAGCGAGGCCGGGTTGTGCGGGCTGTATCGCTCGGTGTTGCACGGCCAGCGGGCCTTGCTGCTGATGGACAACGCAGCCGGTGCGGCGCAGGTGGAGCCGCTGATTCCCCCTTCGTCGTGCGTGCTGCTGGTGACCTCGCGCCAGCGCTTCACGCTGCCCGGCATGCGGGCGATCAACCTGGACACGCTGCCCCCCCCAGACGCGCGCAAGTTGCTGCTGCGCATCGCCGGGCGGATCGGCGACTGCGCGGATGAGATGGCCCGCCTGTGCGGCTACCTGCCGCTGGCGTTGCGGTTGGCGGGCAGTGCGCTGGCCAGGCAGGAGGACCTGCGCCCGGCGGAGTACCTGCGGCGGCTGGAGGACAGGCAGGCGCGGCTGGGGCTGGTCGAGGCCTCGCTCAGCCTGAGCTACGACCTGCTCGGCGAGGGGTTGCAGCGGCAGTGGGCGCTGCTGGCGGTGTTCCCCGGCACGTTTGAGCGGGAAGGGGCTGCGGCGGTGTGGGGGCTGGAGGCGGACCGCGCGCAGGACGGGCTGAGTGAGCTGCTATGCTACAGCCTGGTGGAATGGGACCCGGAGGCGGAGCGGTACCGGCTGCACGACCTGGCGCGGCTGTTTGCCGAGAGCAGGCTGGGAGAGGCCGACCGTGCCAGCGGGCGTGAGCGGCACGCGGTGTACTATCAAACAGTGTGCAGGGCTGCCAATGCCCTCTACGAGCGGGGTGGAGAGTGGCTCTTGCGCGGGCTGGGGTTGTTCGAGATGGAGTGGGACAACGTCGAGGCCGGGCACAGGTGGGCTGAGGAGAACGCCGCAGGGAACCGGCGGGCGCTCGAGCTGTGCGACGACTACCCGGCGGGGTGCTTCCATATTCTCCCCATGCGCCAGTACCCCAGGCAGCAGATCGCGTGGCTGGAGACGGCCTTGAGGGCTGCCCGCAGACTGGATCGAAGACAGGCCCAAGGCTGGCACCTGGGCAACCTGGGGCTGGCCTACGCGGACCTGGGGGAGGTGCGGCGGGCGATCGAGTACCACGAGCAGGCGCTGGCCATTGACCGCGAGATCGGGGACCGGCACGGGGAGGGGGCGGACCTGGGCAACCTGGGGCTGGCCTACGCCGACCTGGGGGAGGTGCGGCGGGCGATCGAGTACTACGAGCAGGCGCTGGCCATCCGCCGCGCGATCGGCGACCGGCGCGGGGAGGGTGCGATCCTGGGCAACCTGGGGAGTGCCTACTACAGGCTGGGGGAGGTGCGGCGGGCGATCGAGTACTACGAGCAGGCGCTGGCCATCTCCCGCGAGATCGGGGACCGGCGCAATGAGGGGAATTGGCTGGGCAACCTGGGGCTGGCCTACGCGGACCTGGGGGAGGTGCGGCGGGCGGTCGAGTACTACGAGCAGGCGCTGGAGATTGCCCGCGGGATCGGGGACCGGCGCATGGAGGGGAACGCCCTGGGCAACCTGGGGCTGGCCTACGCGGACCTGGGGGAGGTGCGGCGGGCGATCGAGTACTCCGATCAGGCGCTGGCCATCTCCCGCGAGATCGAGGACCGGCGCGGGGAGGGGGGCTGGCTGGGCAACCTGGGGCTGGCCTACAAGAACCTGGGGGAGGTGCGGCGGGCGATCGAGTACTACGAGCAGGCGCTGGCCATCTCCCGCGAGATCGGCGACCGGCGCGGGGAGGGTATGACCCTGGGCAACCTGGGCCTGTTAGCCAAGGGGCAAGGAGATCTGGCCCGTGCCCACGCACTGTGGGAGCAGGCGCTGCGCATCTTCGAGGCCATCGAGGACCCCAACGCGGGGCGGGTGCGCGGCTGGCTGGACGAGTTGGCCGGAGCAAGCGCGACGTAACTACAGGCTGGTCGAGTGTACTGAAGAGGACAGGGCAATGAGCGAGACCGATCTGCAATATGGTGGCGGTTACGTCTACCAGTGGGAATGCGCCCTCCTGCTGGCCCTCAACCACTTCTTCGAGCCGCTGCGCTACGATCCCACGCTGTTCGACCTGGTCCAGGACTTTTTGGGCGAAGTGGCCGAGATGCAGTTGGAGGGAGAGGACCGGCAGAACGGCGTCGAGCTGGAGGACATCAACCTGATCAAAGGCGACCGGCGCATCTTGATCCAGGTCAAGACGAAGCAGGCGGAGGGGAAACCGTGGACGCTGGCCGATCCTCTGCTGCTCAAGGCGCTCTACAGGTTCTACGAGAGCCGCTTCTCTGCCGAGAAGCCGGACAACGTGCGCTTCGTGTTCCTCACGAACCGCCCGTTCAGCCCGGACCTGGTGCGGGTCAAGTCGGCCATCAAGAGGGGCGCGGTGAGTCAATGTGCTGAGGCAGGTAAACTCTACCAGCAACTGGCCCGCTACGCCGTGAGAGAGAAGAAAGCGCGCGTGGATACGGATGCTCCACCCCCTCCGCCCGCGCCCGACACGATTCCCGACCCTGGCCCGCTGCCGCCCGGCTTCCGCATCCCCTTCCAGCGCAACGCGCTGTTCACCGGGCGGGTCGAGCCGCTCAAGGCGCTGGCGCGGGCGCTGCTGGAGGGAGACGGGCGCTCGGCGCTGGTGACGCAGGCGGTGGCCGGCATGGGGGGCGTGGGGAAGACGCAGTTGGCGGTGGAGTTTGCGTACCGGTATGGGCGGTTCTTCCACGGGGTGCACTGGGTCAACGCGGGCGAGGCGGAAGCGATCGGGGCGGAGGTGGCGGCGTGCGGGGCGGCGATGGGCCTGCCGAACTGGCCCGAGAAGCAGCTGGAGCAGGTCGCGCGGACGTTGAGTGAGTGGCAGCGGGGCGGGGGGCGGTTGGTGGTGTTGGACAACCTGGAGAAGGTGGAGGCGGCGCGGGAGTGGCTGGGGCGGCTGGGGGGCGGACCGCTGTGTGTGCTCGTCACGGCCCGTCGCGCTGACTGGCCACGCGACCTGGGCATCCTCCCGCTCCGGCTGGAGGTGTTTGCACCGGAGGAGAGCCGCGCTTTTCTGCGGCGCTACCTCCCCTCTCCCTCCCAGGAGCCTGTCCTGAGCAAAGCGAAGGAAGAGGGGCCGGGGGTGAGGGTGGAGGCAGCCACGGACGCCGACCTGGACGCGCTGGCCGGGCGGCTGTACCACCTGCCGCTGGCGCTGGAACTGGCGGGGCGCTACCTGGCCGGCCACGCGCGGCTGCCGGTGGCCGGCTACCTGGGACGGCTGGAGAGCATCTGGGAGCATCCCTCGATGGCAGGCTGGCGGGAGGAGTTGGGGAACCCGACGGGGCACGACCTGCGGCTGGCGGAGACGTTCGCGGTGACGTGGGAACGGGTGGAGGACGAAACGGCGCGGCGGGTGTTCCTGGTGGCGGGCTACTGCGCGCCCAACCAGCCAATCCCGTGCGAGGTGTTGGAGGAGGCGGCGGGCATCGACCGGGAGGCCTGCGATGGGGCGCTGGGGGTGCTGACGGGGTTGGGCCTCCTGGAGATGGGGGACCCCGGCGCAGGTCCCACGATCCACCCCCTGCTGGCCGAGTACGCCTGCAAGATCGCGCCCTCGTCGCCAGAGGGAGAGGGGGCGCTCGCGGCCCTGGCTGATGCGCTGGTAGCCTTTGCTACCCAGGCAAACCAGACGGGCCTGCCGGCCAGGTTTGCGCCTCTGCGACCGCACGTGGCGGCTGTGGCGGCTGCTGCGCAAGAGGCCGGCCTGGAGGGGGCCGGGACATTGTGGAACGAGTCAGGCTATCACTTGTGGATGGTGGCCGACTACGCCGGGGCGCGGGCGGCGCACGAGCGGGCGCTGGCGATCGACGAGCGGGCCTTCGGCCCCGAGCATCCCAAAGTCGCCATCCGGGTCAACAACCTGGGGGGTGTGCTGCGGGCCCTGGGGGACCTGGCGGGGGCGCGGGCGGCGTTCGAGCGGGCGCTGGCGATTTTCGAGCGCGTGCTGGGGCAAGACCATCCGGATGTGGCAACGTTAGTCAACAACCTGGGGAGTGTGCTGCATGACCTGGGGGAGCTGGGGGGGGCGCGGGCGGCGTGCGAGCGGGCGCTGGCGATCGACGAGCGGGCCTACGGCCCCGACCATCCCAACGTCGCCACCGACGTCAACAACCTGGGGACTGTGCTGCAGGACCTGGGGGACCTGGCGGGGGCGCGGACGGCGTACGAGCGGGCGCTGGCGATCGACGAGCAGGCCTTCGGCCCCGACCATCCCGAAGTCGCCACCTGTGTCAACAACCTGGGAGATGTGCTGCGGGCTCTGGGGGAGCTGACGGGGGCGCGGGCGGCGTTCGAGCGGGCGCTGGCGATCGACGAGCGGGCCTTCGGCCCCGACCATCCCAAGGTCGCCATCCGTGTCAACAACTTGGGGCTGGTACTGAAGGCCCTGGGGGAACTGGGGGGAGCGCGGGCGGCGTTCGAGCAGGCGCTGGCGATCGACGAGCGGGCCTTCGGCCCCGACCATCCACAAATTGCCATCTTTGTCAACAACCTGGGAGATGTGCTGCGGGACCTGGGGGAGTTGGCGGGGGCGCGGGCGGCGTTCGAGCGGGCGCTGGCGATCGACGAGCGGGCCTTCGGCCCCGAGCATCCCAAAGTTGCAACCGACGTCAATAACCTGGGGATGGTGCTGCGGGACCTGGGGGAGTTGGCGGGGGCGCTGGCGGCGTTTGAGCGGGCGCTGGCGATCGACGAGCGGGTCTACGGCCCCTACCATCCCAATGTCGCCACCAATGTCAACAACGTGGGGCTGGTGCTGCAGGCCCTGGGGGACCTGGCGGGGGCGCGGGCGGCGTTCGAGCGGGCGCTGGCGATCGACGAGCAGGTCTTCGGCTACGACCATCCCGAAGTCGCCACCAGTGTCAACAATCTGGGGGTTGTGCTGAAGGATCTGGGGGACCTGGCGGGTGCACGGGCGGCGTTCGAGCGTGCGCTGGCGATCGACGAGCGAGTCTACGGCCCCGACCATCCCAAGGTGGCCATCCGGGTCAACAACCTGGGGATGGTGCTGCGGGACCTGGGGGACCTGGCGGGGGCGCGGGCGGCGTGTGAGCGGGCGCTGGCGATTTTCGAAAAGTTCCTGCCGCCGGAGCACCCCTCCATCAGAACCGTGCGTGGCAACCTGGAGCAGATGTCTTAGGAGTCGAGAATGCCGACCATTCCGCAGAGCGAAATCCCTCGCCCCAAGTCGTGGGACGAATTCGAGGACATCGTCGCCGACCTCTACGGCCGCGCGTGGAACGATCCCAACACCCGGCGCTATGGCCGGACGGGCCAGCCGCAGCAGGGCGTTGACGTCTACGGCTGCCCCATCCACCTCGGAGGGCGCTACGCTGGCGTGCAGTGCAAGCGCTACGACGAGGGCGCGCTCACGCGCGCGATCGTCGAAGGCGAGATCGCCAAGGCCGAGGAGTTCTCTCCGCCTCTGGCCGAATACACCATCGCCACCACGGAGCGCCGGGACGCCAGGCTGCAGCAGGCCGTGCGTGAGATCAGCCAGGAGCGGCAGTCGGTGGGGAAGTTTTCCGTACACATCGCGTTTTGGGAGGACCTGTGCAGCCTGCTGGCCCACCCGGACAACCGCGACCTCCTGCGGAAGCACTATGGCGACTGGCTGCGCGGCTTGCAGGAGTCCTACACGCCACCGCGGCTGCCGGACCCCGAGATGCTCCCCGATCCTGGCCTGCTGCCGCCCGGCTTCCGCATCCCCTTCCAGCGCAACGCGCTGTTCACCGGGCGGGTGGAGCCGCTCCAGGCGCTGGCCCGGGCGCTGCTGGAGGGAGACGGGCGCTCGGCGCTGGTGACGCAGGCGGTGGCCGGCATGGGCGGCGTGGGGAAGACCCAGTTGGCGGTGGAGTTCGCCTATCGGTATGGGCGGTTCTTCCACGGCGTGCACTGGGTCAACGCGGGCGAGGCGGAAGCGATCGGGGCGGAGGTGGCGGCGTGCGGCGCGGCGATGAGCCTGTCGAACTGGCCGGAGAAGCAGCCGGAGCAAATCGCGCGGACGTTGGGCGAGTGGCAGCGGGGCGGGCCACGGTTGGTGGTGCTGGACAACCTGGAGCAGGTGGGCGCGGCACGGGAGTGGTTGGGGCGGCTGGGGGGCGGGCCACTGTGCGTGCTCGTCACGGCCCGTCGCGCTGACTGGCCACGCGACCTGGGCATCCTCCCGCTCAGGCTGGAGGTGTTTGCACCGGAGGAGAGCCGCGCTTTTCTGCGGCGCTACCTCCCCTCTCCCTCCCAGGGAGAGGGGCCGGGGGTGAGGGTAGGGACCACGGACGCCGACCTGGACGCGCTGGCGGAACGGCTGTACCACCTGCCGCTGGCGCTGGAACTGGCGGGGCGCTACCTGGGCGGCCACGCGCGGCTGCCGGTGGAGGCATACCTGGGGCGGCTGGAGAGCATGTGGGAGCACCCCTCGATGGTGGGCTGGCGGGAGGAACTGGGGAACCCGACGGAGCACGACCTGCGGCTGGCGGAGACGTTTGCGGTGAGCTGGGAGCGGGTGGAGGATGAGACGGCACGGCGGCTGTTTCTGCTGGCGGGCTACTGCGCACCCAACCAGCCGATCCCGTGCGAGGTGTTGGAGGAGGCGACGGGCATTGACCGGGAGGCCTGCGACGGGGCGCTGGGGCTGTTGACGGGGTTGGGCCTGCTGGAGATGGGGGATCCCGAGGCGGGTCCCACGGTGCACCCTCTGCTGGCGGAGTACGGGCGGCTGATTGTGCCATCCGCACCTGAGGGGGAGGAGGTTCTCGGCGCGCTGGTCGGCGCGCTGGCAAGGCTGGCGCGCGCGGCCAACGACCAAATGGATCAGACGGGCAGCCCGTCTCACTTTGCGCCCCTACTGCCTCACCTTCGCCTGGTGGCCGAGAGGGCGGAGGAAGAGGGATTTGAAGAGGCGGCCAATCTGTGGGGCAACCTGGGCTACTACCTGGAGACGGTGGCCGACTACGCCGGTGCGCGGGCGGCAGACGAGCGGGCGCTGGCGATCGACGAGCGGGCCTTCGGCCCCGACCATCCCAACGTCGCCCTCCGAGTCAACAACCTGGGGATGGTGCTGCGGGCCCTGGGGGATCTGGCGGGGGCGCGGGCGGCGTACGAGCGGGCGCTGGCGATCGACGAGCGGGCCTTCGGCCCCGACCATCCCAACGTCGCCACCGACGTCAACAACCTGGGGCTGGTGCTGCAGGACCTGGGGGACCTGGCGGGGGCGCGGGCGGCGTACGAGCGGGCGCTGGCGATCGACGAGCGGGCCTTCGGCCCCGACCATCCCAACGTCGCCACCGATGTCAACAACCTGGGGAGTGTGCTGCAAGACCTGGGGGACCTGGCGGGGGCGCGGGCGGCGTTCGAGCGGGCGCTGCGCATCTTGGAAAAGTTCCTGCCGCCGGAGCACCCTTACATCAGAACCGCGCGCGGCAACCTGGAGAGCCTGGACCGCGTAGCGCGTGGCGAGGAGTGAGGGGAGTGGGACGAAAAGATACCCTGGGGCCAGAGAAGATCAGATGCCCTAAAGCGGCACGCCAAATGGCTATCTCGACCGCCAACAGCCACACCAAGAAGCGAAAACGCTTGTCCCGCCAGATGGTTGTGGCCGCTACCCGGACGTACAGCCAGGCCAGGTCTAGAAGCAACCGGATCACTCATAACTCTCCCTTCTCGAAGAAGAGCGCCGGTGATCCGGGCTTGCTTCGATAGACCCAGCCCGGGTTCCCCATCGTGGGCGCTCAGTTCACAACGATACGGAACTTTGAGCGCCCCCGGTGGGCAGGGAGCGCAACCCCGATCAAAGATCGGTTGTACTGTTGCCTTACGGCAAACAGCGATTGCGCCCTCACCCATCGGGCAAAGGCCTATTGGGATAGCGTCACGATTCTGATCGGGGATGGACTATGGCTCACCTCTGCCAGACCGGTCCCCCGCCTGGCTCTGCTCAATCGTTGTGCTATTCCCGGGGCTGGGGGCGTTTGTGCGAGGGGGGCGATCAGGATATAATGTGGGCAGGCGTTGAGCAAGTTCGATGGTTCGTAGGCGTTGCTGGCCTACAGCAAGGAGGTTCCCACGGGATGGACGTGCCACTGCAGTTGACGATGGCCATCACCCCGACCCACCGCAACCAATACCTGTTCTCGGACCATTATCTGGACCACCTGCTGCGCCAGGATCCACGCTGGGAATCGGCGCTGGCGGAGGCTGAAGAGTTTCTGGGCTGGCTGCGAGGGCACTATGCCGGGGAGCAGAACCAACTCGCGGATTACAACGAGACCCAATTGGAACAGCACTGGTTCAAGCCCATCCTGGGGCGGCTGGGCCACGTGTTTGAAGGACAGGCGAGCGTGCCGGGCCTGAACCAGGGCGTCAAGCGGCCTGATTACGTGTTCTTCCCCGACGAAGCGACGCGCCAGGCAGCGGTCGGGGCGCAGAATACCGGGGAGTACGCCGCCGACGCGCTGGCCGTGGGGGAGGTCAAGCGCTGGGACACGCCCTTGAGCAAGAAGCAAAAGGGTGGCGAGGCCAGTTTTGAGGCGCAGAATCCCAGTTGGCAGATTGACTATTATGTGCGCGTGACCGGGCTAGAGTGGGGCATCCTGAGCAACGGGCGGCTGTGGCGGCTGGTGCATAAGGACACGAGCGAGCGGCTGTCCATCTACTACGAGGTGGACCTGGTGGATTTGCTGAGGCGGGGGGACGCGGGGGCGATGCGCTATTTCACGCTGTTCTTCCGGCAGGCAGCTTTGTGCCCGGACGCGCAGGGACGGGTGTTCCTGGCGGATGTGCTGGCCGAGAGTAAGGCGTACGCCGTGGCGCTGGAGGAGGACCTGGAGGCGAACGTGTACCAGGCGCTGGAGCGGCTGATGCAGGGCTTCCTGGACCTGCCCGCCAACAGGCTGGGGACGGGGGAGCTGCGCGAGGTGTACGAAAACAGCCTGTATCTCCTCTACCGGTTGCTGTTCATTCTGTACGGTGAGAGCCGCGGCTTGCTGCCCCTGCACCTGACGTCGTACCGGGACAATTACAGCCTGGATCGCATCAAGCGAGAGATTGCCGAACTCAGGGCGGTGCCTGCGCCGATGACGACCATCTACTGGGGACGGCTCAGACAACTGTTCCAGATCATCAACGGGGACAACGTGGAGTTGAACCGGCACCTGGGCGTGCCACGGTACAACGGCGGGCTGTTCGATCCGGAGCAACATCCTTTCCTGGAACGGTACGCGGTGGGGGATCGGGCGCTGGTGGAGGCGATGGACCTGCTCAGCCGACGGACGAGCGAGGCGGGGCGGGAGTTCGTGGACTATCGCACACTGGGCGTGCGTCACCTGGGCTCGATCTACGAGGGGTTGCTGGAATACCAGCCGCGGTACGCGAGCGAGCCGATGGCGGCGGTGCGGGAGGAGAAGGGGGAGCGATGGCTCAGGACGGCGGAAGTACCCGAAAGGGCGCGGGTCATCGTCCGCCGCGGGGTGGAACAGGTGTACCTGGAGACCGACCGGGGCGAGCGGAAGGCAACGGGATCGTACTATACGCCGCAGTACATCGTGGAGTACATCGTGGAGAATACGCTGGGGTCGCTGGTGGAGGAGGCACGCGAGCGGGTCAAGGCGCGGGCCAAAGGGGCGAAAGGCAAAGCCGCCCGTGCCGTGGCGGAGCAATCGCTGGTGGATGAGATCGTGGGTCTCAAAATCCTGGATCCCGCCATGGGGAGTGGCCATTTTCTGGTGGAGGCGACCGAATATCTGGCCCGGGCGCTGGCGACCGACCCGTACGTGGAGACGGGGGTGCCGGTGGAGGAGGACCTGACACACTGGAAGCGGCGGGTGGTGGAGCGGTGTATCTACGGGGTAGACAGAAATCCGCTGGCGGTGGAGCTGGCGAAGTTGAGCCTGTGGCTGGCGACGGTGGCGGAGGACAGGCCACTCAGTTTTCTGGATCACCACCTGAAGTGTGGCGATTCGCTGATCGGAGCGCGGGTGGCCGACCTGGGGGTGGTTCCGCCGGTGGTGCTGACCAGGAAGGCATTGCGGGAGCGAGAGGCCCAGTATGCGGCCGGAGTGCGTCAGGCAAACCTGTTCGAGATACGCTTGATTGAGAGGTTGCCGGTGGTGATGGGGCGGATCCTGGAAATCACGGAGGTGGAAAGTGATTCCTACGAGACGGTGCAGGCCAAGGAGGCGG
>Ga0315289_10006091_pt1 | contig 17757 bp, 12 predicted proteins | sample YL17G11_40_MG_FD_203452 | JGI IMG/M metagenome (GOLD analysis project Ga0315289, IMG submission 203452) | Sediment microbial communities from Yellowstone Lake, YNP, Wyoming, USA - YL17G11_40 | ecosystem: Environmental > Aquatic > Freshwater > Lake > Sediment | place: USA: Wyoming | collected... | reverse complement strand
TAGTCAGGCTTAGGTGCTAACGCCACTAAAGTGGCTTAGAACTAGACCTTAATCTTATGTGGAAACAGGGTATGTTAACTTATTTGGTTGAAGACTATAAGTTAGGTGCTGGTGTCTCTCTATCCCTCTCCCCACGGGGAAGAGGGTAGGGTGAGGGGAGATCAAATCATACGGGTCTCTTAAAAATTCGGAATTAAAATTCACATGCGATTTGTTCACATATCAGATAGCCATTTAGGCGCATCCGGGTTTTCTCGACGGCTTTCCCCATCCGGATATAATCAAAGAGAAGAGGATATTTGTAACTCATTTGCCTCTGCGGTTGATCAGATCATCCAGCTTTCGCCCGATTTTGTTCTGCATACCGGTGACCTTTTTCATTCGGTCCGACCTACCAATAGAATCATCAATTTCGCTTTAAGACAAATCTTACGGATGGTGAATCTATCTCAAGACCCAGAATTCGGGCAAATCCCGATGGTGATCATTTCAGGAAACCATGACACCCCCAAACAAAGATCAGTTGGCTCAGTCTTTTCATTTTTTGAAGTTTTCTCCCCTTTTCTTCAGTTAGTATATAAAAACAAATATGAATGCATTCATATAAATCACACTGCCATCCACGCCATTCCCCATTGTCTGGATCAAGAAAATTTTAGAGAGGAATTGGCTAAGGTTAGAATTGACCAAGAGGCGAAGTATAATATCTTGATGTTACATGGAGTGGTAGCCGGCATCCCGGAATTCTCCATGGGGGAATTATCTGAGCAGGAAATTCCCACTTCCTATCTCAAGACCCGGAATTCGGGTTTTGACCTGGGCTTTGATTACGTAGCTTTAGGGCATTATCATCGCCATTGTCAGGTCGCCCCTTTAGTCATTTATGCAGGCTCAACCGAAAGGCTGTCCCTCTCGGAGTTGGGTCAAGAAAAAGGATTTGTGGAGGTTGAGATTCAAGATTCTCCGCCGAAGGCGGATCCGCCTCTGGCGGAAAAATTCAATGTTCAAAATTCAAATTTCAAATTTCATCCGGTTGTTTGTCGCGATATGATCGAGCTTCCCACCCTTGATGCCAGCGATTTAGACCCAGATGGAGTCTACCAGGGGATTGAGGAGCGAACAAATTCATCCGCAGGATCCTGGGGACAAGACATAATTGACAAGATAGTGAGATTAAAGATCATTAACGTTCCGGAACATGTTTATAGCTCTCTGGACTTTAGAAAAATTACAGAGCTTAAATCCAAAGCTTTTCATTTTGATTTGAGATTTGAAAGAAAAGACGAGAAGGAAAAGACTTTTACCACCGAAGCCCCCATCGGTAAATTACCCTTAGAGTTCCAGCAATATGTAAAACAAGCAGTGGTGGAGAATTTAGACAAGGACAGATTATTGGAGTTAGGTCTGAAATATTTAACAGAAAAGAAAATAACGGATGACGGGTCGGAGTAGCGACACTTGTGTCGCGCCAATAAGCTTTCCCTCTCCCCTTGGGGGAGAGGGTTAGGGTGAGGGGGATGCAAAACCCCAAGAGAATAGAATTTTATGTATTTAAGCTCGATTCGATTAGAAAACTACAGAAGATTTAAATGGGCACAGCTTGATTTTCCGGACGGAATAGTGGGAATCATCGGCAACAACGGCGCAGGAAAATCGACCTTGATGGAGGCAGTCGCCTGGGCTTTATACGGCAGCGAAGCTTCCCGCACCGGCAAGGATGAAATCAAAACCATCACCGCAAAAATATCGGATGTATGCCGGGTAATCCTGGATTTTCAGATTGAAGGTGAGAATTATCAGGTAGTGCGGGAGCTTAAAGGAGCATCATCATCCGTGGACGCTTCTGTGCTCATCAATAAGAAAGTGGCGGCGCGGGGCACCATTGCAAGCAATGACTTAATCGAAAAAACTCTGGGCATGGACTACAAAGCCTTTATGACCTCATTTTTCGCTAAACAAAGAGAACTTAATGCCCTCTCCGATTTTCAGCCATATAAGAGAAAAGAGCTTCTGACCAGAATGCTGGGGATAGAAACCATAGATGCGGCTTTGAAAAATCTAAGAATTGACATTCGGATACTTGAGGAAAAACTCAATTTGAATAAAGCCTATTTGAAGGACAAAATAATACTCAAATCCGAGAAAGAAGAAAAAGAAAGAGCACTTTTTTCTTTGGAAGATGATGTTAAAGATAAGTCCAAAAAGTTTCAGTCTCAGCTTATGACTTTGAAAGACCAGGAAAAATTCTGGCAAGAATTGAAATCCAAATACGAAGAATATAATTCTTTAACCAGAGAGAAGAGCATAAAGCAGACAGAAAGAGCAAGCATTCAAGATCAACTAGCACACCAAGAAAAAGAAAAAGAGCGCCTATTACAACTTGCTTCTGAAAAAGAAAAGCTAGATCCCCTCCTTGGCTCTTATGATGAATTAAAGAAGAAGGTCTCTTTGTATGATCAGCTCAAGATAAAGGCTGAACATAAACAGATCACTTTGAACCAAGTGAGGAATTTAGAAAAGTCCACTGCCTTAGACCAAGAAAGAATAGCTTTTTTAGAGAAAGAACTGGGCGATAAAAAAGAGGTGGAAAAGAGCTTAAGCCGGATAAAAGAAGAAATGAGCTCGGTGGAGAGAAAGCTGGAGCAGGCTCGAAATATCTACATGAAGCTGGAAGCTTCTTTTAAATCCACAAAAGACCAGAAAGCTAAATTAGAATCGCAGATGCTGAATATAGAAGAGCTGGGACCCGATTCCGTTTGTGATCGCTGTTTAAGACCTATGGGAGCTGATTACCACAAAATCCGAAAGCATCTTTTGGAAGAGCAAGAGCAGTTAGATAAAAAACTGCAAGCTTTGGAGAACGAAAGAAATGAAGTAAGAGAAAAGGGAAAAGAGCTAAAACAGATCAAAATAAAATCAGAAGAAGAAAAAGAGAGACTGCAAAAATCATTGGAAAATCTTTTGACAAAAGAAGGGGAGATGAAAAATTTAAAAAGCAGTTTAGAAGAAAAGGAAGGAAATCTTCTCTCCTTAAATGAAGTTCTGAAGAATTTAGGCGAAATTGACTATGACTCGGTAGTCCATGAAAATCTGAAAAGGGAGTTCGAACAGCAGGAAAAGATCAAAGAAAAGTCAGCTCAACTTGCTTCGGAAATCAAAAGAATTCCACAGGTCGAAAAAGCAATAGAGGAATTACAAAATAAAATAAGGCTTTTGGCTCAAGATGAGGAAAAACTCGAAGCCCAGATCCAGGCTCTGCAATTTTTTGAAGAGGAATATAAAAAGGTGGAAAGGGAGCTGGAGGAGAAAAGGAAAGAGGCGCATGATGCGGAGCTGCTTTTAAAAGACTTAAATCACCACAAGGATATGATAAAAAAGGAGGTTGAGCAAATAGAGGATGAGATCAAAAAAACAGAGGAAGGGGAGTTGGAGATCAAAAAATCAGAGGAGGAGAGATTATACTTAGAAAAGCTGAATTTATTGTTTTCAGATTTCAGGGTATCTTTGATCGGGCGGATAAGACCAACTCTGTCCCGATATGCGAAAAATCTGTTCTTGGAACTCTGCGATAACAGATACCAGGATTTGGAGCTGGATGAAGATTATGAAATTTATATATATGATCAGGGAGAAAAATTCTCCATCCAGCGTTTCTCCGGGGGCGAAACCGATTTGGCTAACCTGTGCTTAAGGATCGCCATTTCCCTTTTGATCTCCGAATCCAGCGGGGTCGACTTCTCTTTTATAATTTTGGATGAGATCTTCGGCAGTCAGGATGCTTTAAGAAAAGAGAATATCCTTTCTGCCCTGGCCAAATTGAAAAATAGATTCAGGCAGATTTTTCTGATCACCCACATAGATGACATCAAAGATTCCGTGGAGAATTTGGTTTATGTTACTGAAAATGAAGACGGCACTAGCGACCTGCAATTACAGTAAATACGAGTCTAAAGTTCCCTCTCCCCTGTGAGGAGAGGGTTAGGGTGAGGGGGATATTAGAAGTTCCCCGTAGCCGCAGGCTTTAGCCTGCGGGGAAACTCTCTACGTGACCTAAAGAAACACGCGTAGCCAAGCCTTTATGGCTTGGCACCGAGGGGTAAACCCTCGGCTACGCGGCTTTTCGTAGCGTTAGGTCTTGCACCCGACAAAAGCTTTTGTGAAATGAAAAGAGAATTTTTAAAATCAAAGTGGATATTTTACCTGATTTTCATTCTGGTAGTTGGTTTATTAGTTCTTCTATTTTACCGTCCAGAGAAAGGATGGAAAGTAAGAAGCATCAAAGATGGAGATACAATAATTTTAGAAAACGGAGAAGAGGTCAGATATATTGGTATAGATACCCCGGAAGAATCTCAGCCTTATTTTGAGGAGGCAAAAGAGTTCAACGGAAAAATGGTGGAGGGGAAGAGAATATTTTTGGAATATGACAAGGAAACCAAAGATAAGTATTCCCGAACCTTAGCTTATGTTTGGGTGGACAGTCTTTTAGTCAATGCCGAGTTAGTTAAAAATGGTTTGGCTTCGGTATATACTCATCCTCCCAATTTAAAACATAGAGATTATTTTTGTTCATTGCAAACCGAAGCCAGAAAAGCTAAAATCGGCATATGGTCAATCCACGTCTCTGGAGTTGAAAAATATTATATAGGCAATAAACGTTCTACCAGATTCCACCGTCCCAGTTGCGAATATGCGAAACAAATGGCAGACAGAAACAAAATCATATTTAAGACAAAAGAGGAAGCTTTGGATTCAGGCTATAGCCCCTGCCGAGACTGCAAGCCATGAAAGGATAATACCTGCGGTTCTTCCTTTTCTGAACAGAGATAAATCTCTTATACAATTTTCGTCAAAGGCGGGGTTTTACGGAGTGACCATTTTTCATACAATCTTTCTTTCCAGACAGAAAAATCCACAACTCCAAAACGATCTTTCCGATAAGTAATATAAGCTATTCTTCCGTGGGGACGCTTTTTGTCTACAAGGAGGGGCTATGCCTTCAATTTTAATTATAGATGATAAAGGTAGCATGAGACAGATGCTTTCCAAAACCCTGGAATTGGAAGGGTATGAGGTGGAGACGGCTGGGGATGGGGAAGGGGGGTTAGAGAAAGCCAAGGAGAAAAAATATGATCTGATTTTGGCTGATCTCAAATTGCCCAAAATGGACGGACTGGAGGTTCTCTCATCTTTGAAAGACACAGATCCAGAGGTGGCAGTCATTATGATGACCGCATACGGGACCATAGAGTCAGCGGTTGAAGCCATGAAACAAGGGGCTTTCGATTTTTTGACCAAGCCTTTCGATACGGATCATCTGAATGTTTTAGTCAAAAGAGCTTTGGAAAATCGAAGGCTTTTGGCAGAAAACATTCTCTTGAGAGAAGAGTTAGCCCATAATTTGGGTTATGCTGAGATCATTGGGAAATGTGAGAAGATGAAAGAGGTTTCTCGTCTCATTCAGAAGGTAGCCTTTTCGGATACCACCGTGTTACTTTTAGGAGAGTCTGGCACTGGAAAGGAGCTTTTTGCAAGGGCCATTCATAATTTAAGCCCCAGAAAAAAAGCTCCCTACGTTGCCATAAATTGCGCGGCCATTCCCAGAGAGCTTCTGGAAAATGAGCTTTTTGGATCGGAAAAAGGAGCATATACCGGGGCCGTTGCCCGAAAGATGGGGAAATTTGAGATCGCCGAGGGAGGGACCATTTTTTTGGACGAAGTCGGGGATTTAGACATCGCCCTCCAGGCTAAACTCTTAAGGGTGCTTCAGGACCGAACCTTCGAGAGATTAGGGGGGACAAAAACTATTTCCGTAAACATAAGGTTGATCGCGGCTTCTAATACGGACTTGAAAAAAGCTATTGAGAAAAACCAGTTTAGAGAAGATCTTTATTATAGATTGTCCGTTTTTCCAATCTCCATTCCACCTTTGAGAGAAAGAAGAGAGGATATCCCGGATTTAGCTGAATATTTTGTGAAGAAATATTGTGCGGAGATGAAAAAGCCTAAAAAAACCATCTCCAAAGAGGCTTTAGCTTTGTTGGATAAATATCATTGGCCCGGTAATGTGAGAGAGTTAGAAAACACCATCGAAAGAGCCATCATACTTTGTGAAGGCAAAAGTATTCTCCCAGAACATTTAGCCATAAGAATTCCCACCCCCAATGAGATCAGGTTAAGAGAGGGGGCCGGGCTAAAAGAGGTGGGGCAGTATGCTCAGGCGGAGGCAGAAAGAGCTTTGATCGTTCGGATCCTAACTCAAGTTCGGGGAAACAAAAGAAAAGCCGCCCAGGCTTTAAAGATAGATTATACCACCCTGTTCGAGAAGATCAAAAAATACGGCATCGATGCTTAGTTTAGTCTACAAGCTGAAGTTTAATATTTTATGATGAACCCCGGTCTTGACTTTTTTATTTTGCGGGAATTTTTTTATCGCTTAAAACATGGGAAAGTAGATCCACAGAACAGAAAATTGATCCAACAAACAATATCCTGGACATCTACGATACCGTCACAATTGGTATCACCCGAATGATAGGGGCAAGGTGCAGGACCTTCTACAAAGAGATAATTTATAACGAAAACTACGTCAACAATGTCGATTACAAAATCACTGTTGACATCTCCTATTATATAAGAAAATTCGTTCTTGCCTATATCTATGCGGCAACCTCCGCTTTCAGGCACTGGAGCGCCTGAATCGCCTGCATCGATGCAGGGGGAATTACACCGAAGCTCAAAATCAATGGTATCAGCAAACAATGGGTCTTTAGTAATATTATAAAAGCTATCACAGGGCGTCCCATTGAAATTTGTTCCCCAAGTCGTATCACCCACACCTGCAGGACATCCTATAAAATCTCGATCAAAATTACCCCAAAGATCGTTATACCGAATTATGGTGTCTCCCATTCCAGAACCGTATATGAATATCCCTGTGTCGTTTTTTGCTATGATATTATTCTCTAAAAAAATCCCCAAATCTTCCCACGCCGAGCCAAGAGCTTCACAATACACTCCTATTGCATTATTGTAAACTATGTTTCTTTCTGCCGCAAGACCGGAATTATAACCTTTCGCCATGCCCCATCTGTTATACGAGAACACGTTATCCCTAAAGATTGCAATTGCCCCACCCACTGCGTCAGCTCCAATTTCGCTGTTGAACGAAAATACGTTGTTTTCCACGATGGTCATGCGGGGTGGTGGCTGTGGTATCTTTGTCATCAGGGATAGCCCACCCCAGCACTGGGCACCAAACATGTTATTGATAAATATGTTATGATCAATGACGCAGAAGTCCCAGGTCAGGGTGAATATTCCCCAACTGTTGCCTATAAATCTATTGTGGCAAATACGAGACTTTGACCTTGGTTCCGCATACCAATCCGCCAACTCCTTCCACACACCATTGGTTGAGTTCCGTATAGTGAATCCCATAACTGTGAGGCTCTCGTCTTCGGGAAAACAGTTCCCTCCACTCAGGAATAGAGCATCTCCGCCCGATCCATCTATTATTGTGGAATTAATAGTTAAACTATCGTGGTCAAAAAGATAACCGCTGGTTAAAAGAATAGCCCTGCAGGAGCACACCACGTTTTCATTATAGACTCCCGGCGCTACCAAGATGGTGTCCCCATGCACCGCCCCATTGACCGCTCCCTGAATGGTAGATGAATCTCCAGGCACATGGATTATAGTGGCATTTGTCGGTTGGCAAAAAATGGCGAAGATAATCAGCAGAAAGAAAGGCATAGAATGTTTCATCTTTTCCTCCTTTTTTAAAGAGATCAGATTATTTAGTTCGTTAAACAACTTTTCGACTTAGAATTAATATATTGGGTTTCCTCAAAAAAGCAAGTTTTTTTTAAAGATTCCCGATTTGAAATAGTTTAAGTTCCTTTGTTCCTTGCCGATTAATAAAGTAAAGATAAACGATCCCCATTCAGGGGAAAGCACATCAGCATACTAAAGAAGGGGGAAATTTTATTTTTGTTCTACGGATCCAGAGTTCGGATAATTTTTTTTCATGGGTGCTTAATTTTTCCAAAATTTTAGCCGATCAGAAGATTAGTGCAGGTTCCTTAAATTTAGATAGATGAAAAATTGTGTAATCGAAGCGAAAGTTAACACTCAATATCGAAAGAGACTTTTATGGTTTTAGGAAGAAAAGCAAGAACCGTGGCAGGATTGGACATTGGAGCTTCCGCCATCAAGCTGGTGAAGCTGGAGGAGAGATCCGGGGGGTGGGCTTTGACTGCTTTAGGGATTAGGGAGATTCCTTTTGAAACCGTGGTGGATGAAGAGATCAGAGATAGAGACACCGTTATTTTCAATGTGCAAAGCTTGATCGATCAGTGCGATCCCCAGCTAAAGGAGGTAGCCATCTCCATCTCTGGACATGGGGTGATTACCGACAAGATCACCATCGATCAAAAATCAGGGGCCGAGGCGGAGCAAGCTATTCTCTTTCAGGCAGAACAAAGGAGCCCCTTCGATGTGGATGATGTGACCATGGATTATCACATTATTCAAGTCAACCCGGAGACCCGTAAAATGGAGGTCCTCTTGGTGGCCGCCAGAAATGAATTTTTGAGATCTTATATCGATTTGGTCTCCGATGCCGGATTAAGACCGGTGATTGTGGACACGGATGCCTTTGCCATACTGAATGCCTACCAGCTCAATTATGAGATCGATCCGGACAAGGTGACGGCTTTAATCGATATCGGTTTTGACACCACCAGCATCACCTTTCTTAAAGACGGCTTGTATCACTCCAACCGGGACTTGGGAAGTGGAGGTCGGTTGGTCTATAACGCCATAATGAAGGAGTTTCGTATAAATCAGGAGTTGGCTTCAAAGACCATCAAAGGGGAGATGGGAACCTCTATTGATCAGGACATGCTAAAAGCCACGGTCGTCACTGGCTCAGAGGAGCTAATCTCAGGATTGGAGGTAGCCTTTTCCTATTTTAAATCCACAGCCAAGGCGCCTAAAGTGGACTGGATAGTTCTCACCGGTGGTGGAGCCTTGATCCCGTTTTTGCCGGAATTCATTCAGGCGAAATTGAACGTTCCTATAGAAATAGGTAACCCCTTGAGAAATATTGAATATGATCCGGATATTTTTAAAGACGCCCAACCTGATAAGATTGCCCCACTTTTGGCAGTGGCAGTGGGTTTAGCCTCACGAAAGGTCAAATAACCATGATTGAAATTAATCTGCTTCCCAAAGAGCTTAAAAGAAAAGGCAGGAGATTTGCCTTTGATAAATATCTGATCTATTTGGGAACGGTTGCGGGAATCTTGGTAGTATTGTTTGTGGTCATCAGCATACTCCAAAGCTTCAGGCTCAAAGCCTTGGACAAAAAGATAGCTGATGCAAAAAAGAGAACCGAAGAGCTGAAAAAAAACATAGAATTGGTGGATGCTTTGATAGATCTTAAGGGCAAACTCTTGCAGAGGATGTCCACCATAGAAACCTTGGATAAGAACAGAGCCACCTGGGTGTATATCTTAGAAGATTTAAGTCAAAGGGTGCCGGAGCATTTATGGCTTTCTCTCTTAAAAGAGGAAGAATCGGCATCTATCTCCCCAAAAGGGACGGAAGCCGATACTACCAAAGAAAAGACTTTGCTTCCTCCTGCGGCCAACAAAGTGACCATAGAGGGCTATACTTATTCAATTAACAGCTTGGCTCTGTTTCTGATCGAGCTGATGAAATCCGACTACTTTAAGAATATAGAGTTGCAGTTTATAAAAAAATCAGAAGCGGAGAAGCAAAAAACCTTCTCCTTTGGACTTGCTGGCGATTTAGTCTATGCGCTTGAGCCCAGGGTGGAAAGCTCAGATAGTATGGAAGTAGCTCAAAAGTGAGCTTACGAAGAAAAAGAGGCAAAACCTTAAGCAGATTCAATCCGGGAGGGGATGGATGGATTTAAAAGATCCTAAAACACAAAAGATTCTATTGGGCGGGTTGATCATATTGTTGGTCCTTTATTTCTGGTATGCTAGAATCTACTCTAAAAACTCGCAAGCCATCGGCCAAAAACAGATAGAATATGAAAATATTTTGACCGACCTTAAGAATGTGGAGATGAAAGTCAAAAGTTTTGAAAGCCTGAAAACCGAATATGAAAAGCTCTTGAAAAGATATAAAGAGGTGGAGCTTTTGTTGCCGGAGGAGAAACAGACGCCTTTGTTTTTGACCCAGATGCATTTCGCGGCCCAATCCAGCCAAACTAACATCACTCAGATTATTCCCCAAGGGACGGCTCCGATTGACTTTTATAATGTCAACTCCTTTAATATCGAGATAGCTGGCTCGTATCACGATTTTGGGGATTTCTTAAGCAACATAGCTAATTTCCCTTTCATTGCTTGTGTCTCCGGGGTTACCATAACCGGGGTGCCTCAGGAGGCGCAGGTTCCGAAGTCAGAAGGCAAAACCATCACGGTCTCCTTTAGACTGAACACCTATTATATTCAAGAAGGGCAAAAACTCAAAAAGGTTGAATTTTAAAAATGGTTCGATTCTTTTGTCCATAAAGGAAAGACTCTATGAAAGAAAAGAAATTTTTGAAGATGAGACTACTTTTGACTTTGATCATATCTCTCTTTTTCGGGGTAGCTGGTTCTTTTTTATTGCCCAGTCCTACCATGAGTAGTTGTCGGATCGATGATATCAGTTTGGAAAAAGAGGGCAATTTCACTAAACTTACCATTTACGCAGATAAGCCTTTCGAATTTGTCCACTCCACCGCAGAGACAAAAGATAAAAGCCCCTACCGGGTAATCATTGATTGCAAGGATGCCATTCACGATTTGCCTCAACATAACTTTGCAAAATCTCTTCCTTCAGGCACGATTAAAGCTATCCGAACCAGTCAGTTTCAAACTGTGCCGGAAAAAATTGTGAGGATCGTTCTGGATCTGGACAAGCCCGTTATTTATAAGGTAACAGAGAGTGGGGAAGGCAAGAAGGGAGCCATTGCTCTTTTGACCGCTCAAGACTCCTACTTTCCCTTCTGGACTGCTGTGAAAAATGGAAAGCCATCCGCAGAAACTAAATTAGCTTCTTCCATCCCTGTCGAAAAAACTACCCCAGAGAGCTTGAGAACTGAGGATCGTCTTTTGGACTCATCTGAAAATAAGGGCTGGGTGGATCTTGAGCCAGCCGAAAAGGCAGAGGGACAAGGGGCGAAGGAAAAAGTGACTTTTGAAAAACCACTCAGTTTTGCTGACACTTCGGAGACTGGCACAAAAAAGGAAGTCTCGCAAGTTTCAATGAGTAAACCGGAAGCTGAGAAGTCCGAATTTGGATCCTCAGGAAAAGGTGCGGAAATCAAGGAGAAGGTCTCTAAACAAAAAAGCGAGAAGACGGTTTTAGCCACTCCTTTAATTTCTCCTGAAGTCTTTTCAGCTCCGGATCAAAAGAATAAAAAATTGCAATCGGAGCAAGGGGAGGATAAAAAGGGTGGAACTATTATAGAAAAAGAAGCGTCAAAGAGTTCATTTCCCATACCATCTTCCCAAGCACCCCTGAAGATTGAGAAAGAAAAGAGTTCCTCCCTTCGACAAGCTCAGGGTGGTGAGCAAGGTCGAACCGCTGATAGCCAAAAGCTAAGTTTGATCGAGGATAGTGAGCGAAGCCAAACTAAGGGGACCTCGTCAAAGCATTCTGGTAAAGAAGAGTATGTTCAGAAAAAGCTGCCCTCATCTCAACAAGAAGCTATATCCTCTGCGGCTAAAGCTGAAAAAGCCGCAGTAGAGCCTGCTAAAGAGAGCAAAACTGAGTCTATGAACCTGACTGCGGAACAAGAGAAGGTAACCCTGTTAAGTGCGGAACAGGAGCCTGCAAAGGGAGGGGCGGTGTCGCCAGAAAGTTTGATCGTCGTTTCCAAGCCAGAGGGAACCGAATTACAGGTGGTTTTTCAAAGAAGAGTCATTCATTATCATGGGGAGGGGAGAAGGGATCCTTTCACTTCCTTAACCGAGAGGATAAGCACCGACTTCGGCAAGCTCCCGCTTCCCATGTTCGAAAGCCTAAAATTGGTGGGAATTTTAAAAGATGAGGAGGGCCACCGAGCATTACTTGAGGATGAGAAAGGATACGGATACATCATGAAGAATGGAGATAAGATCAAAAATGGATATGTGGTTTCCGTGGAGGATAAAAAGGTCGTCTTTCAAATACAGGAATATGGATGGTCAAAAACCATAGCCTTAGAACTTTCCACCGAATATTAGAAAAGAGGTAATGTCATGAAAGCGTATTCGAAAACCCTAAAATGGTTAAAGCTTTCCGGCGTTGTTTTTGGGGCGGCGTTTCTTCTGTTAGTGAGCTTTTCCATGATTGGATCAACGGGATCTTTTGGGCAAGAGAAGATCATAACCGCACTGCATTTGCAAAATGCGGATATACATTCGGTATTGAGCTTCCTGGCGGATTATGGCGGAGTTAACATCGTGGCCTCTCCCCAAGTAAATACTTTGATCACCATGAGCCTTCAAAATGTCACTTGGCGCCAAGCCCTGGATATCCTGCTTGAGACCTATGCTCTGTCAGGAGTAGAGGAAGCGGGGTATATCCGGGTGGTTGCCACCCAAGATTATATTAACGAGCAGACGCAAATTGAGAAATATAAAGCTGACCGGAAGACCTTAATCGGCTTAGCCACAGAAGTGATCTCGATAAGACATGGCACGGCCAGCGATATGATTAAAAGCATAAAAGCTATCCTTTCTCAAAGGGGCACGGTGGACACCGACGATCGAACTAATTCTCTGGTAATGAGAGATATTCCTGAAAATATTGAAAAGGTGAAGGAGTTAGTAAAAATCTTGGATAAGGAGACCGATCAGATTAAAATCTCCACTCGGCTTTTGGAGATTGAATCTGGAGCGATGACTGAATTGGGAATCAATTGGTCTGTCATCTCCAGAACGGGTGCAGACCTTTTGGAGGGGGCTAAGCCGGAGGCGAGCTTTTCCCAAAATGCAGATAAAGTGAGCGATCCAATTGGCAAATTTACCTATGCCACGGCGCAGACAGATTTTGATTTGGAGGCTACCGTCTCCGCTTTGGTCTCCAGCAACAAAGCGAAAATAGTGGCACATCCGGAAATCACCACCGTGGATAATAAAGAGGCTTTCATCCAGATGGGACAAAAGATCCCCATAAAACAATTCGATCAATCTGGAAACGTGGTTATCACCTTTACCGAGGTAGGGACCATCCTAAGGGTCACTCCTCACATTACCTCTGAGAACCGAATACTTTTGAAACTGAAGCCGGAGAGAAGTTCATACACCTTTGATGCTAACGGCGTCATCATCAATACCAATAATGCTGAGACCAATGTGGTGGTGGAGAACGGGCAGACTGCAGTGATTGGAGGTTTGACCACCCAGGAGGAGACGAAAAACTATACCGGGCTCCCAATTTTGAAGGACATACCATTGTTGGGATATCTCTTCAGGTATACCAAAACGCAGATTGCCAATCGTGATCTGGTCATCTTTGTTACTCCCACCATAGTGACGGAGCAGATGCATGGTTCGATAAATACCCCTCCCCCCCCAGGCTCAGAAAAAGAATAAACATTTTTATTTGAAGGGTAGAAATGCAAAAGCCTCACCGATTTTCGGTGAGGCTTTTTCTTTGATCCTTAAAAGATTTTGGTATTGCCCAGCTTTTTCCAGCAGGATTTTGATCTCGGAAGTGGAGGCTGATTAAATAAATGATGATCTCAAATATTTACCATCTTTCACTTCCTCACTTTTTCACGCAGTCACTTAATATGCCGGAGGCCGGAATCGAACCGGCACGCCCATAAAATGAGCATGGGATTTTAAGTCCCAGGCGTCTACCTATTCCGCCACTCCGGCGGGTTTGCCAGTTATTGGTTCACAGTTCATGGTTCGTTGTCCGCCATCCCACCCCGAAAACAGTTTACTGATGCCCTCTCCCCTATGGGGAGAGGATAAAGGTGAGGGGGAAGTCATTCTCCACGTCGGAATTTTTTTCTCTTTTCCTTATCAATTTTCTCTGTAGCATACTGAATGATCAAACGGGGTGCTTGGTCTTTCCACTTGAGCAAAAAATCCTCAACTTTTTCTGGTGACTTTTTCCACGCTTCTCGTAAAAGCCAACCCACTCCTTGCTGAACCACTTTTTCCTGATCTAAGATCAACTTACGTGCAACTTGCAAAGCCTGGGTGACACTCCCCTTTTTTGAAAATCCTGCAACGAGCGTCACCGCTGCTGCTCGTCTTTTCCATCTGTATGGAGAATCTGTCCAGGCAAGCAAATCCTTAAATTCGATCACTCCATCTGTCAGGAATGTATATAAGATAGTATGACAAGCTGAGTCACAGTGTGCCCAGTTGCTAACATATCGTTCAAACCATTTGCCCACGGTGTTAAACAAACTCTTACTATATTGGTTTCTCAGCCTGGCCATAAATGCACAGGCGATGCTGGCTTCTTCATACTTGCCAGAATTCATCAGATGATCACATAAGATCAAAACTTCCTTATGATTTAGTTCTTTCTGGCAGGTGTTGAACCACTCATCCATTTTGGGAGTTAGTTTTTCAAAAGCTACTCCATACTGGTCGTATCCCTCCTTGAAATACCGAGAATACTTTTTGACGACAGATTCATCCGCATTCTCTCTTAGAAACTGCCTTATGTCGTTTTCAATTTTTTGCATCTTCATAAATGATCTTCTCCACGCACCATGAACCACGAACCACGAACTGAATTAAAAAGGCGGCTTCCGGATTTGAACCGGAGAATGGAGGTTTTGCAGACCTCTGCCTTCCCACTTGGCTAAGCCGCCAGAAATCCCCCGCCTTTGGCGGGCGATAGTTAATAGCAAATGCAATGGTTCATAGTAAGACCACAAATAAACTAATTTCCCTCTCCAATTGAGGTTTTGCTATGAACCATTAACCGTGAACTGTAAACCAGAATTCGTCCGCAGGACGAATTCAAAAGCGGGAAACGGGGTTCGAACCCGCGACCCTCACCTTGGCAAGGTGATGCTCTAACCAACTGAGCTATTCCCGCTTTACAAAGCTCATTTCGGAACTAATATATAATTCCCACCAAACTTGTCAACACTTTTTTAACGCTCCTTAAAGCCGGAAAAGCCTTGATTATATTTAATAAATTTTTCCTTTTCTCGTTCAGCCTCCAGTCCCATATTCTTTTTTTGGTAAATCTGTAGCAAGTAAAAGTGTGCGGGCACACAATAATCGTCCATCTCGATAGCTTTTCTCAGGTATTTCTCGCTTTCAGAGTAATCGTTTAGAAGATAGTATTGTTCTCCCATTAACTCATATACCCAAGGAAAATCACTGGGACCGATTTGGGCGACCATTTTTAACTTCTCGATTGCACCTTGGTAGTTGTCTGCCTGTTGAAGATTAAAAGCATCATTATATAGATTCACAAACTCTATGTCCTTAAAAATTCGATTTTCCTTAAGATACGGACCTTTCCTTTTGAAAATCGAAAGCAATATATTTCCTTTGACAAAAGCGATGAGGTAATAGTTTTCTCTAAATTTTGAGTTTAAAAAAAGGGCTCTTTCTGCTGGAGCGCTGGGCTTCCGTTCAGTAGAGAAAAGGATGAAATCAGGATCCAGGGACAAAAGATACTGGGTGTTGAACTTTCGTTCCTTCCAGCTGGAGATCATCCCGGGGACTATTTCGGGATGTCGGGAGATGTATTTGTCCGTTAAGCCCAACATGTCAATGACTTTAGCGTCAAGATAATAAGATAGGGCACCTATGGTGGAAGCGGCTATACTGAAATCCGATCCATAATTTTCGCCTAAACTCTTAGCCAAAAATTCCATTTTTTTCACCAGACCCAGCTCATTTTTTCTCACCCCTTTGATCCATTGGTGGGGGATGAAAAATGCCAGCGCCGAAAGCAAAAAGATCAACGACATGCTGGAGAGAATTGCCAGTGAACGTTTTTTGAACATGAGAAAGAGTCTTCCTATTGAAAAAGTATAAAAAAGATAGAGAAAAGGCAAAACCGGCAAAAAAAATCGGTGAACTTTTAAAACATCTCCACCAATCAGAATAACATAAAAGGTATAGATATAGGCAAAAAGCAGAAACAATTTCTGCTTATCATCCAAGCTCTTGTAGAATACGATTGGCAAAAGATAAAGAATTCCCCAAAGTCCATAATGCTTTAAAAAAATCCAGAAATATTCCAGCCCGCTCTTTATATATTCTAAGGAGAATCCAGTTTTGGCATAAAAAGAATTAGGCAGGATATCTCCATAATAAAAGATCTTGAAGATAAGAAAGGGTAACAAAAGGATAGTGAATCCAGCTAAGGAAAATAAACAATCTTTAAGTTTGTCTTTCTTGAAGAACAGTTTGTGCAACATAATAATGACAAATAAAAGCGCTCCTTCAGGACGAATAAGGGTGCTTAGTGCAGAGGAGACTATCATCAATCTTTGGTTGGTGAGATAGAAATACACCGATAGTAGAACTGTCATTACGAAGAATGCACTCTCCAGACCACTGATGCTCCAATAGGCGAAGGCGCTGTTGGATGCCAGAAGAAGGGAAGGGGAGAGGGTGAAAAACCAAGCTAAGACTGAATCCGGCGACCTATTCCTCTTTTGGAAAAACAATGTGGAGATTTTGTAAAGGAGAAATAGAGCGATACAACCTGAAGCCACTCCCAGTATCTTAGAAACGACTATTATGTCCAAACCAAACTTGGCGAAGATAGATAAGATTATGATCCAAAGAAAATTGGTATATCCTTCAACCCTTTCTTTTGGATTGAAGACCAAGCCGTGACCATTCAGAAAATTTTTGACGTATCTATAGGATATGAAGGCATCATCCTGGGTGAAATTCAAACTCAGAGATTGAACCACAAAAATTGCGACGATCACCAAAAGGGTCAGCTTTCCTTTTGTATCCATCTTTTTTGTCGCTTGTTCAAAAACGATTCAGAAAATTTTATCTTATCCTGCTTTTGTTGCTTTGGTCTATCTGTAATTTGAGTTCAAGCATTTCTGGATTGTGCAAACGGATTTTGTCGTTTTCTTGGGTGGCAGCAGTGGTGTCCCCCTCTTGAAGATAGATCGTACAAAGCAGCATGTGAGCCAACGTAGAATAATCATCCATCTCAATGGCTTTTTGCGCATATTTTTTGCACTCCTTTTTGTTCCCCATCAGGAAATTGCAGTGGCCTATATACTCATAAACCCGAGCAAAATCTTTGGGACCAACTTCTAAGATCTCTTTGAGCCTGTCTAAGCAGGCTTTAAGATCGCCCGTATTTTGCAAATTTATGGCTTCATTGTATAGATTGACAAATCTTGCATCGGGAAAGACTTCATTTTTTTTGAGGTATTGTCCTTTCCTCTTATACACCACAAATAAGACTCTTCCAGGGAAGTAATAGGGATAGTAATTTTCCCTAAATTTGGAGGATAGAAAAAGAGCCCTTTCAGCCGGGGCGCTGGGCTTGATCCCGGTGGAGAACATGATCACGTCCGGATTCCGGGAAAGCAGATATTGGGTGTTGAATTTTTTCTCCTTCCAGGTGGAGAAAATCCCGGGGATCTTCTCCGGGTGTTTGGCAATGTAAGGATCAGTCAATCCTAACATGTCAATCACCTTGGCGTCGGTCAGATAGGAAATCGCCCCGATGGTGCTCATAGCTAAAGTGAAATCGGTCCCAAAGGATTTCCGCAATCTTTGT
>Ga0315289_10006089_pt1 | contig 17759 bp, 16 predicted proteins | sample YL17G11_40_MG_FD_203452 | JGI IMG/M metagenome (GOLD analysis project Ga0315289, IMG submission 203452) | Sediment microbial communities from Yellowstone Lake, YNP, Wyoming, USA - YL17G11_40 | ecosystem: Environmental > Aquatic > Freshwater > Lake > Sediment | place: USA: Wyoming | collected... | reverse complement strand
TCTTGCCGTCGGGCACATTGAAAGGTTCAGCCCCGTATATATGGCGCTTGCGGAACAATTAGGAAAGGACACGCCGGAACTTATCGATATAAGGCGGCTCTCGCCGTTCCCCGCAAGGATATTCGACGTCTCCGTCGTGATGGACGTGATGATACACGACATAGATCTTGCGAGGCATCTTGCAAAATCAGAAATAAAACACGTCAAGGCCGTAGGCAAAAAGATCAAAACCGAAAGATTGGACCAGGTAAATGCTGTATTGATCTTTAAGAATGGGGTTGTAGCCAACATTGAGGCGGATAGGACGAACACAGAAAAGGTTAGGAGATTAATAGCGTCAAACATGAAAGCATCTTATGACGCGGACCTACTAAGTAAGACATTGAAGAGATCGGCTGATGGGAAAGTGACGGATATAAACATTAAAGCATTTGATCAATTGCAATATGAGTTGAAAGATTTTGTAAATGCGGTGATCAAGAAACAAAAGCCATCAGTAACAGGCGAAGACGGATTGGCTGCGCTGGAGATAGCGCTTAAGATAGAAGAGGAGGCGCTTAAGTCATGATAATAAAAATAATATCTTTCATAATAGTTTTCAGTGCGGTGATATTGGCGCACGAATTTGGACATTATTATTTCTCCAGAAGAGCTGGGATCAAGATACTTGAACTGGGGATCGGGTTCGGGCCGCGGCTTTTCGGCTTCCTCAAGGACAAGACGCTTTATACCCTGAACCTTTTCCCCCTGGGAGGCTTCATTCGCATCGCCGGGATAGAGCCGGAGGGAGAGACAAAAGACGACAAGTACACGGAGGAAGAAAGCTATCAGAAAAAGAGGCCTTCGCAGAAGTTCATGTCTGTTTTCGGCGGGCCGCTTTTCAATGTGCTGCTGGCGTTCATCATATTCTATGTGATGTTCGTTTTCACGGGTGTGCCGAAAGAAATATCAAATGAAATTGCGACCGTGGCGCCGGGCTCTGTTGCGGCAAGAGTCGGGATAAAGCCGGGCGACAAGATCACGGCAATATCGGGAAAGAAAATAGTGAAGATGATGGATGCCGTGGACCTCATCCACAAGAGCCCGGGGAAAACGCTGCTCCTCACGATCGACAGGAAAGGCAAGATATTAAAGATCAGCGCTAAGCCCGAGCTCAACAAGAAGCTCAAGATCGGCCTAATAGGCTTCTCCCTGAAACCCATATATGTCAGGACAAACCCGATATCGGCGTTCATCGACAGCCTGAAGCAGGTTGCCGCCACATCTCTCGTAATACTTTATACGCTTGGGCTTCTCGTGATCGGAAAGTTATCAATTCTCGATCTCGCGGGTCCTGTCGGCATCGCACAGTTCACGGGGCAGGTGGCGGGGGAGGGGCTTGTGCCGCTGCTGTCATTCACCGCGTTTTTGAGCATCAACTTGGGCCTTGCCAATCTATTGCCGATACCGGCGCTTGACGGGGGAAGATTGGTATTCATCATCATCGAGTGGATAAGGAAAAAAGCCATCGACATAAAACTTGAGAATAAAATTCATTCGGTGGGATTAACTATTTTGCTTGGATTAATGGCGGTCGTGACGATCAACGATATATTCAGGATATTCAGAAGGTAAAGGTTGCGTCACCCTGAACCCTTCGGTGTCACCCTGAACTCGTTTCAGGATCATCCTTAAAATGACAGATCCCGAAATAAATTCGGGATGACAGGCTGAGAACTCGTTTCAGGGTCATCCTGAACCCTGGCCTGCGCCAGGGCAGGCTCGTTTCAGGGTCATCCTGAACTTGGTTCAGGATCTGTGTTAAATGCAGATCCCGAAATAAATTCAGAATGACACAGAGAAGATCAGAACCCGGTTTCCCAGTTATTCAACCGCACTTCTTTTTCAAATATCAGCTTTGTCTGCGATAATACTTCCGCAACTTCTGCCCTTGTCATTTCCTTGCTGGGGCCGAAAGGCTTTTTCTTAAGGTAACCAAGCAGCCCGGCGTTCTTTGCCGCAGCTATGCTTTCCGAGGCCCAGTGGTTTGGCGGGACATCTCCGAACGGAGCTTCTTCTAGCTCCTCCGGAATTTCAATCCCCGCAAATCTGGATATTATGGATACTCCCTCCGCCCTGGTAACGGCCTTTAACGGCTTGAAAGTGCCGTCCGCGTAACCGGAAGCAAAACCAAGGTCCACACCCTTCTTGATATAATAAGCCGCCCAGTTGTTGTTCTTAACGTCCTTGAACCCGGTCTCAGCCGATTCATTTGACGCGTACCCGCCGGCTTTTACCAGCAGGCTCACAAGCTCGGCCCTGCTTATCGTCTTGTTGGGCTTGAAAGTCCCGTCGGGATACCCGCCGATGAGGTCCAGCGCGGCCAGAAGTTCGATCTTCTTGCGCGCCCAGTGATTTTCGGCCACGTCCTTGAAGAAAGGCATCCTGACGATCCTGATCTTATATTCCCTTAGCATGGTGCCTATCCCGTCCAGGCATACTATCTTGACCGCGAATTTTCCGTTGGATGGGACCGGTATCTTGGCATTTATCGTCTTTCCGGCCTCTCCGCTTATCTGGAATTTATTCCCGTTTATTTCAAGCTGCGCTACCTTGCTGTTTATGACCTCAAAGCTGACCAGGACCGAATCCGTGTAAATTATCGATTTGTCAGCGGGGCTGCTAATGGCCAGGCACTCCTCCGTGAAAGAGCCCAGCACCGCCGCTTTTTTAACAGCTTCCTTAGCTTCTTCCGTGGCCGCTTCCGGCTGCTCTTCCTTTTTTTCTTCAGGGAAACCTGAAAAAGCGTAAGATATCGAAACATACTGCATGGTATCAATAAGGACCTCACCATTCCGATGGTATGCATAGTCAAAGCCAAGGTCGCCGTATTTCAGGCCTACGCCGCCTGTATAATTGTCTTCGGTGACAAGTTCGCCTTTCGGCGATATCAAAAGCGCCTGGTCAAGACCTATCCTGAGCGCAGCGTAGTCCACCGGCCACCATTCAAATCCACCATGATTCAAAGCGGTAGGATTCGTACCGTAATGGCTCTGCTCAGCATCATAGTTCATGTAAAGGGTCTGGTCCGATTCCAGGAACCCTCCTTTTCCGAGGACAAGAGTGCTGATCCCGGCCTTGAAGCTGGCGGGGATCGCCTCTTCGTAGCCGTCCTCCAGCCATATGATCTTTCCGCCTGATGCTTTTTCAAGGCAGTTCTGTCCGAACAGGCCGAACTTGAACCAGCTGTTCGCCTTGTATATCAGGCCGACATCTATGTCAAATCCGTTAGCCGAGACGACCTCGTCGGTGGACCCAAGATGCTGGAAGAAACCTTTAAGGCTGATGCCGAATGAAGTGTCGTTTATGATGGGGATATCGGCATACTTGCCAAGCTTCACCCCGTAGGAGAGCATAGCGACGGTGCTCGTGAAACTCTCAGGCCCCGGAATAACTTCTTCGGTAAGTATCCTTCCTGTCGCGGGTTCCCTGGAAGGCATTGCCGTCATTACATTCCACGAAGATGAGCTCATAAGCCCGAGCCCGAATGCCTCGCTGCTTGTCGAGAAATACATGCCGAATATTGCGTTGGCAGTATCATTCCTTACAGAGGTGAACCCTGAGGTCACTCCCCAGTTCCTTGCGTATGAAAGCCCGGCGGGATTCATAAATATGGAATTAACATCGTCGGCCGCGGCGGTGTACGCCCTTCCCATGCCGAGCGCCCTGGGACAGACGCCCACATCCAGAGGGTCTGTGTAGTTCACATAAACGAAAGGGAAAGCTTGAGAAGATACAGCGGACACTATTGCAAGGATGAGTAGTGCGTTGATGAGCGGTCTAGTAATAATATTTACCCCAGACATTTCGGCTAACTATAACATTTGAGTCTGCTTTGTCAAGATTTGCGCATTATTTATTAGGAGCGTAGAGGGGGTTATCTTTACAATTCAGTTATTATTATAATACCCAGGAAGAAAAACAGGATCTTCTGGAGCATGCTTTTTATGAAATTGACCCTTGTGCAGTAAACGAACCCGTCATTGCACTGCCCGCAGGCCTTAAGGTCGCAGACAGGGATGCGGCATTCCATGTCCTTAAAAACGACGCACATTTTCACGGCGAAAGTAGTTTTTTTCGCGTTCTTCACCTTTGACCCGCTTACATTTTTCGGCGAGCCGACGTCCTTTATTTGTTCTATAGCTTCTGTTCCCATATGGATATCCCTCAACTGGTTATCGTCTATATTTTGCTTTAATTTCACTCTTGTGCTAATATTTTCCCCTTGTGGAAAAACGCATGAGATATCCGAAAGAATATGATGTCATTGTCGTGGGCGCCGGCCACGCAGGCTGCGAGGCGGCGCTTGCCGCGGCAAGGATCGGCTGCTCCACCCTCCTGCTAACAATGAACTGCGACACCATCGCTTTAATGTCCTGTAATCCTGCAGTGGGGGGTCCCGCAAAGAGCCAGCTGGTATCGGAAATTGACGCACTTGGGGGAGAGATGGGCGTCTGCACCGACAGGACTTACCTCCAGATGAAAATGCTGAATACAGCGAAAGGACCGGCGGTCCAGTCATTAAGGGCCCAATCGGACAAAAAGCTTTACAACATAACAATGAAAAAAACAGTCGAAGAACAGGAAAACCTTGACATTAAACAGGACCTTGTCGAAGAGATACTGGTCAATTCGAAAAACCAAACAGAGGGCGTAAGGACAAGGCTTGATGTTGTTTATCATTCTAGGGCTGTGGTTGTTTGCGCGGGAACATTTTTGAACGGCGTTATCCATATAGGCCTTAAGACGATGGAAGCCGGAAGGGCGGGGGAATTTCCGGCGAAGGGACTATCAGAAAGCCTTATCAAGATCGGCTTAAAACTCGGGAGGCTAAAGACCGGAACAACGCCGAGGCTGGACAGAAGGACCGTCGACTTTTCAAAGATGAGCATACAGCCGGGAGATGAGCCGCCGAAATTCTTTTCATTCATCTGGGAATATGCGGGCCTGGGCATGGAGGTTCCCGGCAATCCTCAGGCGGCCCTCCCGCAGGTGCCCTGCCACCTTACATATACTAATAAGAAGACGCACGAGCTGATATTGTCGAATCTTGACAGGTCGCCCCTATATCAGGGGAAGATCAAAGGCCTCGGCCCCAGGTACTGCCCGTCCATAGAGGATAAAGTGGTAAGGTTCAGGGATAAGGAACGCCACCAGGTATTCATAGAGCCGGAAGGGCGCACGACGCTAGAAATGTACACGCAGGGGATGAACACTTCGCTCCCGGAAGACGTGCAGAGGGAAATGTTAAGGACAATGGCAGGGCTTGAAAAAGTCGAGATCATAAGGCCCGGCTATGCGATCGAATATGATTTTGTTTATCCCTCACAGCTTGAAAGGACGCTCGAAACAAAGGAAATATCCGGCCTTTTCCTTGCCGGTCAGATCAACGGGACATCGGGATACGAGGAAGCGGCCGCCCAGGGTATAGTTGCCGGCATCAACGCGGCAATGAAAACGAAAAAGCGCGACCCATTAATATTAAGAAGGGACGACTCTTACATCGGGACATTGATAGACGACCTTATAACAAAGGAGATAGAAGAGCCGTACAGGATGATGACATCCCGTTCCGAATACCGACTGCTCCTGAGGCAGGACAATGCCGACATCCGCTTAACCCAGAAAGGACGAACAGCGGGTTTGATATCGGACGCAAGATATCTAATATTCAAGAAAAAGAAAGAAATGATAGAAGAGAAGATAGGCGACTACAGGTCCAGGAAAATAAACCCCTCAAATGAGAACAACAGGAAGCTTGAAAAGCTCGGGGTCGCCCTTACCAGCGTATATACCCTGGCGGACATAATGAAGTTCCCCCAGGTAAGCTATATTGAACTTGAATCGGCGCTGGGAGAGGGCGTGCGTGTTCCGGACAGCGTATCAAGACAGGTGGAAATACACCTTAAATATGAAGGATACATCAAGCGTCAAACGGAGCAGATCGAAAAGTTCAAAGGAATGGAAGACATGCAGATACCGGCCGGCATCGATTATCAGGTGCTGAACGGTCTTTCAAAGGAAGCCCGGCACAAGCTTGATAAGGTGAAGCCGTCCTCCATCGGCCAGGCCTCGCGCATAGCAGGTGTCAACCCGGCGGACGTGTCGGTGCTCCTGATACACCTGAAGGCGGGGGCAAAAAAGTAGTTGCAGGAATTGACCTCTGTGGTATAATCCACTTTTGTAGAAAAGGAGGGTAAAAAATGAAAAGAACAGTTAGTTTGCTGGTAATGGTATCGTTCGTGATGTTCGTTTTCGGCAGCACTATCGCTCAAGCGGCCTCGAGCATCGGCTATATTGAAGTCCAGAAGGTCTTCAAAGAATACAAAGAAACAGCCAAGGCCCAGGAGCAGGTAGCGAAGGAAGAAGAGACCTTCAAAAAGGATTTTGAAGCTTCTCAGAAACAGCTAGCCGATGCCGAAAAGAAGAACATGAAGAAGGAAGAGCTTGAAAAGCTGAGAAAGGACCTCGAAGACAAGTTAATGCCGAAAAGGCAGTCCTTGATCACCTTGAACGAAAAGCTGACCACAAAACTTCAAGCCGACATACTTTCCGCGACAAAGGAAGTTGCGAAGAAGGTCGGAATTGACATAGTTTTCGATAAGCAGGTCATCATAACTGGTGGCGTTGACCTTACGGAAATGGTCACAAACAAGCTTAACGAGAAATAATAGTTCCCTTTTCTCAATGAAAATTACTCTAAAGGAACTTGCCTCGCTTGTCTCCGGTGAGCTGAGCGGCAACGCGAAGCTTGTCATCAAAAATGCGGCAAATCTGGAAGACGCGAAAGACGGGGATATCACTTTCGCTGTTGACGACAGATCTACGGCTTTCTTTGACAGGTCAAGGGCGTCTGCCGCTATAGTTCCCCTGCGCTTGAAAAAATTCCCGTTAAGGGACCATATAAAGGTCCACGATATGAGGCTTGCCATGGCAAAGGCCCTTAGGGTCTTTGAACATAAAAAGGAACTTAAGCCGGGCATCCACAGATCCGCAGTCATCTCTAAAAGCGCAAAAATAGGCTCAAATTGCGCGATAATGTTCGGCGTTGTCATTGGCGACAATGTTTCGATCGGCGACAAGGCCATTATTTACCCCGGATGTTACATAGGGGACAACTGCAAAGTCGGCAAGGAGTCAAAACTTTACCCAAATGTCGTCCTGTATGACGATACGATCGTCGGGGACAGGTGCATCCTGCACGCCGGCGTTGTCATCGGGGTCGACGGATTTGGATACGCATCGGTGGAAGGAAAATACGAAAAGATGCCGCAGATAGGCAACGTGGTCATCGGAGATGACGTGGAGATATGCGCGAACTCCTGCGTATCCAGGTCCACCATGGGATCCACTATTATCGGAAGAGGGACAAAACTCGATAACCTGGTCCACATAGCCCATAACTGCAAGATAGGGGAGGACTGCGCGATCACGGCCATCGTGGCCGTCGCGGGCAGCTGCGAGATCGGCAACCATGTTTCCATCGGAGGCACTTCCGGCGTTGTTGACCACGTAAAAATAGGCGATAACACCGTTGTCATGGGAAGGTCGGGGGTGACAAAATATACACCTCCGAATTCTGTCGTATCGGGCTTCCCCGCGCAGGACCACAAAAAGGAATTGGAGGAGCGGGCGGCGTTAAGAAGGCTCCCGAAATTAATAGAAAAAGTATCTGAGATCGAGAAATCCCTTAAGTCCTCATCCCGCCCCGATAAATCGGGGCACCCTTCTCCATGAAATGGAGAAGGGATATACTTAGCTGTAGTGGAGCGGTTCCCCTCTCCACTATGTGGAGAGGGGTGAGGGGTGAGGTATGAACATCGCTTTTTTCTCCGAGTCATATAAACCGTACTTGAGCGGCGTCACGAACTCCATTGAAACATTAAAGAAAGGCCTGGAAGGCCTTGGCCATAAAGTAATGGTGTTTTCGCCGAGCTATCCGGGCGCGGATAAGATGCAGGACGTATATCGGTTCCCTTCACTGCCCGCCCCATATCCCGGTTACAGATTGACCATCCCGGTCCCGGGCAAGTATTTCGGCCTTTTAAAAGAAACTAAGATCGACGTCATCCATTCCCATTCCCCATACCAGCTCGGACTGCTTTCAATGAAGTATGCCAGGAAATTGAATGTACCGTTCGTTTTCACTATGCATACCATGCTCGGCAAGTACATGCATTATGTCCCTTTGATCCCTGATAAACTTTTGGACCTGATCTCTTCCAGGTACATCAAAGGTTTCTGCAACAGGTGCGACCGGGTGATAGTCCCGACACAAAAGGTCAAAGAACAGCTTTCATCGATAGGCATAACGTCAAAGATAGAGATCGTCCCGACAGGGATCGACTTGTCGCTGGCTGCTGCCGCGGATCCATCGGGGATCAGGGGAAAATACGGGATCCCCGACGGAGCAAAGCTGCTCATATTCGTGGGGCGCCTTGCGAAGGAAAAGAACATTACCTTCCTGCTCAAAGCTTTTGAGGTCATACGATCGCGTAACAATAATGTTTACTTTATCCTTGCCGCGAGAGGGCCTATGGAGGCGGAGCTCAGAAAAACCGCGCCGAAGGGCGTGATATTTGCCGGGGAGATAAGCTACCCAAAGGTCCTGGATTATTACGCCGCAAGCGACATCTTCGTATTTTCATCACTTTCGGAAACGCAGGGCCTTGTTCTTGCCGAGGCTATGGCATCGGGCATCCCCCAGGTGGCTGTTGCTGCGGAAGGAGTATCGGATGTCGTAAGAGACGGGATCACGGGATTTTTAACGCCGCTTTCGATCGAGGAATTTTCCAAAAAAATATTGGGACTACTCGAAGACCGCGACCTCTGGACGACCATGTCAAAGGCCTCAAAGGATGCGGCAAGATCCGATTATTCGAAGGAAGTATTCGCCCGCAAAATTGAATTGATTTATAAAAATGTGATATAATCCCCTTAATGACGCATATAAAAAAGATATCAGCTTTGTGTCTTCTGGTTTTCTTTCTTAATGTCCAGGTCTTTGCTTTTGTCCCCCAGCCTACACCGAATGTGATAGGAAGCACCGGCGTTGTCAGGATACCTTCCGCGGATGTAATTCCATACAAGAACATTAATTTCGGCATTGATACAGGCAGCAACACTGCCGATGACAAATTCTCCATGTATTACAAATTCGCCATCGGGACGTTCCAGGGGATGGAACTCGGATGCGTCGGGATGGACGACAGAAGAGGCTCCATGCAGGAAGGCGTTTTCATAAACATGAAGTACGGCCTTACCGCGGACAACTCCCCTTATCCGACCCTTCTGGCCATAGGAGTGGAGAACCTGGCGTCATTCACCCGCTGCGATGTTTACATGGTGGCGACAAAATATTTCCCGAACAGCACCCGCCTTCATTTCGGGTTCCTGGGTGATTTCCCGGGGCTGACCAATAACAGGTTCAGGCCGCTTGGCGCGCTCGGTTTTGACACCCCGTTCTTTACGGAAAGGCTGTATTTCCTTACGGACATGATGGCCGGCGAATCCCTGTATGAATTGAACCTTGGGTTCAGGTGGTACATTTCCGAAACATTTACCATGAACCTTAGCGGGTTGAACGTCCTTGGAGATGATAACAGGAATCCGGAGGACAAAGCGAAAGACAAGGACCCGAAAACTTTCCTGATAGGTTTTTCCTGGCTGAATCCTTTATAAAACAGCCTGCCTTTAAATCAAGAATATGTTGCAAAATACAATAAGAAAAGAGATATCTATTTCCGGCATCGGACTGCATACCGGCAAGAACGTTAATATCAGATTAAAGCCTGCCAGTGTCGATTCCGGCATAGTGTTCATCAGAACAGACCTTCCCGGACGTCCTATGACCAAAGCGGACATTAAGAACGTATCAAGCACCGTAAGGGGCACCAACCTCGGCAATGTAAATACGATAGAACATATCCTTTCCGCATTATATGCCCTGTCGATAACAAATTTGTATGTTGAGATCGACGGTCCCGAGCCTCCGGCACTTGACGGAAGCTCAAAACAATACAGCGGACTTATTGCCGGGGCGGGCATTATCGATCAGGCATCGGAAGTAAAATGCATTACAGTGAATGAACCTGTCTTTATCGCAGAAGATGGGAAATGCATTATTGCCGTTCCTTCCGATAGATTTACGGTAAGTTTTATGATAAACTATCCGCTCGGTTTTATCGGAACGCAATTTTACAAATTCGAGCTTAACAGCAGGAAATATGTAAAGGATATCGCTCCGGCAAGGACTTACGGTTTCATCGATGAACTCGAAGCCCTAAAAAAACAGGGGCTGGCCCTGGGCGCCGGCGAAAATAACGCGGTCGCGATAGGCAGGGACGGTTATCTTACGAAATTAAGGTTTAAGGATGAACTGGTAAGGCATAAGATACTGGACCTGATAGGCGACCTGTCGCTGCTTGGAGCCCAGATAAAAGCGCACATTATCGGGATAAGGTCAGGCCACGGCCTGAACATAAAGTTAGCTAAAAAATTAGCGCTTCGGCAGGACTCAGCATTCACCCCGCCAACGGCGGGGTAAAAGGAGGTCGGTTAAGATCATCAATATATTGGGCGGCAAAAAAGGACAAATGAGCATCGGGGACATAATGCGGACGCTTCCGCACAGGTATCCTTTCCTGCTTGTTGACAAGATAATCGAGCTTGAAGAGGCAAAACGAGCGGTCGGAATAAAGAACGTCACGATCAACGAACCATACTTTCAGGGGCATTTTCCCGGGCTCCCCATAATGCCCGGCGTATTGATCCTTGAAGCGATGGCGCAGGTAGGTGCGGTAATTGCCTTGAAGATGCCTGAAAATGAGGGAAAGCTTGTTTATTTCGCCGGGATCGACGGTGTGCGTTTCAGAAAACCAGTCGTTCCCGGAGACCAGCTCAGGATAGAAGTCGAAGCGTTGAAGATGAAGGGATCTATAGGAAAACTTAAATGCGCCGCAAAGGTTGAAGGGGATATCGTGGCGGAAGGCGAGATACTTTTCTCATTGAACGAAAGGTTAAGCGATGAACCCAAAATACACCCCACTGCATCAGTCCATCCGTCAGTTCAGTTCGGAAAGAATGTTGATATAGGACCTTATGTCGTCATAGGACCTGAAGTAAAGATCGGCGACAACACAAAGATCGGATCCCACACGATCGTCAGGAAATGGACCACCATCGGAAGCGACAACATTATCCACCACAACGTATCGATAGGGCTTCCCCCGCAGGATTACAAATACAAAGGTGAAAAGAACGAAATAATCATAGGCGATAGGAACAACATAAGGGAATTTGCAACGATACACCTCCCCTCAGGCGAAGGGAAACAGACCGTCATAGGAAATGATAATTTCATAATGGTCTATGCCCATATCCCGCACAACTGCAGGGTCGGCAACCAGGCGGTAATAGGCGGGTATGTGGGGCTTGGCGGGCATACGGTAGTTGAGGATCAGGTCGTTATCGGCGGGCTTGTGGGGATCCACCAGGGAACAAGGATGGGCCGCCTCTCGATGATAGGCTCCTCCTCAAAGGTGGTACAGGACATACCCCCGTTCATGCTCTTTGACGGCAACCCCGGATCTGTCAGAGGGTTGAACTTGATCGGCATGCAGCGGCGCGGAATATCGGAAGAGACGATAATGGAGATCAAGAAGTGCTTTAAGATACTTTACGGAGCTCGGACGAACACGAAAGCCGCAGTTGATGAGATAAGAAAAAAGATCAAGGTATCCGATGAAGTCGACCAGCTCGTCAATTTCCTCGAGGCGGAAAGCGTCAGGGGTATAAGCAAGAAGAGGGAAGGGGCGGAAGCGGTCATCGAGGAAACCGAGATAGAAAAGGAACTTCTGTTCCCGGATATTCCAGAGATCGGGATCTGACATGCGGCCTAGAATAATGATGTCCGCGGCGGAGGTTTCCGCGGACCATCTGGCGGGTTACCTGGCCAGAGAGATGAAAGATTGCTGCCTGTTCGGCATGGGCGGAGAAAACATGCGCTCTGCCGGGGTGGACATAAGGATAGACATAACCGAAAAAAGTTCCGTCGGCATAATAGAAGCCCTCAAACACATCCCATCACATCTTTCCACCCTGAAGGCGCTTAAAAAAATGATGAAAGAAGAAAAGCCCGATGCATTGATACTTGTTGACGCGCAGGGATTCAATATGCCGCTTGCTTCATATGCAAAAAGCATCGGGATAAAGACAATATATTTCATAGCGCCGCAGGAATGGCTCTGGGGGACAAAAAAGGGCGTTAGTAAAGTGGCAAAAACTATCGACCTGATAATTTCTATTTTCAGGAAGGAGCATGATGCTTACAAAGCTGCCGGCGGCAATTCTGTATATTTCGGGCACCCGCTGATTGATGCGGCCAAGCCGAGCATGACAAGGGGTGATTTTTTCAGGAAATTCTCTCTAAACCCAGGACAAAAGCTTATCGCCTTGTGCCCCGGGAGCAGGAATCACGAAATAATAAGCCTTCTGCCGATACTCCTGGATGTGGCCGGGAGGATCGACGGAGCACAGTTCATACTGCCAATCTCATCAATAAAGTTCAAAAGCATGATCGGATCTCAAATATCAAGATCACAATTAAACATCAAGGTTATCGAGGGAAACAACTATGATGTTCTGGCATATTCAGACCTTGTCATTGCAAAGTCCGGAACGATAGTGCTGGAGAGCGTATGCCTCGGAACTCCGGTGATAATGTTCTACAAACTTTCTCCGATCACATATTACATAGGAAAGTATTTATTGAGGATAAAACTCGATCACTACAGCATGCCAAACATCCTTGCCGGCAGCAGGGTAGTACCTGAATACGTTATGTGGCAGGCGACGGCGGATAATATTTATAATGAAGCAAAAAGGATGCTTGCAGATCCGGGCAAAGCCAAGGCCGGTTACCAGGAAGTCGTTTCGCTTTTGGGCCAGCCCGGCAGCATAAAGAGGTCCGCCCAAAAGATTATTGAGTTCGTAAGAGGCCGGCCATGAAGGAATGTTTTGCATCTCTTCATGGCCGGGAGTATAATCCACAGCAATGACAGTCAAATACCAGAGGATACTTCTTAAGCTCTCCGGTGAGGTTTTCGGCGGCGTACAAAAATACGGGATAGATCCACAAGTACTGGATGTCATCGCGGAAGAAATAAAGATGATCAAGAAGCACAAAATAGACGTTGCTATTGTAGCGGGCGGAGGAAATATCTTCAGGGGCATAGCCGGAAGCGCCAAAGGAATGGACAGGGCCACAGGGGATTATATGGGGATGCTTGCCACGGTGATAAACGCACTCGCGCTTCAGGACGCGCTAGAAAAAAAAGGCGTGGACAGCCGCGTCCAGACCGCGATCGAGATGAAATCCATAGCAGAGCCGTTCATCAGGAGAAGGGCAATGCGGCACATGCAGAAAGGCCGCGTTGTCATCCTTGCCGCGGGCACCGGAAACCCTTACTTCACCACGGATACGGCGGCAGCACTTAGGGCAGCCGAACTTGATGCGAATGTTATCCTGAAAGCAACAAAAGTTGACGGGGTCTATGACAAGGACCCGATGCGTTACCCGAACGCGAAAAAATTCAAACAACTGACCTACATGGACGTCCTGAACAAGGGATTAAAAGTAATGGATACCACTGCTGCATCGCTCTGCATGGATAATAATATCCCCATAGTGGTTTTTGACGTTACAAAGCGCGGAAATATCGAAAAGGTCATATTAGGCAAGCCTGTGGGAACGATAGTATCAAAGGAATAATATGGACGAGATAGCAAGAGCGACCGAAGAAAAAATGAAGAAATCTCTGGAAGCCCTTAAAAAAGACTTTGCGTCAATTAGGACCGGGAGGGCATCGCCTTCCTTGCTCGACCATATCAATGTTGAATATTACGGCGCCTCGACCCCGCTGAAGCAGCTTGCGAACGTCTCTGTTCCGGAGCCAAGGCTGCTGGTGATCCAGCCATATGACAAGAACTCGACCAAGGACATAGAAAAAGCGATACAAAAGTCCGACTTGGGATTGAACCCGAATTCGGAAGGCGGAGTGATCAGGTTAAATATGCCGCAACCTACACAGGAGAGAAGGAACGAGTTGGTCAAGATAGTGAAAAGGGAAGCGGAGAATTCAAAGATCGCCTTAAGGAACATAAGGAAAGATTTTATCACGGAAGTAAAGGCCAGATCCGAATCCGAAAAATGGTCGGAGGACAGGAAGAAAAATGAAGAAGTGGAGATACAGAACCTTACCAATAAATACATTGCGGAGATCGAAAAGCTTCTTGCTGCCAAAGAATCCGAAGTAATGTCCATCTAAATAAATTCCAATGACCAAATCACAGGTTCCAACTAAATCCCAAACGGGCAATCTTCAAATTCCAAAACACATAGCCATTATCATGGACGGCAACGGCCGGTGGGCGCAGAAGAGGAAACTCCCGAGGATAGAAGGGCACAGGCGCGGGTCCGTATCGCTTAAGGAGGCGGTGAAAGCATGCGTCGAATTCGGGGTAAAGCACCTGACAGTTTACGCTTTTTCCACCGAGAACTGGAAAAGACCGAAAGAGGAAGTCGGCTTCCTGATGAACCTTCTTTCATCAACGATCGACAGGGAAGTAGACGAGCTCAACAAGAACAAAATAAAGATCAGGTTCTTGGGAAGGATATCTATGCTTCCGGAAAAGCTGCAGGAAAAGATAAGGTCAGCAGAGGAAAGAACAAAGAACAACGGCAGGCTGAACCTGAACATAATGCTCAGCTACGGCGGAAGGGCGGAATTGACCGACGCCTTAAGATCCATAGTAAAAAATAATGTCAAAAGTGATACAATTGACGAAGATCTGATATCTGGTTCCTTATATACAGCAGGGATCCCGGACCCGGACCTGCTCATAAGGACGGCAGGGGAGATGCGGGTAAGCAATTTCATGCTATGGCAGATAGCTTACTCGGAGATATGGGTCACAGATGTCCTGTGGCCTGATTTCAGGAAAAAGCACCTGCTTGAGGCGATAAGTGATTACAGCGGCAGGATAAGGAAATTCGGGGGAATTTAATGCTTAAAAGAGTGATCACAGGGTTAATGTTCTTGCCGATAATAATAGCCTGTACTTATTACGGCGGATGGAGCTTTTTCATATTTGTCACCGCGCTCGCATTCTTTTCACTGAACGAATTTTATTCACTGATGAACAGAAAGGGATATTCTCCTTCATATCTTATCGGCTTTCTTGTTACCTTGTTCTTTATGTGGTTCACCACATATACCGTCAGGCATCCGCATTGGGAACCATATGCCACCGGAATATTAACGACAGCGATCATCGTTACATTCGCGGGCGGTATATTCCTGAGAAAAGCGCAGGATTCCACCATCAACGCTTCTATAACTTTACTTGGCATTCTTTATGTCGGTTGGATGTTCAGTTATTTGACGTTGATAAGAGAGATGAATCCTCCCGGCGCTTTGTTTTGGAAAAGCCATGGGGCATATCTTTTTTTCCTCATAATATCGATATGGGCATGTGATACTTCGGCATACCTTGTGGGGACATATTTCGGGAAAGTCAAATTAAGCCCTTATATCAGCCCCAAAAAGACAGTTGAAGGCGCGGCAGCAGGCCTCGTAATAGGCATAGTCGCGGCCTCGATATTCGGGAAACTCATCGGCATGAGCATGATGCATGTCGTTATCCTTGGATCTATCATCGGAATAGTCGGACAGATAAGCGACCTTGTAGAATCCCTGATAAAAAGGGACGCGGGGGTCAAGGATTCAAGCAGCATCATCCCCGGCCACGGCGGGATCCTTGACAGGATGGACAGCTTTATCCTTACGGCCCCGATAATGTATTATTACATATCCTGGTTCGTGCCATGAACTACAATAAAGAAATGAAAAAGCTGATCTTGGATTCCATTATCCTTGCGTTAAGGGAGGATCTAGGGAGCGGCGATATCACCACCAATGCAATTGTCCCCGCTGAAATGAAAATAAGCGCAAATATAATCGCAAAGGAATCGGGGATCATCTGCGGACTTTTAATAGCCAAGCTGGTCTTCCTGTCCGTAGACAAAACCATCGAATTCACGGATAAAGCAAAGGACGGAAAGTTCGTGAAAAAGGGAGCCGTTGTTGCCACAGTCAAAGGCCCTGCCAGGGGAATATTGACTGCGGAGCGGACAGCGCTTAACTTCCTTCAGAGGCTTTCGGGAATATCCACCATGACAAACAAATTCGTCAAGGCCGCGGGAAAGGGCGTCAAAATACTTGATACCAGAAAAACGACCCCGGGGCTGCGCTATCTCGAAAAATATGCCGTAAAGATGGGCGGGGGATTTAACCACAGGCTCGGCCTCTATGACGCTGTTCTTATCAAAGGTAATCATGTTTACATCGCGGGCGGGGTAAAAACCGCGGTTGACATTGCGAAGAGAAAATACGGCTGGGTGGAGGTCGAAGCGAAAACGCAGGGACAGGTCAGGGATGCAGTTGCCTCCGGCGCATCAAGGATAATGCTCGATAACATGAGCGTTGCAGACATAAAGAGATCGATCAAATTGGTAAGGGCTTCAAAAAGAAACATCGAAGTCGAGGCCTCCGGCGGGGTCACATTAAAAAATATACGCAGTATTGCCGGAACAGGGGCCGATTATATTTCCATTGGAGCGCTTACACACTCAGCACCGGCGCTCGATATGAACCTCAAGGTCGCATGAAATGGGATTTTCACTTGGAATAGCAGGCCTTCCCAATGTGGGCAAATCGACCCTGTTCAACGCGCTTTCGAATGCAGGCGCAGAGGTATCCAACTACCCCTTTTGCACAAAAAGCAAAAATCTCGGAGTGGTCCCGGTCCCTGATGACCGGCTTGCAAAGGTCCAGGCGTTCATGAGGTCCGCAAGATCGATCCCGACCGTCATTGAATTCGTCGATATCGCCGGCCTGGTGAAGAACGCCCATAAAGGGGAGGGGCTCGGGAACCAATTCCTTTCATACATAAGGGAGGTTGACGCCGTAGCCCATGTTGTCCGGTGTTTTCCGGACCCGAACATTACTCATGTTGAAGGAAGCATTGACCCAAAGCGCGATATCGAAACGATAAATATCGAACTGATCCTTGCTGACATGGCTGTGGCGGAAAAAAGGTGGCAGACGCTTAAAAGCTCGACCAAGACCGGGAACAAGGATATCCTAAAAGAACTTGAGGTGGTAGAAAAGGTCAAAAAACACCTTGAGGAAGGAAATCCCCTGAGAGTATTGGAACTCTCGGAAGAGGAGGAACATGAAATAAGGGAGCTTCACCTTTTGACCAATAAGCCGATGATCTACATAGCGAACGTCGATGAAAAACAGCTGGCAGATCCGGATGATCCGGCAGTAAAAGCGGTCCGTGAAGCCGCCACAAAGGAAAATGCCAGGGTAGTCGCCATATGCGCGAAACTTGAGATGGACATCGAGGAGCTCTCGGAGGAAGAGGCAAAAGAATTTGAAAAGGACATAGGCCTTGAGGAGCTCGGCCTCGGCAAGCTCATAAAGGAAGGATACCACCTGCTGGACCTGATAACTTTCTTTACGGCGAACGAGAAGGAATGCCGCGCCTGGACGGTCAAAAGGGGAGGGAAGGCGCCCGAAGCGGCCGGCAAGGTGCATTCAGACATGCAGAGGGGCTTCATTTCCGCGGAAGTCATACACTTCGCGGACATCGAC
>Ga0315289_10006088_pt1 | contig 17761 bp, 15 predicted proteins | sample YL17G11_40_MG_FD_203452 | JGI IMG/M metagenome (GOLD analysis project Ga0315289, IMG submission 203452) | Sediment microbial communities from Yellowstone Lake, YNP, Wyoming, USA - YL17G11_40 | ecosystem: Environmental > Aquatic > Freshwater > Lake > Sediment | place: USA: Wyoming | collected... | reverse complement strand
CTTGAGGGCTAAGCCAAATCCATTTCGTATGCTCCAAGTATGTATGACGAAGTGGGTGTCTTCCCAAGATTGTTCAAGGCCCCATCAAACTGGTCGTGGGCGCTTCGAATGGCACATTGAAGTACACAGTTTCGATTCGCCGCAGTAATTCGAGTACTTCTTCATACAGGTTCTTCACTTCGTCGTGCGCCACTTCTTCACCTGCTATGGCAGTGCCGCTGAGGCTCTTACGCAGACTCCACCCTTCCTCAGGTAGAACGTAACCGCTGCTCAGGAGTGTATACTGAACAAGATGATAGATGTCAATATCCGCCATTCTTGCGGCCACTTCGTAGATGACTTTGCGGTATCGGGTACTAGCACTCGGGACAGATTCCATAAGACCCGCGACAGCCTTCTTCCGTTCCATTTCTATTTCATTCAGGTCAGCCTTCGCGCGATTCAATTCGCGTGTTTGCTCCTCTAAGCCGCTATTGGCCGGTTTTCTCAGCTCCTTGAGTGCCTCTGACAGGTTCCTAGCCCACGTTGATCTATCCATCATATCTCTTGTCCTTCTCAAGTAGTACAGTGCCTTGATGTCACCTGCCCGTGTATAGTCGCCGCGTTCGTGAAGGAACACCATTAGCGAAAACAAGAACGCCGCGCTGCTTAAAGCAACAGAGATGAATCCGCCAAGTGAGAAACTCAGGGTGGTCCAGACTCTTCCTCCTTGCTCAAGAGACGCAACATCAATCCACATAAGACCAAACCCTGTGCCCACGTAGAGTTTGATTGTGTGCGCTTCGTCGAAAAGGGCAAGACACCGAACGTTGAGAGTATCCTTCTGCAATCTTCCCGTGAGAGAGCCCCCGTATTGGTCTTCGAGGGTATCGTACCAGCATAGACCGGCGGTCGTGCCTATGTAGAGCACGCTTTCCGAAGGATGCAGAACAATGTCGGTCACCTCCATGCTCGGTAGCTCTGGAAGACCCAGACCTGCCCTTGGGAGTGGTGCAATCGACCCGTTTGCCATCGCCAGAACAAACAGACCCTTTTGACTTCCCACGTATATCCTGGACAGGTCGTTCTTTGCCGCTATGCAGGTCGGGGTGATAGGCTGGTTTCCATAGGTCAAGTTGCAGTTCACAGAAAGGCGGTCAGCTTTGCGCATCGCCGAAACGCCGCCAATACATCCTACCAGAACCCAATCGGGTAACGAGCGCACAACCCTTGTATCGTTCGAGAGTAGTCCATCACGCTGAAAAACAAGCTCAGTGGTGTTATACGACTCGCTGTGAATAGCTAGTCCCGTACAGCCGACAGCATACAGGGGGTAACCCTCCCTGTCAGCATCAATGTCTCTAATTCTCCCCTGCTCAATGCTCGACATATGAAGCGTGATGTTGGAATAGTCGTGTCCAATCAAGCCGTAGAATATCAACCGAGAGTCGGGCTGTCCCAGCAACACGTAGCAGTATCCGATACCCTCAGGTGCCGCAATCTTCGTCACCCAGTTGTCAGTCTGACTAGCGGCAAACGGTTGTACGTCTTCTGCCAGCGTACTGTCCCACACGCTATACTCGTCGATTCCTTGAACCGTGCCCACTAGAACGTGACGGTAGACAGGATTCACAGTAACTGCACTCACATAGACTGTCGAGAGCATTGAGGGCTCCTCTGTGGTCCATTGGGTAAGATAGCAAAAGGAAGGAACCAAGACAACTGCGAGCGCGAAGGACACAGTGAAGACCTTGTGCCTTCTCCAAAATAGGTATACACTATCACTCTTGGTCAGACCGGACGCAGGCTGCCGCCGATGTTTCCCACTTGCGTCGGGCTCTGTTGAATAGATGTGTGAGGTGACAGCGCACGAGAGTGCGATGGCAGGAACCAACGAAAGAATGACGGCCAATGCTATGCCCAGTTGCGGCACAAGCAGAGCTATAACAAAACCGGCTATAACTACGAACAGAATGAACAGCCCATATCGAAAAGCGTTGAGATGACTACGCCAGACACAAACAAGATCTTCGAATGTCACCAGTCCCTCATCCAGAGGGAATCTCTCAAAACCCCACCTTATCAATCCATCTCATTGAATGGTTTGTCTCAAACAACAATAACCTCTTTGTCATTCTTTTCTTGCTTTCGGCAGGCTGACTCAAGAGGAGAAGACAGAGTCGGTAGTCGATTCACCGCCCATATCTCTTATGGAGTCTTTGAGTTGGGTCTGGTCATCGTCATCCATGTAGGCCCATTCGTCCTTGGCTCTGAGGAGCATCTCAACAAGCGTCCCGAGCTTGGTGAGCGCATTCTCCAGACATTCCTTCTCTGCTTTCAAGACGCCCTGCCCACTCATCGCATCTACACTTCTGTTCGTGTAGCAGGTCAGTAAGGAACCGGGTCCCGCACCCATATCTCGTTTGCTGCCGGAGTCTTGCATCTGCTCGCGACCGCATACGGCAGGACAATCGGTAGTTTCTTCAACAACCGCTGGCCGCTCGGTGCATTCATTACACAAACATGAATTCGTAAGAGAGTTCATCACGGCGATAACTAATACAAAGCCCCAATAGGAGATTACGCTCGTGGCATCAAAGGCAACCAGAGCAAGTTCCCGCACATTCAGGTCAAAGCATGATCTTAGAACAATCCAGTCGTTATTTCGCGAAGAGTTCGGAGACTGGAGCGTCGAAGACCAAGGCGACAAGCTCACAGACGAACCGGACTGGTCCGGTTACGCGGGCTTCAAGTGGGAAGGACCGGAGATGGTGCTTTTGGCCAAGAAACTGGACCAGAGCACTTTCGAGATTGTGGTTGTTGCCGTTAGGAAGTCGACCCTCAAGAGAATGATTCAGGTCCTGATGAAACTTGATCTTCAGGACAAGGTGTGGCTAATCAGAAAAGTGCTGAGTGCATATAGTGAACCGTTCAGGCTGAAAAAGCACGAGGACAGATTCAATCTTCGAATCGTGACCTTTGGTCTATCTGTTTCTGCAGTAACACTCTTGCTTCAGAACCTAGGTTATAACGCATGGGTTATCATTGGAATCCATGGTGTCATGTCGGGTTTTCTCTGGGGTACATACAGGTACGCAGTGGCCTACAATTGCATCGACCTCAGGCTCACCGCAGAGATACTGATGCCATTATCCATAATCTATGTGATACCTGTTTCAATCATCTTCTACTTTGCCATTATTATGATTTCACTTGCTGTCCCATACTTGTGGTTACAGTCTGTTGCCGTATTCACGATTGCAGCAATCATCGTTGTTCCGTCATTCACGGTTCTGCACGGGGTAATCCTCCCTAGGTTCACTGCAAACTGGCGACGTATCCGAAAGGATGTAGACGACTCCGTCCGGAAATCGTCAGCTGAACTCAAGATTCTGGAAGACCGAGTCTCATACTTGAGCGCCATCAGGTCACTGCCTGTTCTGTTTGTGGCCGTATTTCTAGTCGCCTATGCACCGATTGCGGCATGGCTATCCACGGCTACTCCGGAACTCACGACAGCTTTTGTTCTAGCAGCCCCGATCGTCACGGGGTTGGTTCTCATTCAGTCGCATGTCATCGAAGTGGGCTGGATTGCCATGGTTCAGGAATTCTTCCCGCAATCGGACGAGTTTTTCATGATCTATCTAGACGGCGTACCCATGAGAATCAGGACGGACTTACTGCTACGCACCGACAGTCCACAGCTAGTTGTGCCACTCAACTTCCGGAAGGAAGCCCCATCGCCCAATCCAAAATCCCAGCACAGTATGTGAGCTAAGAACTATGGTGCGGTTGTCCCAGCGCCATTGTGCCTCTAAAGACTGGTGCACCTACAGCCAATCAACCTGAAATAGGTCAGTCGCTCCGCCTGAACCGACGCTTGGAACCCTAGGCCCGGCTTCATCTTGCAGCACCAACCTTCGGTTGAGAGTCTAACGTGTCATCTGCTGTTGCATCCGCCTGCTGTGACCGCACTTGGTCCATTGCCTCCCGCAGAGAAAGAGCCAATACTTCCCCATGGCTTGAATCGAGATGTTGTCAAGAGGTGAGCTTTCGCCAACAAGAACTAGCCCCTTTCATTTCTCAATTCAGAGGACTCTGTGGCTGGTCCAGCGCCCCAGAACTGATGGTGTTTGGAGGTAGCCCGACGTTCTAGGTTTTATGAGAGGAGTCGTGCCCTCTTCGGCTACTGCTTCACCTTGTGGGTCTGGAACACCTGATTCCAACCAAAGTTTCTGTTGCCAATGAGTAAACCTCCATCTTGACCCAACACCAAGATTGCAGACAGTACATGCCTACACAGATGATTAAGAAAGGAGCCCTCAGAATGTACCATTCATACAGATCTGTCCGCGAAGCAGTTCTTTGACTACCACCAAGGAGCATTTATCGATAGATGCATTTACCGATTTTCGTCACGGTACAGGAGTGTTTCGAGTCTGACCAATCCTGACGATGTTCCGAGAACAGTAGCCGCATATTGCATGCATTGCAAGGGTCATAGAGTTCTGGAGGTAAAAGGTGCTCACAACTCAACGCCGCTTCAGGATGGAAAATACATAGAAGACTACACCGAGCAAACCATCCTTGGAGCTTGCACACAGTGCAAACAACCTGTTGTGGTGCAGAACTGGTTTTCGGATTATGACCCAGACGATCGAGGGAGTGAATATCACACTATCTATCCAACTGATAGAGAGAGTGCAAGAACGCTTCTGTTCGAAGTACCTCCACAGATCTCAACATCCTACTACGAAGCAGTCAAGTGCGAAAAGAGCCAAGCATGGAATGCCTGCGTTGTAATGGTGGGTAGAGCATTGGAGGCCGTCGCCAAGGACTATGACTCGAAAGTCAGGTCAATTGCCACTGGAATCACGAAAATGCATGACACAGGGGTGATAAGTGAAGAACTGTTTAGCTGGGCTAATGAACTGAGAACCCTAAGAAACATAGGAGCGCACCCCACGGAGGAGGATGTTGGAGAGCTAGATGCCCGCGAGGCACTGGATTTTCTGCAGGCCATACTGGAAACGATCTATCACTTGAGACCCATGTTCAAGAAAATGAAAGAGAGAAGGAAAAAGAAGGCGGACGAACAGGGAGCTTAGGGCGATGGCGGAAGTAGGAGGAGCAGCATCGTGGCGGGACTTCTGGAGTCAAAGGCACATAGTGATTTGAGGCACATCGTTGAACAGAGTCGCTACCTGTGGGCCGATCACAATATCCAAGAGAGCGAAAGAATCATCAACCTAGTAACCGAATGGGACAAGAGCAATCCCGCGGAGATTGGATTCCTTTGTAGACTCGCCCTTGGAGGAGAAAAAAGCCCTGTCGCAGGTCTCTACGACGTGAACCCACTGCTGCTGAAAGCAATCGGTGCCCTTGGGAACGAGGATGCTCTTCCGTATCTCAAGGAAAGACTTGCGGCGTGTATCAAGCGTCCATGCTTCTTCGCAAAAGAGGTTTTCGCGACGCTGCTGCAGTTCAGCTCAAATGGTGCAGTAGCTGTGGCAGCAGAACTGCTTCGGAAGCCGAAAGGGAACAGGTTGACATACGAGTTCCTTACAGCCTTGGAGGACAATCCAAAGCCAGAGTTCTTCGACGTGTTCCTCCATCTGATTAGAAACGGAGCCAGCTACTACAAAGGAGAAGAACTGCTAGCCAGATTCGCACAGATGCATGATGTACCTTTCTCCGATCTGTTGGCGGAGAAATCTGAGTTCATGTTGGCGGCCGCTGTGAAAGCACTCATCCTCCTTGAGAATGACGAATTGCTGACTAGCCGCGTCCTCGAAACTCTCAGAGCTATCGTCAAGAAGAAAGTTCACATTACGAAGATCCGCTTCGTTCTCATCCAGAAGGATGCTGCCCGACTATTGATGAGAAGGGGCATAGAAGTGCCATGGGAACTTAGAAACCACCCCCTCACGAAGACCACTGAGGACTTTGAACGCGTGCTAGACAGGATATTGAGACCCGGTTACACGCCTGATGACTGGGCCCAAACCGAAATCGCAAACGTCCGATATGAAGGTGATGCGTTCCGAATCCGTTTTACTCACTTCTTTGGGCCAATGATTAATGCCGAGGTTATGGTATGGAGAGGATACTTCTGGGATAGCTTTGTCATGGGGTTCCATGTTGTAAGACCAAGTCGCTTGAGGAGTGAATACGTCGTAAGCGGAATGTGCAGGGCCATTGAATTCCATACCAAGCCCTTCAGCATTGAATACATTAGGAAGAACATAGATAGAATCCTGGTGGCAATGACCGAACAGATAACCGAAAGACATGGCCGCGGATATCAGGAGCGAATTGATGAATGCAACCATATCATCTCAAAGGGAGAACGTCCGCTACTACCGATGGCTCTAGCAAGATTCTGGAGAGTCGACTGGGAGAAAATAGAGAAACAACATAAGTCTAGTCCGACTTAGCTCTGAGCCGCTTTAGTCCGAGCACCTTATCTAATGCTTCGTTCGTAAGCGTCAGTTCAGTGCCGTGCTGATGAATTGTACTGTCTTGTGCCACGATACTCGATAGCGTGCCAGGGTCATTGTACCAAGTTCTGGCTGCAGTCACGAATAGTGCGCCTATTGAATCAAGAACTTTGAAGAAAATCCCTATGAACATGTCCAACATCCGCACGTTTACTAGCCCGCTGTCGAACACAAGTTCGTCATCAAGCTCTTTCTGCCACAATGTCGTGGCGTCGCTCATAACATGGGTGTATGCAGACAACGGGCCGTAAAGCGTATTGTAAATGTAGTCATAAGCATCTAAGCCGCCGGGAAAGTCATAGTGCTCAAGCGTGCTCTTCAGCATGGTATTGAAGCCCGGGGGAAGAACCGGAGGAGTGTATTCTTGGAACTTCGTTTCAAGTGCGCGTTCCAGCACAAGGCCATTGGCGGCCAGCTCTGGATTGTTGGTCAGAAGCTCATCAAGAATCTGCCCGACGGACACCCTATCAGTTCTTCGAGTGTTAAAGAGCAGAGCCTTTGCCCTTTTTCTGAAGCCGGGCACACACAAACAATGGTAGAACACCCCTGCCACTATGCTCTCAATTGATGTGCGTAGCACAGAGAATGCAGGCGTGTATCGACCAGACATGGCCAACAGGAGAGCGTCATCCAGCAGGTTGAACGATTCGTGCACCCTGACATAGGGTTGCGCAATGTCCATCATGAGATTCATTGTACTCTCGGAAGTCCGCTTAGGGCTCATGGGAAAGTGAACAAGGTTTCTAGCGTACCTGAGTGCTCTCACTGCCGCCTCAAGCCGATCACGGCTGATTGACACCGATTCATCAACGCACCCCTTGACACGCTTTGACAGATAGCTGGTGAATGCATCGATGTCGATGGAAACCTCGTAGGCCTCCTCGTACTTCCGCCTCATCTCATTCTTTTCTATGTGCTCCCGCATTGTGTCGAAGAGCGTATCTATCAGGGTCATAGTTAATTGCGCCGCCTCTATATCCGCGATACGTGTCGCTCACCTTTCAGACTGATTACTGTTGTCATGGCATCCGGGACACCGACGATTGGCTGAGCGCGCTTCTGATTCTTGTTGCGGTCATGTCACAAACGTGTAAGTCGAAGAACAACCCGTGATGCTTCGTGAGGTATCTGAAGAGAGAAACCTGAGTTGGCGGGCCAACAACCGCCAACTCCGGCGTAGTGGTCACCTCAAGGTACGAATCCATTCATAAACGGGCTGGCAGAGCTGCTTGATTCGCTCCTTCTCGGGGTTCATCGGTCCCGGCTTCCAGTTCTCTGCATGTCCGAAGGGAAAGTCTGTGCGGGTACGCCATGTGCACGTCCGACATATGCGGTCTTCTGATCGATAGTCCTGAAATCCCTCAACGGTTCTAGGGTTTCTGTAACTATCCACAGGTGCTCTCGAGTTGGCCGTTATGTCAGACCAGGACTTTGGGAGAGTTGAACGTGTAACACTGGTTGCTACGACACCATCGGTCCGCAAGGTGGAAGGCTCCTCTGACTCATGTTCACTCTGGTACATCCTTATTAGTGAATTTAGGACTACAAATGGATGTGGTAGACAGATAGTGGATCGGGCTCGTACAGTATGTGCCATCAGAGTACTTGCCGTGCTAGCCGTGTGTCTCTTTCTATATGTTCTACTCCTTGTCCCTCCGGAAACCAGTTTCGAGTTCTCCGATTCGTCCGGCTATTATGAATGGAACGGCGGTTCCAGTGACGACCCTGACATCAAGTGGGAGTGCAATTTAATCATTGGCGGCAACGTCTGGTGGTTCGATGCCAATGAAACAATCACTCTCAGAGTGGCTGCGGAATACAAGACATTTCGGTACAGCATTGTTCGCTTCAATCTATCCGAAGTGTCACTCCGACTCCTCACGACAAGCGGGTACATTCCCTTAAAAGAGACCGAGTTCAGTCCACCTTTGCCGCTTGAGAACACGACTAGTCTGTCAGCGTCTGTTGTTCGGTACTACAAGGAACTAGTATTCAATGTGACTCTTACAGGCTATGAGTTCGTTTCTGGGCAAATCGGCCCCAAGGTAGATGGCAACCTTCAATACTTGGTCAGGATAGCAACAACTGGATTCAGAAGTGAACTCTACACTTCTGTCCTAAGCAACTACATCGATCCTGGTGTGTCAGGGTGGACTCCGAGCGAGTTTCATGTTACGATTGACAACCCAACATTGCGACAGACAGGAGTTCTAGTCTTCTGGTCTGTTGCAACCGTGCCCGGACTTGCATACTTCATTGGGAGGTCTGTCCGACACAGGTCCGCTAGAATCGCGACTGTTTGGGCTAGTTATGCGAACAGTCTGTATTGGGGCGGGATGGCAGGCCTGGGTTTCCTCATAGTCACCCTAACCGTGCTGACCTTCGGCCCAATCGTATCCCTCTTCTTGCCAAGTGGAAAGGACTGGTATGTGGCACTGACTCTTCTCGCTTCGGGTGTACCTCTGACAGCTGTAGTCCTCACGCTCAGGGGCAGCAGGGCACTCGAATTCTCTCTGCCCGACCAAGAGCACAAGTACGCGGAGATAGCTGAGATTGCAGGGATAAGGTACCGTACGCAACAGGAAACGGCAGACTACTGGAGTTCTTGGGGCCCTGAGCGCGTTAATTCTGAAACGTTAAGGCTTGTGGCTTCCGTGCCGATGTTCTTCATCTATTGGGTGGAATCGTTCCTACTAGTTGTTACTGCCCTTTGTTTTCCTCCAGGGGTTGCATTGAGGGTGCTGTTGCCACCACTCACCATCATCTGTTTTGCCCTCTTCCTGAAAAGCGAGGTGGCGTCCATAGAGCTTAGTTCTGGATACCAGATGTGGAGAACAGTCTGGAGCCTGTTCTGGAGCTTGCTCTACTCGCAAGTTTGCCCCCCAAGAAGATACTCGAAGAAGTAGATCCAATGAGAAGCCTGCGTAAAAGCAAGCCGTCTGGTGTTTCTGATTCCTATCTACTGCAACAAGCCTTCGGAAAGCTGAACAAACGTCTGCCTGACGAAGCAAAGACTGAAGAGGGCATCCTAACGGCAAGCTCGATTTGGCATGTCAACAACGTATTGAAACAAAAGATAGACTGTGTTGAGGACCCCGATGCCAAGCAGGCTCTTCTAAGCATTGCAGCTCATTTTGAAGCGCCTCTGACACCTTGGCGACATAGTCTTGGTTCGGCAGGTCTGATACGCAGGATGGCGTTTCTGGAGAAGGGTACGCTCCTGTCACAATATGCGCCGCTATTCACAGTCGACTTCTCTCAGCTCCTTCTTGACGATCAGATGGCCGAGGTGCTGGTCGGAAATCTCTTGAAATCTAGAGTCGCGGAATTCCACATGCTCTTCGCGGACGTCCCTGATAGTTTGAGATTGGACGTATTCAAACCATTGCGCTGGATTCAATTTGGATGGGCAATAGCCTCAACTGTTCTGGGTTTTCTCGTTGGAGCCGTACTGTGGAGGTTCGTGTAGAGCGACGCCCTAATCTGTGAAACGGCGGGTCGCTCTGAAGCGGCTAGTCCCAAGGCCAAACAGGTGCGGCATCTAAGAACTGATTCATCTTCAAACCTACGCATGCCATCTGCATCATAGTAGGAGCAGAGTTGCATTACCGGCTGAGCTCCACAATCTTCTCTGGCATGGAAGGCGAACTAGGTAACCCTTGCCTGTAATCGTGCGGATCATCTGATGTCGGCTCTCAGCAATGCGGCACGATATCTTGCAGCTTGTTGCTGAGGCGGACTTGCAGCGTCGATGATTTCAATGAAGGGACAAGGAAAGGTGTCTTCCGCGATGATGGACTCGCGCACATCAAATGCGGGTCAGTGGAGTCTCCAATCAAATGCGCCTAGGGACAATATCAGAGTTCATGTGGTGTACCTATGAGAGATTCATAGTGTTTTCGACAGGTACGGCGCTGATGAGAGGCAGAGAGTACGTACATGACCAACCTTTGGAGTTCGTGCAGATGGGTCAACACTATTAACATACAGTTCGCCATAATAGTAAGTCTCTGGCGACTTGTCTCGCAATGCATTCGCACAAGTGTCTAATCCTTCACCCAGTCAGCTCTCCAACAGGACGTTCTGATTCACGAACGAGACCAACTTTGGACATATTGTAGTGTAGGAGACTTTATATATGGTTGCAATACTAAGAAACTGGTGAAACTCCCTTGAATATGCAGGATTTCCAAGCGTCAGTAGATATCGCTCAGCCGAGCCATGGAATCGAAACGCTGTCCCAAGTTCTCAGAGCGTTATATGCAGCTGGCAAACCTTCAAAGTATAAGGAATTGGCTTCCTTAGCAGGCATACATCCAGCGAACGTCAGCCAGTCCCTGACGGCATTGAAAGACTTGGGTCTGTGCGACAGTCGCTCTCGTGGAATCTACGAGATTACAGATGCAGGCGCAGATTTCGTTAGGTATCAGACTGCCGGGAAGCTCGAAGACTCAAAACAAGTGCTGCGCGCGACAATCATGGCCAGCTCTCACTGGGCAGAGATTGTGGCATTCCTAAAGGCAACCCGCGGAAGACCGGGAGGACTGGTGGACCTAGCGCTGCACGTCGAAAGGAAACTCGGGAAGCAGTGGTCTCAGTCTATGAGGTCTAGAGTTGGGTCAGCCTATCAGTCAATTCTAAGCTACGCGGAGCTTGTCTCGATTGAAGACGGCGAGATAGTTTCCAGAATCGAACCCACAGAAGATGAAGGCCACAAGAACCAGCAGGAGTCCACTGTGGTACAAGAGGATGACAAGCCTGGGTATGAACGTCTGCAGGTTTCACAGTTCTCGATTGCGGTGAGGAGGGAAACTAGCTCAGTCAGATTCCTGCTTGAGATGATGAAGGATGACAGCATGATTCATGCATGGCTGCAGCAGATTCTAAACGAACTGGGGGCGTCAAAAGATGGACCGTAAACACGGGGAAGTGTCCGAGATGGAACTTGAAAAGAACAGGAAAGCCACACTCGTACCAACGGCGGGTGTGAAATTCGAAGACCAAGTCAAGGTCCTCAGAGCATACGCAGTTCTGGGAGCCAAGAGGGATGACGGTGCACACTACAAGGAAGTCATGCGAGTAACCCGTCTCGCACGGACTCAGATCTCAGGTCTCAACTCATTCCTGGTGATGCTCGGACTTCTCAGCTCTCCGAAACGTGGACAATACAAGCCGACTGGTGCAGTGACCACATTCTCTAGCAAGAGCCCCGGGGAAGAGGATTTCACGATGCTCAGGGAAGAAATCTCTCACTCTCCTCTGTTCAGGATAACTGAACAATTCTTCCTGATTCACGGTTCTGGTCCTCGTGGGGACTTCGTGAGCTATCTAATGGAGGAGGCAGCTTCCAAAGAGCCGGCTCGAGCAGATAGCGCCATAGAATGGCTAGTGCGTGTAGATCTGCTGCGCCAGGATGAACAAGGCGTCCTATCACTGTCGACTGGGGGTTGTATGGTGGAGCATAGAAACTAGGATGGAAGTGCGTATGGTCAGGAGATTCAAGAAAGAAACGTACATGACAGACATTCTCGTGGAGCCAGATGATTTCGAAGTCGTATGTTTCGATGCTCCAACTGGAGGGAGACTCCGAATTTCTGCATGGGAACATGACGCAGAGGCCTTCGAGATATATGTTCTAGCCCGCGGTAACGTCAGAGGAGATGCATATCGGACAGATAGAATGATGCTCGGTAACGTGTCGACAAGCGAGTTTGATGAAGACTACACGTTTCCACACGCAGGAGAATTCTGCGTTGTGATATCCAATGCTAGGGCACATAGCAGAGAGAAGCTCGTTCATCTCGACTTGGCTTGGATTCACGAAGCGAGAGACGTAGAACAAGCCTCGAAATCTCGTATGAAGTCAGAAACACCCCGTAACTCTCCTCAGCGAAGGAGTGAGAGTGCGCCTGAAATTCCGCTTGTTCTTGTTTGCATCGTCTTTTCAGCCCTTGCGGCTTACTCAATCTCTGGAGACCCCGTCGCTATCAGTGCAATCGGACTAGCTGTGGGTATCGGGAGCATATTCGCCTCCCTCCTGAAACGTGAAATCAGGCAAGTAATCGGCTTGGAAGAGGAATAGAGAATAACCTCGGAAGATTACGTGGGCCATATTAGAACGTCGACGAATACAGTATGTGGGTGACGCCTTTATTGAGGAAAACTGGACATGTGAATGTAGGTGGGCTTCAAGTTCCCGCTATCAACACGGGAGAACCATAGCTTATTCTCATTGTTCATGAAACCCGAAAGGCAAGGAATCTGCGACTCTGCATCGCTGGCTTCGTAAACCCCACTGCTTCAGAGCCTTTCGCACCTGACGGACTGGCTTACTTGGTTCATTGATGTGTTCTTATTCAGGATCCGTTGGTCCCGGCTTCCAGGCTTCGGTGGACTCAGTGGAAGTCTGTTATCGCTCCATACTTGCCCTACTTCGGCGGTCAGACTGTCTTCACCGACACGTTGAACTCCGGGTCCAATCGCCTGAAACCGCTAACGTTGCCCGGGGCCACTCTGCGGCCCCGGCAAGAAACTGAGCACCCCGACGTTGGCCGCATGTTGTTTAGTATCCCCTGATACTCAACTCTGAATGTGAGATACTGGTTTCCAGTCAGGCCGTTGAATGGGCCATGTTTTCATGTTTTGCCCTCGTCTATGAGCGCCGAATCATCCAGTAAATGGTGAGGTGCGAAAGAACGAATGCTAGTGATGCATCTCCCTCATTGTTACAGTCTCTTTGGTTCGCAGGTCTTGAACTATTGGGGTCGTCATCTAGATGCGATGTGGGATTGCGGAAATCGCCCTTGATGATGTCGAAGAGTTTCGCCAAGGGCTCATCGTCTGACCAGAACCTTTGTCTTGTGAGCTGCTTCGCACATGGATCCATTGTTGGCATTGGATCTGGCACTGGGCCGTGTTGCCTCTGTATCGCATTTCGAAGACAGTGGCGACCCACTGCCTCAACAGCCTTGGAGCACTTCCAGACACAGTATTCCCACTGGCCCTTCTCCCGCCCTACGGCGGCCTCCCTCAAGGCATTGTCCACTTCATCTAACCCCTTTGCCCGAACAAGACTCACTGCTTCTTGGACTGTATATGCTGCAAACTCGACCCCCTCATCTACCAACCACCACCTGTCAGCATCCTTGTTATAGAAAAGTATGTGTTTCTCCCGTTCAAGAACGACATTCAAGTCGTCCGCGAAGTCCTTAGGCAAGATCCTCCCCTCAAGGAGCTTGATGTAGAGTGCAATCAACTCTCTGTCGTCGAGCTCTCTCCTGAAGACAAGCTCAAGCCACTCATCCCAGTCGCCATGAACTGCAGGCGTTCGTCCTGTGCCGATGATCGTCAGTACGCAATCCTTGATTTCCCTTAGGAAATTGTCGTTCAGTAGGTCATTTCTATCATGAAGCAAGACGTCCTCAATGTCTTCTCGCGCAACTCGTGAGAATATGCTCATGTTGACTACCCCGCAACAGCCAGCAGTAAGACTCCGCCCAAGGCCGCCATATAAGTGAATCGGGGGCTTGTTCACTACCAAGTGCTATACGAAGTCGTTATCACCAAGACATGAATGGCATCTCCTCCTCTCTTTCCTTCCTCCACAAGCCTCCCTAGTTTCTTCAAGGTCTTTCCGTCTGCAATGGGGGTATCGCCTGAGGCAAGGCCTATCGACTGTCAGTGAGCATGTTCCGGCATCGGCCTCTTTCCTTGGGCAAGAGGCACACCTCTGGAATCACCCAAGAAAGGTCTTGTTCAGGCACTGCACCGCTACTCCTCCAAAGCCATTGTGAGTTCTTGCTGGATTCAATCATAGGCGAATTCTATCTCCGACCTAGGTTCGCCCAAGGAGTGCGGTTCATATGCATTAGCTGCTACATCAGAAACGAGGAGACCAGATGCCAAGAACCAGAGAGCAGGGATTGAGTTGGGACAGAATCGACAGGTTTCGGAGGTCGGACTTCTCGCATGTGCTGAATCAGAGGTACCTTCAGTCTTGGGCGGCAGACTACCTCGCAGATCTACTCACAAAGCCCGATGATGACTTTGTAGACGCGTTGCGTGAGTTTCTTGTCGGCAAAACAATGCTTACCGAGAAGACTGTGGCACCGATTCTCGCCAGAAATACGGTTGAGGAAGTCAGAGAGGCATTCTCAACTCTGCTGAATGATGACTCCACGGTGTACGATGCTCTCGATGCGGTATGGCAACTTGATGGGGCGGGACCCTACTTTTCAACCTACATGCTCGCACTGGCTACAGCTGGAAACTACATCCTCTACGAGGAAACACTTCTACAGGGAATGAAGGAGTTCGCACCCACGATCGCAGAGAATCTCAGTCCTGTGAAGGACCTCGACACTTACTTCGGATTCATGTCGGCCTGCCGGGTAGTAGTCGAGGCCTACAGATTCACATCGTTGGCTGAGCTACACGACTTCCTGTGGCATGGAAAGGACACCGGATGGTCCTTCGAATAGGCAACTCCCACGTTTGTAGGAGAATAAGAGGGACCATTAACACGCATTGCTGGTGAGAGACGGCCTCCAGATGAGGCTAGAAGCCAAAACTTCGCCCTCTGTTAGCTGGAGGACAGTTTCGATGACCCGGGTCTCAGAAGCTGGCGAGTCACCTTCCGGCGGCTCGCCACCATATGGTGACAGCAGTGAAGACACGGATAACCGAGTCGAAAAAGGGGCGTTCAATTCTCGCGACCTTCTACGAAGGCTTCTCAACTTACACGATTACCATACCCATGCCGTACGCTGTTCATTTCTTCGCAGAGGCGCTGGTTACAGCTGTAAACATGCTGAAGTCCAACGAGGAGAATCAAAAACTGCTTGGTGCAAAGGAAGGCGAAAGGGCCGAGGTGCTCGAACTCATTCGTCGAGCGGCGCGTGACTACGTTCAGGTGGCTAAGGATTAAGATGGGGGATGCTCTCTGGACATCGCCACCCAAGGAATGCGCTCAACACTCCTGAGCAGCTACTATGCACATGCCTCACTGGGATGGTCCCAGCCAAGAACAATGCATTGGGCAAAGGTAGTGACCGAGGATGGCAGATGGAAATGGATCAAGCCTCACCAAGGCATTCGTGGGCGGCTAGTTCGAGACCCTCCACTGCATGTATACCAGACGGTTCTCAGTTTTCTGACCTCGAAACCACCCGATGGCAGAAGGTCTAAGGGACTATTGCTACGTGGACCGTTGTTGCTTGAGGCAGATCTCATTCAGAGAGGAACACCGTTCAATCTGTGGCGCATCGTTGATGCCTGTGACTTGATACGCGACGCTTCAGAAACCGTGGATGATCGTCTAGGATGGAAACTGAAACGGGCAGTGTTCAGCGGGTCAAGAGGTATTCACCTGACCTTTGCGTCCCCAGACATACCTGAGAGGCCTCTCCGACTAAGCAGGAACTCCATCGGGGTGGATTTGCGGAACTACATTCGTGAGAGAAGGCAGATTGCACGATCAATGGGATACTGGCGACGTGAATGGGACTGGGAAGTGACTTCGGATATCTGGAGGGTAGCAAGGGTTCCTTGGAGCGTTCACGGTCTGTCGGCCCTCCGAGTGCTTCCGTTAGAACCGCCCTATGAGCCGAAGGGAATCGTGAGGCAACTCCGGGAGGCCAGTCCATTCAGTTTCGATAGGAAGCTGAGAGTGCGGATGAAACGACATGTTCCGCCGTTCACTTTCATTGACGAACAGACCTACGGGCCGTACCCCAAGCAATGGGTTACCAAGCTTCCCCTAGCTGTGGCAATACACCTCTTCTGGGGGGACCTTGCAAAGCCCGCGGAGAAGGGCCCAACTTCGCCATCAGGGTGGTTTGAGTCGGGATGGAGGATATTGGTTGGCCGGAACCCCGGGAATGGAGCGCGGAAGCAAGAGAATCCCGGAGGGTTCCGCGAGTGACCACTCATTGCCCATGCGATAGAGTGTGCGACAAGTGCATCTACTCTGAAATCTGTGGGGCTGTCTCGAAAATGCATGTGTTCATGCTAGGACAGAACATTCGAGCACTGACAGAACCAGAGCGAAGTGCCTGTTCTGTACCATGAAGGGCATCAGTGAAAGCTGCCCTACTAAGAATCCACCTCCTCCCAAACGCTTCAGATGCATCTCGCCCAGAACACTCGAAGACTCGGTTTCCAAATCGGATGTCCGCGGAGATGACCTGACCACTCCACCCCCTGAACCCGACTGGCCTCTACTGATACCCGAAGTGTCTGACATAAGTGCAACTACCTCTCGCCTAGGCGTTCGCCCGGGTGAGGGTGAATGGAGCATTGACAAGTGGGACCCGATTGCCTGGGACATGACCGGTTATCTGTTCGATAAGGTGCACGGAGCACACTGGGTCAGAGAGCCGGATGGACATCAGGTGGAGGATTGGCACCGAATCCTAGGACCTAGCAGGAACTGGATCCAGAACCTTGTGATGGTTGATAGGCTACCAGACAGGCTGGCGATGCAGACTCCGCCTTCTTCGATCGTGGTTGCGTACCTGAACAGATTGTATGCCTGCCAGCCGGGGCTGCTTGTTGACAAGGATGCTCCTCGGCTCTGGCTCATGACGCACGGATACCCGAGTTACATTGACTGGCCACCGGCTTGGCACTGGAATCTTGGAGTCAGAATGCTGTGCAGTCTAGCAAGCTACGTCGGGTCGCAGAGCTTTGATGAGATGGGTGCTCCCGAGGGTGCTTGGTACCCAGAGAGGGATAGACAGACTGTCTTTCCTCTTCGACTGCCATACGTTGCACTCGACGGTGAGGACAGGCTTCTGTTCAGGCCAGGACCTCTCTCGTATTCCTCCACCGAAATGGACTGGACCTCGTTTCCGGGCATCATTCCCTTCATTCCCGGAGCCGATACCAAGCAACTGTCTTGGTTCACAAAGCAGGTTGTGAAGCTGGGCTACTCTACAGTTGCTCTAGACGCAATGAACACGATTGCTCATGAAACCTTCATCGGGCTCCAAGAGGCAGTTTCTGCAGTCATCGGGGCAGGAGCACATCATGTGTTCATCTACGGCCCGTGGCCGCTTCATCCCCCGACCGACAGGTTGCCTACGCATCATGTTTCGTATGTACCGTGCGCCGCGCACATGGACCTCACCGACTATCCTAGGCGCTTCTGGAGGAAGAAACCCGAAACTGAGATCAGAGAAGACCGAGAATGGCGGCGGCTTCCTAGCTACAGAAGGGCATACCTCGATAAAGCAGCAGTCAGAGATGATATCGAAATCTGTGCCTGCCCGGCCTGTCGAGCG
>Ga0315289_10006087_pt1 | contig 17762 bp, 16 predicted proteins | sample YL17G11_40_MG_FD_203452 | JGI IMG/M metagenome (GOLD analysis project Ga0315289, IMG submission 203452) | Sediment microbial communities from Yellowstone Lake, YNP, Wyoming, USA - YL17G11_40 | ecosystem: Environmental > Aquatic > Freshwater > Lake > Sediment | place: USA: Wyoming | collected... | reverse complement strand
TAACAGGGGTCATGATAAGCGACCTTTTTATTTAATTCCTTGGTGAACTTCAGCTTTCCCTCCTTGATAGCTCCAGCTAAATATTGAGAAAAGTGTAAGACCTCAAAATTGCCCCCGAACTGGGGGTATTCGTTTTTAAAGGTACTATAACAATGGGGAGAAGTGGTAACAATCTTGTTAACGCCGACTTCAGCAAAAGCACTAATATTACTCTGGGCTAGGCTCTGAAATAGGCTCTCGTTACCTGCCTTACGAACACTCTCACCGCAGCACTTTTCCCTGATGCCCAAGATGCCAAAATCTGTGTTAATCTTTTTTAGGATACCAATTGTAGCCCGAGCTACCTTTTGAATACCTGGGTCGTACGCTGGAACGCAGCATGGAAAGTATAATACCTCAGTTCCTTTAGTATAGGTCTTTACATCAAGGTTCGTCGCCCAATCTGTCCGTTTCTCTGGCATCTCTCCCAGCGGATTACCTACCCCAGCAATATTTTTAAGCGTAATCCGAAGTGAATCGGGGGCCTTGGCTACACCTAATTCCACAATGACTCTACGCAGAGCTCTCATAAGATCCATTATTTCTACACCGCGAGGACACCGCTGAACACAGGCTCTGCAAGTAACACACAACCACATATCATCAGTTTTAAAGTCAACCAAGCCAAACTGTGCCAGGTGAATAAGCCTTCGGGTCGCAAAACGTGGTGTGAAGCTGGAGATAGAGTTCCACGGGCAAGCACCTGTACAAAGACCACATTGAAAGCAAGCTTTGAGGGCTTCTCCGCCAGCCTCTATTATAGTATCCCTTATGTCTTTATGTGACTGCTCTACCTTGAGCAAGGTTCTCCTCCATAGACTGTGGTGTGTGGACTAGACCACACATAAGCACGCCCTCAGTAGTAAAATCTACCAAGCGTGGTTTTTGTAGGCTCACAATAAAAACCCTCCTCGTTTAACGGCACTTTGAATAGCTTGGATAATTTCTTGTTGTCAGTACCACTAAACAAACAAGGGGATATATACTAACCAATGATAAAGTTTCTTAAGCCGAAAACTCATAGATAAGTTCCATCATTATTATAGCGAATATCTACTAAGAAATAAACCTTGCCCTTGTAGCTGAAGCCATACAGTATAAACCAAGAAGCCAGCGGTTACAGCTGGCTTCTTGGTTTTACGCATAATTTGAGCCTATACTATGGTTGCGAAGCTTCGCTTTTTGGGAATCTAGGACGTGATACGCAGTTCAGGCACCTGTCTGCTTCAACAAGGGCTGTGCTTTCGGTGAATCCGAGTTCTACCTCCTTGAAGCCGGGGATTCTCTCATTAAGAGGAAGAGTAGGCATAGTTTCACGACTCTGCTTCCTGACATCCTCTATCTTTACATCCTCAATGTCTATTATCCTTGGTGATTCCTTTTTGTATTCCAGGCTCTCTCCACGCAGATACCTACCAATAAAGGTGGCTGCGTTATGCCCGGCGGCTATAGCCTCAACTGCTGAAGCTGGTCCACTCACAACATCCCCGCCGGCAAATATCCCTGGTATGCCGGTAGTAAGATTGTCGGGGGCAACCTGGAGTGTTCCCTTGTCTGTTATGTTGAATTTAGCCTTGTCAGTCAAGAAGGTAAGGTCTGGGATTTGGCCAATGGCAATGATTAAAGTGTCTGTTTCTAGAGACATGGTTATCTGTTCATTAAAAGAGGGACTAAATCTGCCTTCTTTATCGAAGACTGAGATGCAATGCCTAAACTCTACTCCTGTCACCTTCCTACCATCACCAAGAATCCTTTTCGGTCCCCAGGATAAGTTGAGATTGACACCCTCCTCTACAGCTTGTTCAATTTGTTCTTTATGGGCAGGCATCTCTTCTCTGCGCTCAAGACATGCCAACTGAACCTCTTTTGCTCCCAGGCGGAAAGCCACCCTGGCAGCATCAATAGCTACATCACCGCCACCAATTATAACTACCCTCTTCCCCACCTTTACCTTCTTCCTGGTGTTTACATCACTAAGGAAGGCAACACCGTGGTAGACACCCTCCATATCCTCACCGGAGATATTTAGTTTCTGGCTCTTGTGGGCACCCACGGCGATGAAGATTGCTTTATAACCCTGCTGCCGGAGATTATCCAAAGTCAATCCATTTTTACCCACGGGGCTATTCAGTTTTATCTCAACACCCAGTTTTTGAATATCCCCGATCTCGGTCTGGAGTATCTTCCTGGGCAGGCGGTACTCCGGGATACCCACTGCCAGCATCCCGCCAGGGACAGGGAGTGCCTCAAAAATGGTTACCCCATAGCCATTCCAGACCAAATCATGAGCCGCAGTTAAGCCAGCTGGGCCAGAGCCAATGATAGCCACCTTCTCCTCTTTGGTTCGAGGCACCGCAGTTACTTCCTCCCTACCCCAGCTTGATGCTACCTCGTCAACTACGAAGCGCTTGAGGGCATTGATGGCGATGCCTTCATCCCCCTCTAAATTCCCTCGATTGCACTCCGTTTCACAGGGGTGAGGGCAAACCCGGCTAATGACGGCAGGTAGAGGGAGCTTCTGCCTGATTAAATTGAGCGCACCTTTATAATTGCCCTCAGAGATTAGCTCAATATAGCCCTCAACATCTAAACCGGCGGGACAAGCTGCCCTGCAGGGAGGCACCAGCAGAAAAGGTGCAGGTGGATGCATGTATTCCTTTTGCCACAGAATGCATTTTATCGTCTCAAATTTTGCGTCAAGCTCGCTGCACCAGCCACAAGTGCAGCACTTTACAATATCCTCTTCTCTACCCTCTTTAGCCTTAATAGGCCAATCCGGGTCTGCAAGCAACGGTCTGCATAAACCTATCATATCTGCTCTGCCCTGCTGCAGGATTTCCTCAGCTAGCTCTGGTGTCCTAATCTTTCCTGCAGTCACAATAGGTGTTTCTAAACCCGCGCTTCGAACAGCTTTCCGAATTTCCTCAGCTAAATAGACATTGACTCCGTCTATAGTCCACCATCGTGGACTCATAAGGTTACCACTATAGCCATTAAATGAGATTGGTGGCATACCTTGCGGGGGTGGCAGTGCATCCTCAAATCTATCGCCAGCCGACACGCTGATATAATCAACACCTAGCTCAGCAAACCTCTTGGCTATGCGCCTGCTGTGCACTGGCGTAGTGCCTTCTATGGTAAAATCTGCCCCGTTTATCCGAACGCCTACCGGGAATCCCTCCCCCACCTTGTTGCGGACTGCCTTGTAGACCTCGGTAGGTAGTCTTAATCGGTCTTCCAAGTTCCTCCCGCCGTACTCATCAGTTCTCTTGTTCGTCAGTGACAGGAAAGAGGAAAGGGTAAACGCGTGTGCCATATGTAGTTCAACGAAGTCGAAGCCGGCGTCTACAGCCCGCTTGGCCGCGTCAGCGTGCTGGTCGACTATGATTTTAAGCTCCTCAGGTTTAAGATCCTCGACCTTCTGTCTCCACCCACTCCTAGCTATCTTGAGGAAGTGCACCATCTGAATGCCTATTCTTACCTCTGGGTTTGCTGCACGCATGGCATTGACAATTTCCCTTAGGCCAGAGATAAAGGCATCATCACTAAGCCGGAGGTTATATGAGCTCCGTGAGGGAAGAACGACGACGGGTTCTACCACTATACTTCCAGGCCCACCCATCGCATGTCTCCTGTACCTCTCCTTGATGGTGTCAGTAGTAGACCCATCTTCTGCGGACAGTCTCGAGACCATTGCTGTCCTCATTATTCGGTTAGGAAATGTGCAGCCCCTGATAGTTAACGGGGAAAATAGTTTTTCATATTTCATTTTGCTCTCCTCCAAATAATAAATTACCTCAATTATGACTGGGGCATCTCTAATACTCTTAACCCCAGAACAAGAGCACACCACCGGCAACTATCATAAGTAAGCCAATACTAATTGCTATCCAGCCTCCCACTTGCAATGCCCCGAAACCGGGGCGTGGTGGCCAATGCTCCAAATATTCCCGCACATCAGTGCGAGTAGAAAGGGAATCATAGTAGTCCTTCTCCTCGATTTTACCCCAGATAATAGCGCCTATGCCAAGGATTACAAATAAACCGCCCAGCCCCAGCATCATGAAATAATCTTGATGAAACATCTTCCACCTCCTCCTCACAAAGCGCCACTCAGCAATAACCGCATCTTCTAGTATCAGCCTTCGGCCAGTTTAACATAGGTACTATTTAATGTCAACAGTGGCTCCAGCTGCCTCTAGCTTTTGTTTTATTGTAGCTGCCTCCTCCTTACTCACCCCTTCCTTTACTACCTTGGGGGCACTCTCTACCAAGTCTTTGGACTCCTTCAGCCCCAGAGTAGTTACCTCACGCACTGCCTTAATCACGTTAATCTTATTAGCGCCTACTTCCTTAAGGGTTACACTGAACTCTGTCTTCTCTTCAACAGCAGGAGCCGCAGCCTGGGTAGGTGCGGCAGCAGTTGCTGCCACTACTGGGACAGCGGCGCTAACACCAAATTCAGTCTCTAAGGCTTTGACTAACTCTGACAGTTCAAGCACTGTCATGTTTTTTATAGCGGTCATTAGCTCTTCAACTGCTGTCTTCTTCTCTTCCTTTGCTTTGGCACGAGACGGTTTAGCTTTTGCCTCTATTGCACCAGTGTCCTTTTCGGTTTTTGCCTCGTTTTCTGACATTCTTATTTTACCTCCATTTGCTTAATTCTAGCTTGTAATACCCCTATAATTCCCCTTATAGGGTTTGTGAGATGGCTAACCAGAGTATATATGGGAATTTGCATCCCACCCAGAACCTTGCCTAGCAGTATCTCTCTGGATGGCAAGGTGGCAAGGATCTTCACCTCAAGGGCAGTGAGTAACCTATTGCCTAAAAAGCCCCCTTTAATGCTCAAGCTTATTTTTGATGTATCAATATACTCAGTCAGGACTTTAGCGGGCACGCTTATATCGTCATAGCCGAAAACGATGGCTATGGGGCCCTCAAAGGAGCTAATCAGTTGTTCTTTCCCTGCCCTTTCCGCCGCAAACCGGGCCAAGGTATTCTTTATCACTTTATATTCAATACCTGACTCTCTCAATCTGCGACGTAAAGCGAACATCCCTTGAGCTGATAGTCCACGATAGTCAGTCAGAATACCGATGCTACATTTGGAGAAATTCTCTTGCAGCTTATCAATAATCTGTACCTTCTTTGCTCTAGCTATCTTTCTACTTTTTGCTATCACCGATAAGCACCTCCTTAAAATACAAACTCCCTGTGCCTGCTACACAAGGAGTTACACTAACGGGCTTTGCCAGAGTTTTATTTCACCAAAAGTTTAAGCCCGGTCTTTCCTCGGTAGGCACACTAATTTAAGCCTTAATCAGCACCTACTATCTCAGGATATTGTAACAGAGAGAATGTTAATCTGCTAGTCGGGCATGCTAAATATACTTATCGCACAAATGTGCTGCCCCAGATTACCTCCCAAACTATGAGTTAAACCAATTCTAGCGTTTTTTACCTGTCTTGGGCCGGCTTTATCCTGAAGTTGCTTGTAGATTTCGTAGGTCATTCTGAGCCCACTGGCTGAAATAGGATGACCAAAACACTTCAAGCCGCCGTCAGGATTAACCGGCAGTTCTCCTGCTAAAGTAAAGGTGCCAGCCTCAACATCTTCTGGACCTTTGCCAGGAGCACTAAACCCCAAGCCTTCATATATTAGCAGTTCAGTAATTGTAAAGCAATCATGCACCTCAGCTAAATCTATCTCTTTGCGGGGATTAGTTATCCCCGCTTCCTGATAGGCTTTCTTTGCTGCTTCTTCATTCTCTTGGATATGATGAAAGTCTCTCCCTGATTGGAGCTTCAATTGGTTACCACCTACAGCTATCTGCTGAGCTTTGACCAACATATAGTCCTTTCTTAAGCTCTTGGCTATCTCAGGTGTGGTAACGATAGCGGCGGCGCAGCCGTCACTGACACCACAGGCATCATATAAGCCAAGGGGCCAGGAGATTATTGGTGCATTGAGCACATCCTCTACAGTTATTTCCCTCTGGAAATGAGCCTTGGGGTTCAATGTGCCATTATGGTGGTTTTTAACCGCAATCTTGGCTAGAATCCGCCTGCCTTCCTCATCACTCAGCCCATAATGACGGAAATAGGGTATTGCGTATTGACCGAACTGACTTGCCGGAGGCAATGCCCACTCGGTCATACTCCGGTCAAAAGGGTTAGTAATTAGAAAAGACATGCCGATATTGTGGTCTTTACACTTCTCAACTCCGCAAGCCAGAGCTATATCGTAAACGCCTGAGGCTACCCCGTAGCAGGCATTTCTAAGGACATCCTGCCCGCCGGCACAGAAATTCTCCACTCTGGTCACGGGAATATACTCTAGCTTCAAGGCTCCGGCCAGCCAGGTCCCGGTGTAGCCCGTTTCCCGGCTGCCATACCATGCTGCCTGAATATCCTTTGACTCTAGCCCGGCATCCTCAAAAGCTTCGTAGCAGGCATCTATTATCAAATCATAAAAGCTCTTATCCCATAGCTCTCCAAATTTGGTACAGCCCATACCAACTATGGCCACTTTACCAGCAATGCTCTCCATACTAGCCTCCCAGTTTTTTAGTATCTAGGTTCTCGGTAATGTAGATTTCCAGAAATAGATATGAACCCCGTCCTCAACCCTCATTTTTCTGAAGGTCATCTCTACTACTGAACCAATTGCGAGTTGCTCAAGCATTGTGTCAGTTGTATAACATTCCATCCTGCCACCGCCTTCAAAGTCAACCTCAGCAGTAATTGTGGGCATCTCAGGCATAGGGGTTATGTGGTCACCAACATAAGTAGCTATTTTACCCTTCTTATCAGAAAGGTAGTACGGCTCCATTTGGTCTTTAGCATGACACTTGGTGCATATCCTCTGTGGTGGGAACTGGACTGTTCCACAAGCCTGGCATCTAGTCCCCTGTAACCGAAGGTTCTGGTCGCGTTCTCTCCAGGCGGCTACTGCGGAATAAAATTCAACAGTTTTGACGCCTGGTTCCATTGGCAGCAGCCCTCGCCACCGTAAGTACCTCATGTAGTCAGTAATCACCTTTTTTGAGGCTAAATGCCCCTTCATTCCCCGCCTATCTCTAATCTTTTCTATTTGCTTATTTACCTGAAAGACAAAGGCATCGCTGCCATTACCGTAGCTCGCCAGCAAAATACGGTCACCAGCTTTGGCTTCCTCTAACGCTGCTACCAGCAGCATGAGTGGAAAGGCAGTGCCCGTATTGCCCATAACATCAAAGAGGGGGTTCTGTAGCTGGGTCTTGGCATCAAACCCCAGGCTCCTTGCCAGTTCCGCACACCTCCTGTCAGTAGGCGCGTATAAGACGACCTTACTAAAGTCACTGGGCTTATAATTATTTTTCTTCATCAGTCCTGAGACTGCTTCACGGACAACGGATAAGTAGCCCATTGTGGCGGTAAATCTTTCCTCCCAGTAACGGACAAATTTCTCGCCCTCCGGCCGCCATATATCTACTATCTCGTCAGAAATTGAATAGCTGGCTTCTACAGTAACAGCGGCATCTGTATCTCCGATAAGAAGGGCACAAGCACCGTCACCGCAATTCTGCTCAAAGGCCGAGCGCGGTATCCCCAGGCGGCAATCAGCGGCTGCTACCAGCACCTTCTTGGCTGAGCCAGCTTTAACCGTATCTAAAGCCAGTTTAAGAGCACTTGTACCTGCCCTCAAACTGTTGGCAAAATCAGTAGCAAAGATATCCCGTCTGAGGTTAGCTCCCATAGCTACTATGGGTGCTCCTAGTTTCTCTGCGTAAGGAGGAGTTGTGGTGGCAAAGTACAGACCCTCTACTGCCTCTCGGTCTATCCCATTCAAGCAATCTCTGGCTGCGGCTACTGCCATAGTGATGCTATCCTCATCAAAGCCACAGATAGCCTTTTCTCCTCTGCCACCTACTACTTTTCTATCTAGCCTGAATAAGGGTACATAAGCACCATATGAGGTTATACCAACCACTCTGTTCCCTCCTTTAATTCACTAATCTGGTAGCCCCCAGATACTCACTGCACCAATATGGATGCCAACATTGCTCCCCACATTATGGGTCAGGGCAAGCCTGGCATTCTTTACTTGTCGTGGCCCGGCCCTGCCCAGCAGTTGATTATAGGCTTCGTAAGTCATTCTAATCCCGCTGGCGGAGAGGGGATGCCCAAAGCACTTCAGGCCCCCGTCAGTATTTACCGGCTGTTCTCCCTCCAAGGTAAATCTACCAGCTTTGATATCCTCTGGAGCTTTGCCTCTGGGGCTAAAGCCCAGGTCTTCGCAGATTAGAAGCTCAGTGATACTGAAACAATCGTGTACTAGAGCTAGGCTTATCTCCTTGCGTGGATTAGTTACTCCTGCTTGGCTATAGGCAAGTTTACCTGCAGCTTCAGTCTCTGGAATATGGACAAAATCAAACTCTGGTTGCATATATGATTGCCCAGCCCCGACAGCCACTCCCAATCCCTTAACCAGTATATAGTCTTTTTTGAGGCTCTTGGCTATCTTGGGCGTAGTTACAATGGCAGCGGCGCCGCCATCACTCATGCCACAGGCATCAAATAAGCCAAGGGGCCAGGAAACTATTGGCGCATTCAGTACATCTTCCTCAGTTATCTCCCTCTGGAAGTGAGCCTTGGGACTCAGTGTACCATTGTGGTGATTTTTCACATCTATCTTGGCTAATATTCGTCGGAAACCTTCAATATCCCATTTGTAATAATCGTGATAATGATTAAAATACCTTGTGGCATATTGAGCAAACTGGCTTGCCGGTGGTATATCCCACTGAGCCATGCTCCGGTCAAGCGGTTCTTGAATATTAAGGCCAAAGCCACCACGATGGTCTTTAGTCTTTTCTACTCCGCATGCCAAGGCAATGTCACAAGCACCGCAGGCTACGGCATAGCAGGCATTCCTGAGAGTTTCCTGCCCGCCGGCACAGAAATTCTCTATCCTGGTGATCGGAATAAAGTCCAGTTTTAGGGCTCTAGCCAGATGGAGGCCGGTAAAGCTGTATAGGCTACCATACCATGCCATCTGAATATCTTTTGGCTCTATCTTGGAATCTTCGAAGGCTTCATAACAGGCATCTACTATTAAATCCTCGATGCTTTTATCCCATAACTCTCCAAATTTGGTACAGCCCATACCAACTATAGCCACTTTATCCTTAATGCTCTCCATGATTGTACCTCCTAATTTATCTTACTTCTTAGGTTCTTGGTGGTCTGGAGTTCCAGAAGTAGATATATACACCTTCTCTAAGTCCTATTTCCTCCCATAAAGGATATCTCCTGAAGGTCATCTCTACTGGCAGCCCCACTTTAATCTGGTCAACATCCACTTCAGTCATATAGCCCTGTATTCTGCCGCCACCTTCAAAATCAACCTCAGTAGTAGCTATAGGGGATTCAACGCTGGGGGTTATATAGTCCAAAACATAGGTAAATATTTTCCCCTTCTTATCGGACATTTTATACGGCTCGAACTGGTCCTTGGTGTGACACTTGGTGCATACCCTCTGCGGTGGGTATTGGACGGTTCCGCAGACCTTGCACTTAACGCCACGTAGACTAATAGTGGCATCACGCTCTCTCCGTGCCGCCACTGCAGAATAAGCGGCAATAGGACCGGGTATTCTATCAAGCGGTACAATACCGCGCCAGCGTAGATACTTTACATAATCAGTCATTACCCTCTTTGAGGCTAAATGTCCCTTCATTCCCCGCCTATCTCTAATTTTTTCTATTTGCTTATCCACCCGGAAGGCAAAGGCATCACTACCATTACCGTAACTAGCTAGCAGGATAAGGTCACCAGCCTTAGCTTCCTCAAGCGCCGCTACCAGCAGCATCAAGGGAAAGGCGGTACCCGTATTGCCCATGACATCAAAGAAAGGGTTCTGTAGTTGAGTCTTGGCATCAAACCCCAAAACTCTAGCTACTTCTGCTGCTCTTCTGGCATCAGGAGTATAGAAAACAACTTTACTAAAATCACTGGGCTTATAGTTATACTTCTTCATCAGTCCTGAAACTGCCTCGCGGACAACGGGTAGGTAGCCCATTGTGGTGGCAAACCTATCCTCCCAGGAGCGGACATAGGTATCCCTGTCATGCCGCCAAACATCCATGATTTCATCATAAACTGAGTAGCTTGCCTCCACACTAGCGGCGACATCTGTGTCTCCAATGAGAAGAGCGCCAGCCCCATCGCCGAAATTCTGCTCCAGAGGTGAGCCAGGTGTTCCCAAGCGTGAATCGGAGGCTACAACCATCACCTTCTTGGCTGAGCCTGCTTGGACTGCATCTATAGCTGCTTTTAGGGCAGTTGTGCCTGCCCTTAAGGAATTAGCGAAATCAGCGGTATAGATATTTCGCCTGAGGTCAGCCGCTGTAGCAATCAGGGTGGCTCCAAGGTGCTCCTTATAAGGGGAGGTCGTGGTGGCGAGGTACAGACCCTCTACTGTCTCTCGGTCTACCCCGTTCAGACAGTCAATAACCGCGGCTACCGCCATTGTTAGGCTATCTTCATCAAAATTACAGATAGCCTTCTCTCCCCTGCCACCTATTACCTTTCTATCCAGCCTGAGTAAAGGTACATAGGCACCGTATGAAGTTATGCCAACCATTTCTACTTCTCCTTTCTTTATGCTTTTTGAAATTCGTAGCTAACCCTGTCACCGGCTAATTTTACTGGGACTGCTTTCACTCCCATACCTACCTTAATGTCATCTCCCTTGATATCCCGACTTAGACGACCGAAGATTTGTAGCCCGTCTCCAAATTCAGTTAGTGCCAGGGTATATGGGGCATCATTCTCGAATCCGGTTGGACCGTAGTTTACCACAGTATAGGTGAGCAATTTACCATTCCCCTTAACCTCGAACCACTCCACATCGCTGGACAGGCACTTCGGGCAATCCAACTTTGGCGGAAAGTAACTGGCACCACACTTTTTACACCTTGTTGCCATCACCTTCCCTTGCTTTAGGTAGGCTACGAAATCTGCTGCTTTCGTTTCTGCAGTGAAGCTAACCGTTCCGAATTTCTCAAAGCCCATATAGCTACCTCCTTAGAATGGTCACATTACCATATTGCCCGACACCACCAATATTATGAACCAGACCTATTTCGGCTCCTTTGACCTGAGCTTCGGTAGCCTCCCCTCTAAGCTGCCTGACAATGGTTCTAATCTGTGAGCCTCCGGTAGCGCCAATTGGGTGCCCCTTGGATAGCAGCCCACCATCAACATTTACTGGTATCTTTCCGCCTATATATGTCTGTTTTTCATCTATTAACTTTAGCCCCGCACCGAGTTTGGCAAAGCCTAAATCTTCGTATGCCAGTAGCTCAGCTATAGTAAAGCAATCATGAACCTCAGCGACATCGATATCCTCTGGTTTGACGCCAGCCATCTCATAAGCCTGCTTGGCAGCTTCTTGAGTACATCTCAAGCCGGTAAGTGATTTTCTTCCGGACATTGTCATAGTGTCAGTGGCTGCCCCTAACCCAATAACCCAGATTGGGATTTTGGTTACTCTTTTAGCTACATCTCCGCTGGCTAATATGATGCAGGAAGAACCATCGGCGTTGGCACAGCAATCGAACTTCTTTAACGGACTGGCTATGGCCTCCGAGCCTAAAACCTCCTCTAGAGTTACCTCTTTGCGATAAGTGGCCTTAGGATTTTTGGCACCATAGCTGGCATTTTTAACCCGTATCTTGGCTAGGTGTTCCTCGGTAGTGCCATACTTAGCCATATGCGCTCGGGCATACATGGCATAACCCGAAGGCATAGTTATGCCGAAGGGTGACTCCCATATTATATCGCCTCCTCTACCCATCCTCTCTGCCGCATCACGAGAAGAGAGTTCTGACATCTTTTGAAAGCCTATCACTGCTACTACTTTGTGAAGGCCTGCCTTTATTAATGACCAGGCCACCCTTACCCCTGTGCTACTGGAAGAACAAACGGTCTCGACATAAAAGGTTGGCTTTGGGGTTAGCTCTAGGTACTCTGAGATTGAGCCTGAGGGTGTCCGCTGTTTATCATATTCTGGTGCCGAACAAATTATGGAGGCGTCTATATCACTATTAGTGATGTCCAGACCCTCCATAGCCTCCTTAAATGCTTCAAAACATAACTCTCTGATAGATACACCGCACTGACGAGAAAAAACACTTTGCCCTACCCCTACGATGGCCACATCTTTCATCAAAACAACTCCTTTCCGGTAGTATCAGCTTGAACTTAAAGCGAGGGTTGGTTGGAGGTCGAGCTTTATACCGGGCCCCATCGTAGTGGTCATAGTTGCGGATCTAACATACTGCCCCTTGGCACCACTGGGTTTAGCCTTCATCACTGCCTCCACCACTGCGGTGAGGTTATCCATCAACTTATCACTGTCAAAACTAGCCTTCCCTAAGGGAACGTGAATGATAGCTGTCCTGTCTAGCTTAAATTCCACCCGACCTTTACGAGCATCACTAATTACCCTGGATAAGTCATCAGCGGCAACTACTGTTCCTGACTTAGGGTTAGGCATCAACCCTTTCCTGCCCAAAATTTTCCCCAGTTTACCTACCTTCCCCATCATGTCGGGGATCGATATAGCAGTGTCAAAGTCTAACCAACCATCCTCGATCTTCTTAATCAACTCATCGCCACCCACAAAATCTGCTCCCGCTTCTTGGGCAATTTTTTCTGCTTCACCCTGGGCAAAAACTAAAACGCGTACCTTCTTCCCCAGCCCATGGGGCAGAAGGGCAACACCACGTACTTGTTGGCTAGAGTCTCGGGGGTCTACCCCCATCCGAAGGTGAAGGTCAACAGTCTCGTCAAATCGCGCATGAGCTGCCTTCTTTGCTAACTCAATAGCTTCTTTCGGGTGATAGACCTTTGTCCTGTCTAAAAGTTTAAGTGTCTCTTGATATTTCTTACCTTGTTTTACCATTATTCTATCTCAATCCCCATACTTCGGGCTGTGCCCTCAATAATTCGCTCTGCTGCTTCAATACTGGTAGCATTTAGGTCTTTAGCCTTAAGCTTGGCTATCTCACGAAGTTTATCTCGGGATAACTTTCCTATATTTTCATGACCAGTTGTGCCAGACCCCTTTTCTATACCTGTTGCTTTCTTTAGCAAATCACTGGCTGGCGGCATCTTGGTAACAAAAGTAAATGACCTATCCTCAAAGACAGTTATTATGGCCGGGATAATAGACCCAGCCTGCGCCGCAGTACGCTCGTTATACTCCTTGCAAAAGGCCATAATATTAATCCCGTGTTGCCCTAAAGCCGTACCCACTGGAGGTGCTGGCGTTGCTTTTCCTGCTTCAATCTGCAGTTTAATCACTGCCTTAATTTTTTTTGCCACTTGAGGTCTCCTAACTATAAAGCTTGTAAGGGCTTAAAGCTTCTCCACCTGTAAGAAGTCAAGCTCCACTGGTGTTTCACGACCAAAGAGAGAGAGAAGAACCTTAACCCTGCCTTTTTCCGGGCTTATATCGTCCACCACTCCCACAAAATCAATAAAGGGACCATCAGTCACCCGAATACTTTGCCCCCTTCTAAAACCAACCTTAACCTTTGGTACCTCAGCTGTCATCTGTTTCAAAATCTGGTTAACCTCCTCTTCTGATAATGGGGTGGGCTTATTCCCGGTGCCAACAAAACCGGTAACACCGGGGGTATTACGCACAATGTTCCAGCTACGGTCACTCATCCTCATCTGAATAAGGACATAACCAGGCAATATTTTCTTGGTAACATTACGCCGCTGTCCACTTCTGACTTCGATTTCCTCCTCAGTGGGTATAACTACTTGGAAAATCTCATCGCCGCCATCCATGGACTTGATGCGTTGCTCTAAGTTCTTCCTAACTCGTTCTTCATACCCTGAATAGGTATGAACTACAAACCACTGTTTCTGGTTCTCCCTCACAACTAACCTCACTCAGACAAGGGTTCTTAAAATGGCAAACTATTCCTTGAATCATAGTCTTTAAGTTCATCCGGAGGCTAGCCAAGCTTCTATCTACCCAGGAAAATTTTATCAACAAGGCGAACAAAACCGTAATCCATTGCTCCTAGGATTAGACCTACGGTAGCGGAGACAATCAGCACTAGGGCTGTCAGGTAAATAGCCTCTCGCTTAGTAAGCCAGACTACCTTCTTTAACTCGCTTACAGTCTCGCCAATGAATCTGAATCTTGAACCACTTTGCTTGGCGGTAACCGTATGATGTGTCATGGAAGAACTCTTCATCTACCTCTCAGCCGCATGCTATTATTTTATCTCTCGATGGAGTGTATGAGTGCGGCAGCGTGGGCAGTATTTTCTAAGCTCTAATCGTTGGGAGTCATTTTTCTTGTTCTTAGTAGTGGTATATGTTCTCTCCTTGCACTCGCTACAGGCAAGATGAATAATGACTCTTGCATCACTTTTTTTAGCCATAGTTACTCTATAATGCGGCTAAAGCTGCCAGCACCTACTGTCTTACCCCCTTCTCGGATAGCGAAGCGCAAGCCCTTCTCCAAAGCTACAGGATAAATAAGCTTTATCTTCATCGTTATATTATCACCAGGCATAACCATCTCTACCCCTTCTGGCAGCTCAATCTCGCCAGTAACATCTGTTGTCCTGATATAAAACTGGGGCTTATAGCCGGTAAAGAAGGGGGTATGCCTTCCTCCTTCCTCCTTACTCAAAACGTATACCTCAGCTTCAGCGTAAGTATGCGGCTTAATAGAGCCTGGTGCAGCCAATACCTGGCCTCGCTCTACCTCCTCCCTTTCCACACCTCTAAGCAGAACACCAACAGCATCTCCTGGTTCGGCATAATCTAGTATCTTATGGAACATCTCCAGGCTGGTAGCCACTGTCTTCTTTGGCTCATGGTGTAAGCCTACTATTTCTATCTCTTCGCCGGCTTTAATCACCCCTCGCTCCACCCTCCCTGTGGGTACAGTACCTCTGCCTTTGATGCTAAAAACGTCCTCTACTGACATTAGGAACGGCAGGTCTTTTTGTCTTACCGGTGTCGGAATATATTCATCCACAGCATCGAGCACCTTCCAAATGCCGCCGCACCACTGGCATTCCCTCTTTCCACATCCACACTCCAGAGCCTTCAATGCACTCACCCTCAGTATTGGTGTCTTATCACCAGGGAAGCCGTATTTATTAAGCAAGTCTCTCATCTCCATCTCCACCAACTCTTGTAGCTCCGCATCCTCCATCATATCTATTTTATTGATGGCAACTACAATATAGGGAACCTCTACCTGGCGTGCTAGTAGGAGATGTTCTCTAGTTTGAGGCATCGGGCCATCAGGGGCACTTACCACCAGTATAGCCCCGTCCATCTGAGCAGCTCCGGTTATCATGTTCTTAATATAGTCAGCGTGCCCCGGACAGTCTATATGGGCATAGTGCCGTTTTGCTGTCTCATACTCAACATGAGAAATGGAAATGGTTAATCCCCGTGCCTTTTCTTCCGGCGCCGCATTAATCTCGTCAAAGGTGGTAAATTTAGTAGTCCCCACCTTAGACAGCACCAGAGTCATCGCTGAGGTTAATGTTGTTTTCCCATGGGCGACATGGCCGATGGTGCCCACATTGCAGTGTGGCTTAGTCCGCTCGAATTTCTTTTTTGCCATTTTTAACCCCCCTTTATACTGAGCCCACAACCAGACTCGAACTGGTGACCCCATTCTTACCAAGAATGTGCTCTACCAACTGAGCTATGTGGGCGCTAGTCCTATTATACAGATTTTTACTGTTGGCGTCTAACCTTCATCATACCATACTATATCATAATGGTGGAGGGGGCAGGATTCGAACCTGCGTAGCCCTTAGGCGGCAGATTTACAGTCTGCTCCGATTGGCCGCTCCGGCACCCCTCCCGGTGCCAAAAACTACCTAGCCCGAGAGGGGATTCGAACCCACCAACCTACCGATTACAAATCGGTTGCGCTACCATTGCGCTACTCGGGCACTATATTTATGAATTAGCCTGAACATTATAAAAATGATTAAGGTAAAAGTCAAGCCAGAGACTAAAATTATAGCTGACTAACATTTCGTAGGCTTGCCCCAAGTTCTTTTAAACCATTCCACACGCTCAATCCCGTAAGCCTTAGTCCAGGCATCCAGAATCTCATTCAGTGGAACATCCTGATAATGGCCATGTTCTCTGACATATTTAATGTGTAATTTCCCATCTTGATTGTGAGAGTGAAGCAGGCTGTCGTTTTTAGCATCAAACTCTACTGGAATAATTCTGTTTTCTTGACACATTTTTATATCGAAAGCAGCAACAGTCTTAATCCACCTCCCATCAATATAAAGCTCATCATAAGCATGGTAGACAAGCAGATTTCCCCCGAACGCCTCTGCCGCTTTCTTGGGCAGGAGATAGTTGATGATGTCAGCAAATCTTAGTCGGGCAGGAATTCCTACAGCTCGAGCCAAGGCGGCAAGAAGAACTGCCTTCTGAACGCAGTATCCCTCTTTTCTAGCTAAAATTGTGCTTGCTCGGTAATGCTCAGGAAGATAAAACGGTGAATACAGGTTATATTTAATCTCGTCCCTGACAAAATAAAAAATGCTTCTGGCTTTCTCAGCAATTTGTTCCTGCCCTTTAGTTAAATCCTGTGTCTTTTCTTTTATAGACTTTGTCCCGCAATCAATTGAGGGCGTGGGTTTTAAATATTCTTCTATTGGTATTTGCAAACTCACAACTAACCCCTTTCGCCGATATAGTCACCCAAGCTTGGTCTTAATAAAAAGGTGCTGAATAGCACCTGCTTTAGCTTGATGGTAGCGCATACCGGATTTGAACCGGTGGTCTCCTCCTTGAGAGGGAGGTGTCCTAAACCCCTAGACGAATGCGCCACTTAAAAACAATAAACGCTAACTGCTAAAATATGGCTGGGGAAGAAGGATTCGAACCTTCCCTCACGGGTCCAGGGCCCGCTGTCCTACCACTAGACTATTCCCCAGCTATCCTTAAAATTATAGCATGTAGCTATGCTCATAGCAATAACCGCATAATTTGACAAGTCATGCTCAACGGTTTATGGTTGTCTTGGAAGGTGAGGTAGCGCTTTGATTGACCTAGGCGCTCTACAACAGATTTTGGGTATTTCTTTTAACGACCCGTCTCTTCTGGAGCAAGCCCTGGTTCACAGCTCCTATATCAACGAGAATCCCGGCTTAGCTTCAACCTCTAATGAACGGCTCGAATTTTTTGGTGACGCTATCTTAGACATGGTAGTTGCGGAAAGGCTATACCAGGACTGTCCCCAGCTTAATGAGGGAGAGATGACTAAACTTCGCTCAGCTCTGGTTCGTCAAGATACCTTGTTCCGCATGGCTAAGACTGTCAAACTTGGCGACTATCTTTACCTGGGGAAAGGTGAGGAGGCAGGTGGGGGACGAAATAAGCCAGCTAACCTAGCTGGAGCTTTAGAGGCAGTGATAGCTGCTATTTTCCTTGACCAAGGTCTGGCTAGTGCCAGAAGTTTCGTCCTGAGGTTACTTGATAAGGAACTACAGAAGGTAATTAGCCAGGGGACAAGGGCTGATCATAAATCGCAATTACAGGAGTTTATCCAAGCCAGGTGCCAGCAAACACCTACCTACCATGTGATAGAAGCTGTAGGACCAGACCATGACAAGAGGTTTACCGTTGAGGTGAAAGTGGGTGAGACTGTGCT
>Ga0315289_10006086_pt1 | contig 17762 bp, 24 predicted proteins | sample YL17G11_40_MG_FD_203452 | JGI IMG/M metagenome (GOLD analysis project Ga0315289, IMG submission 203452) | Sediment microbial communities from Yellowstone Lake, YNP, Wyoming, USA - YL17G11_40 | ecosystem: Environmental > Aquatic > Freshwater > Lake > Sediment | place: USA: Wyoming | collected... | reverse complement strand
CAGTATCTTTTATATCAAATTCTTCAACAAAATTTATTTGTTGATTAGTATCTGAAACCATAATCCATTCAATACGCCATCTACCAAGATCGCTAGATAAAAGAGCGTCTAATGTAATTTGGAAATCGGTTTTATACCTGCCTTGTGTAATTTCAGGAGTACCTACACCCGATTGTACTGCGTTTCCGTTAATATCAAATATAGTATATTGTGGGTATTTAGCTGAATCGAGGGGTATCATAGGAATAGTATGACCAGCGTCTTGGTAGAAATGTACTACGAATGTAGCAGTCTCGCCTCTTAAAAAAATACGCTCACTAGTTTTTTCAGACATATACACCCCTTTGTTAAAAACTTCTAATAATAAAATAATACAATTAGTTAAACAATTTATAGGTTGTTACAAAATCAGTGCATAAGGTGTTTTGGTGGTGTAAGCCAGTAAAAGCTAATTTTCTCGTCTAAAATAGAGTGGGGGTGGAATTTTAAGATAGGTTGATTATTGTCGCTATCTAGTAGAAATAAATCAGTTTCTGTCATATCTCTTAATACATAACTCTCATTAGTATCTAAAAATAAAAAAAGTACATCCTCTATTATTTTAGTGATCTCACAGTCATTATCCAAATCGGGAACTAGAAGGATGAAAGAATATGTAAAATTATCTTCATTCCTAATTGCAGTAACATTAAACCCGATAGCTTCTTCATCTAAAAATTCATCACTAAAATCAGGATCGAATTCCTTAAGTAATTCTATTTTTTTAACACGTAAATTTATAAGTGACATTTTTCCCTATCAACCTTTTGATTTATCCATTTTACCTTGTAATCCCTAGAAGACCTGTAACCATATTGAATGTAATCTGTTCGGATTCTTTAAGATCGTATGCGTCACAACAAGATCTTAAATTCATCTCCATTATCTTCTTACTGTTCCAATCTTCTCTACTTAAACCAGACGCTTTAAATTCCGCTTCTCGCTTCATATCTCGCTCTTTTTCTTCTTCTTCTTTCTTTCTTTCTCTTTCCTCTTTGACAAGTTTGCCTCTTGCTATGATCTCATCTTGTGAGATACCTAGAATATCTGCTAACCCGTCTAGCTTAAGAGATAACTTCCTAGCCTGTTCTGCGGCCTCGTTAGCACTAATATGGGCGTAATCTGCTGTAGTCAGTTGTGCGTGATCCATTATGTATACCTAATTGTTATGTGTTTCTATGATCCTAATTGAGGAATATACAAATAGTACAACTATTTCTATATTTAAAAAAAGTAAAGTTGGGTAAGGCTCTAAATAATCTCTACTTCTTTTTGTGCTCGGATGTATTTGCCGCCATTATGATCTTGTTGAGGATCAATTACTTGGATAAAAAACTTACCTCTTGTTCTAGGAGTAAGCCTCATTGTGTGGGAAATAGTAGCAACGGATGCACTGCTTAAAATAACCCTATAGCCTGTTTGTAAGTTCTCTATAAAGACAACAGGCTGTGTGTTAATTGGAACTTGACTAGGTACATGAATTACAGGTGCTTTAGTTAAACTTGGATCTGGGTCGCTTATAATAGCACCTTTCATTTCATATTTAGGCATATCTATTTTGACACCTAAAACATCTTCAAACATAACTTCGAAGGTAGCCTCAGTGTACCAAATTTTCTCAACCTGATCACCGTTTACATCTGTAGATGTAAGGGCACCTACGTTAACAGGCTCATTAGGGAGCGTAACTACCCAAGTTTCCCCTGCATCTTGGTCACCCGTAATATACTGACCACCTGCTAAATTTCTCATCTCATTAAACATTAAAGAGATAATGCCTGACATTTCGTCAGCCTCATCTACATCCCTGGCTGCTGCTAGAATCATAATAGGTATTTTTTTAACAATAGGGTAATATCCTCGCCAGTATTCTGGTGTCATATAAACATCACTAACGCTACCTATGGTATCTGGCATAGAGTTAATACCACCATCTACTACAAGAATAGAAGGTACTATTGCATGAAGTTCGTTGAAGTATCTTGCTACTTGGAGCCTACGCTGTGTTGGATCTGTTTTGGGGTCGAAAGACTTAGATGTATTATAATTTATAAACCTAGGTGAAACAGCTCTCAGTAAATCAAAATTAGTTCCCTTATTAAAAAAACTTTCAATATATTCTTGGAGCTTAATTTTGGTTAAGTTTTTTATTTTGTCATTACTAAATATTCTTTTAGCTTGATCCCTTGTTCGGGGGATAGGTCGCTCACTTTTTAAATTAATTTGAGACATACCTATCCCTCATATATTTCGATTATAAGTGATTAGCAGCGTCTTTGAAAATCTTAACTAATTTAGTGCCAATCGATCCGTCAAAAATTTGTGACGCAGCATCGGCTCGTCGTAAAGCTTTATCTTTATCTTTAATCGCATCTGCCATTTGAGTAGCTAGTTTTAAAAGACGAGCATCATCCCCTGCGGCTTTTTTCTTCATATCACGCATACGCCAGAGATCTTTTTCCCCTGCTTTTGTACCAGAAGCATCCTTTAACGATCTTCCTCTATTGTTCATAGAAACGCCATCCTCAGATGGGGATGCTACTACACCTTTCAAAGCATCAATTTCTTTCTGTGTGTATTTAAATTTAGTCTTTAAAATACTCTCAGCTTCTTCTGCGGATATAGGCGAGATTAAAGCTTTAGCTGGGTTCTTTACAATATCTACACAAATTTTGTGCTGATGACGGTCTGGGACTGATTGCGGTTGTATTTTAGCCAATACATTACATAGTGCCGACTTAATTAAACGAAGATGTTTTCTTTCTTCGGGTGTACTTACTTTTTTAACAAATTCTTTTTTACCGGAAGGGCTAACACGAATACGGCTAAAATCCTTAGACCCACCTTCTTTTAAAGATAGGTTTGGAGTTTTATAAGTTTCTTTGAGAAATTCAACCATGTCCTCAGATTCTAACATTTTCTTTTTACCAAAACCTTCGAAAAGGAATTTGTCTACTGATTCTTTCCACAATTTACCATTTTTTGGTAATTTTGCGTATGGTCCTTGGTATTGATCAAAAGGAATTACCTCGCATTTAATACCTGCATCCTTGCAAACATCTTCTAATGCAAGACGAGCCTCATACCACTCACCACCTTTTTCAATATCTTCTTGAAACATCTCGCCAGCGGCTTTGGCTATTTTTTCTAATACTTTTTTAACGTTAGCTCTGCTTACAAATTCTTTTTTAGAATTAATTCCTAGTTTTTTTAATTGTTTTTGTAATTCATCTTTTTTCATGTTAGCCAATCTCTCTCTTAAGTATTAACGGGTTATTCCATAATATAAAGATAAGTAGTATCTCCTAGATATTACATTCTTAAGTAGCCTAGATGTGCCGTAAGCGATGGCTTCTTCTCTACCCCTAGGGGTTTTTACTAAATCTCTAATAACACCCATTCCTGCGTCATATTTTCTAATCTCAGTGACATCTGCGGTATTAATAGCTTCTCCGAGTTTTATTATATCTGTTTTGGAATAAGCCTTTGTAATTAAGGTGTCAATACTACTATCTCTTAACTTATCTTCTATGTATTCCCTAAGACCTTCGTCATCTAAAAAATTAATGTCTTTTTTTCTAATTATCCTATCTTCAATTAAACTTAATGTCTTATCATCAAGTCCATCGTAGATATTGTTTTTTTCTATTTTTTCTCTAATTTCAATGCGCATCTTTTCCATCGTGTCTTTATCTGATGTGTATTTATCTAAGACAGAAATAGATTGTGCAATATCCGCTAAACACTTATCAATCTGTAGGGAGAAATCATCCTTAATTTCTTCATCGATATTTGATAAGTTCAAATTCTTTAATTCATCTTTAATTTTTTTAAGAACCTCTACAACATCCATTATGACCTACTTAGATAGTTTGTGAAAACTACTTGCAATGTTTTTGTAACCACGGCTCTCTATTTGACAAGCTAATAACTTTAAAGAAGATTCTATATAACTTTCAGATTTTTTCTGCATATCTTCAATCTTGTTTGCTAAATCTTGTTGCTGTGCCTTAAGGTCATCCAAGATTGTATCTGCTTCTTCATCCACAGCATCTTCTAAATTTTCTTGTGGATCTTGAGCCAATCCCTTATCTTCAGGGTCTTTTGTAATAACCCCTGTTTGATCTTCAAGCTCATCTTCAGCATTTTCTTGAGCGGATTTACCATTTTTTTCCATAAGAAATTCATCAATACTGGATGAGTAAGGGTCTTGTAATTCATTCGAAGATTTAACTTCTTTCTTTAATTCAGCCCTTTTTACCATTAATCCAATCGCAACCCTGGCATCATCTACTTTCATAAGATCATCGGATGATCCTAAAACTTCTAATGCATTACCAACTTTAAATGATTGCAAATCTTTTAAAAAATCTTTTAATATTAAAACAGATTTCTCTACTTCTTTACTAAAATCACTCATAAAAACCTCTAAACAAATAAACTAATACCTATCTACTCTAATTAGATATAAGCATAATACTATACATCCCAAAGAATTCCACCGCCAAATTTTTTAGATTTTTCTATTTTTTCTTTTCTTTCTTGCTCTATCTTACACTCAACACAACACGTTGCAGTAGGTCTTGCTAGTAGCCTCTTTTCTTCAATATCACCGCCACAAGATTCGCAAATACCGTAATTCTCATCTTCAATCTGTTTTAAAGCTTTATCTATTTTTTTCAAAAGATTAAACCTACGTGTATTAAACCTACTATTAAGTTCTTTTTCCTGGTCCTCAACGGCTTGATCTGTAGCATCAGCTAATTTTTCAGTAGCAACACATTCGTTTTTCTGCTTTAATAATAAATTCTTTTCTTCTAATAATAAATCACGATATGTGACATAGCTTATCTCTGCCATACTCCTAGCCCTCAAAAAAAATGATTATCTCTATTATGATGTAACTAAAATTACCCAATTTTTAAGTTATTAATTTTATTTAAATAATTTATTTAAAATTTAGCTAATGTTTGCCCAATAGATTTCCGAAAACATATTTGTGTCGGAAAAGACGAGCGAATAGTCTACGGACAACCAGAAACAACTTGGATTAAGGAATAAAAAAATGAAACTATATAGAAACATATCAGCAACTTGGGGTGATCATACAATTATCTGCGTTGAAGATTATCAGTTGCAGCTAATTTATTATGATTTGGATGAGAGATTGCTCAAAGAAAAATCGGATGGTGTCTACTATAATGACGAAAAAATTGGAGAATTTGTTGAAGAAAACGAAGATGTAACATTATGATATCACAAAACTTTCTAACCAATAGGATGTTTTATGGAAAACCCAATGACTTCCATTTTAATGCACGTTTTGAAACGTGAACAAGAGCTAAAAAAACAGGGGTTATCTGATATATTAAACAAAGTAGCATATCAAGAAGTGTGCGATCTCATTGATTTAATTTTAAAGGAATACCCTTTAAATAAAAAACCACATTTAAAACTAGTTAAATGAGGGAAGTATGAAAAAGTTTACAGTGTTTCATAAATGGAATGGAAAAATCTACATAGTGGTAAAAATTACTACTAGGAAATATATCTTTAGTAAAAAAGAAGATCATTTAGATTGCAGTAAAGACAATTTTTTCGTTCTTACTAAAGAAAATGAAATGTACCAGAAAGCATTACAGAAAGCATTTTCATCTATAAGGAAAATGGATACTAGGATTGAAAAATTAAATCAGGAAATCTTAAAAATGCAAAAGCAAAGGGATGATTTAGAATACCTAGCACTGAATAAAGAGAATGTTTTGTACGACAATTTATTAAATAAATTCTGCAATCTTTGCGGATGTACCTTAAAGAAATGTTCTTGTTTAGAAAACAAAGCTTCATAGTGAAGCTAGTTTTATATCCCAAAAGGAGTATTTATTATGTTAAAGGAAAAAAGTATTAAAGTTGTAAAAAAAGTAAAAGCTGCTAAACCAAAAGCTAAAGCAAAGGTGAAAGCAAAGGCAAAACCAAAGGTAAAGAAAAAGATTATAAAATCCGCAGCAAAAAAAGTTGTTACTAGGAAGAAAGTTATTAAGAAAGCCGTTAAAAAGGTTATTAAGAAAGCCGTTAGCAAAAAGAAATAGGTCAAAAAAAGATCTCGGTGATAATTTCACCGAGATCTAAGAGGAGAGTAATGGTGTATTTTATGCACCAAAATCATTGGTATTTACAGAGTAAAGACCAAATAATCTCTTAATTGGCGACTTAATCCAGTATGCATAATATATGTAGTATAGACTTAATGACGATGAGTCTTTAAGAACTAATATATCTGCTTGTGGATCAAATTCCCTTGAAGATCCATCTTCATTTTGGTAATCAGCGATTAAACCCCTACCAAGAAGTCCAAGTAAAACTTCAGCTAATCTGGTACTAATGTAAGCCACACCTGCATCTGCTGATGGAACCACAACACTAATAACGGTAGAATCCAAGTTTCTTCTCACAACTTTAGTAACATACTGTTTTTGAGTTGTGGCTGAAATAAGTTGGAATTCTTCATCCGTATCGTGAACTGTAATATCTTCGTCAAAACGGTAGCTTGGGCTTGTATCAGATCCTCGGTTTGTAAGCCATGTAATCGAAGCCGCACCTAGTGTCAAATTCTCAGGATCAGTGTAAGTTTGAATGTAATCAAACCCCCTAACTGATTTTCTCAAAACAGTGCTAGCTGGATCAGTAAAGCTATTAACAACCGCTGAAGTAGCACCTGCTACGAAAGAACCATCAAGTATAACAGTTTGGCTAATACCACTCTCTAACTTAATTGTTTTTGTACATTTTGTTGGTGCTACAAGAACTCTAGTACCCATTGCAACTGATTGCGGAGGACACTGCAAGGTTTGTCTTGCTATGCTTACCAAAGAATCTGGTGTATCAACGCTTCCGATTGGTGTGCCGATTGGAGCACCAACCCAAATCATCTGCTCTCTCTTCTCAAAAGGGTCGTTACCTTTTTCACTAACAGCTAACGCATCACTTAATGATTCATATTGTGACAATAAGCACATATCAGTAATACGGTTTACTTTCTCATGAGCGAGTAAAGCCTCAGATACATCCGTTTTATTAATAACACCGTCACCGTCATAATCATAAATTTGAGTATAGTAGGCACCAGGCGCTCCATTATCAAATACAATCTCATTCATGATATAAAGGTGGTTTTCCATTTCACTAGGACCTAGTAAAAGACGACCATCATCTCTATCAATAATCTGGATAGGATTGTTATACAACTGTTGAGGTCTTAGATAATAAGCGGACAAGAAATAAAGCTGACCTATCGCAGGTTCATGGCCTCTGTATTCATAATCAACTACTACAGCGCCAGTAGGTGCTATAACAAAAGCTACAAATTTAGTGCCAGGTATTTCGAAGAAACTAATAGGGCTTCCAGTAGACTCGTCTACTACTGAAACAGAACCAGACTGATATGAATTCGATAAAATTACATACTTAGTTCCAGCTACTCCCGTAACAGCACCAGTAACATCTGTATAGAAAGAAGATAATTCTCTTATTTCTGATACTTGTTGTGTTAATGACCAATCGATAACATTTTGACTAGTAACCGCTGAAGTAAATACATCACCAGTAGTGTAACTAGTACCGTTAATATTACCCTGTACCATATTTCGTACAGCAAAGTTAATATTGTCTGGTAGTTTAAAATACCCTGTGTCTGTTGTTGTACCCAATACTGTACTTGTTTCAAATGAACCAAAACCACCAGAAGCAGTTCCGGTAGAGTATGATCCAGTTACAGTACCTTGATCAGCGCCAGCATTAAACGCAGTAGATATTACAAGACGATAAACTCTGTTGTCTTTTGTATTGTAATAAATTCTAGGAGCCTTAACGTCTACTTCAAAAATGTCACCGATATTAAAGTTAGTTGAACCCCAATCAGTTACCACTAATTGAATACCTTGAGTAAGGGTAAACTCACCACCAGAAACTTCTGTAACAACAGAAACTGAGGATGCACCTACTACATCACCATATTGTGCCCAAGCAAACGTAACCGATCTAGAACCAGAAACACCAGAAGCATCTACTACTTGTAGTTTAAACTTAGTGTTATGCACACCTGTGTAAGTGTTGGTAATACCAAACGCTAACACACCACTTCCAGTAGCCATAGAATCAAGACTATATGTTGTATACTGACTAGGATTGCTATATCGGCTATCCCACTCAATGATGCCAGGACCTACGCCATTAAAGAAGAATTTATCCCCAACGGCAAAGTTAGTAGCATCAAAACCAACTTGTAACTTAATCCCAAGCTCAAGCTGAATTGAAGTAGTTGGGGTTGCTTCATCTACAGTAAATGTAGGACGCATATCTGGAACAGCACCGCCTACGTATAAAGGAGTTTGCGGTAACATATCAGCGCCAGCCGAGTATGGTGTAGCCGACCATGCGAAAGTAGCAGTATAGGAACCTGCCGCACCACTAATTCCAGTTACCTCAAGAAGGTAGAATCTATTATATTTGTGTACAAAAGATGCAGAAGAATCTAATACTACAGAGCTACCACCAATATTTGCGATATCTGGAACAACATCTGTCAAATATGATTGAAGTACACCGTTATTAGCATCTGCGGTAGATCCGGTAAACTGATAAGGGATATAAAAATCTACTTGGTCCTCAAATTCAGCTTTTCCTTGAATTGTACCAAGTGTCTTAATAGACCTAAGATCTGTAATAGGTAGAGGGTCGAGAACATCTTCAGATGTACTTTGATAATCAATAGCGTATTCTGCTAAAGAGCTATATGCAGATGGTGCGATTTGAATTTTCTTATAATCTGGTCCTATTTTTATAAACTGCCATTGGTCGGGTCTTAATTCAACACCTGTAATGGAATTAAATAAACGAACAGGGGAGTCTTTAGAACTACTCGCTGGGTAATTTAAAACGGCCTCATAAGGTGCCGATGTTGCTACAGTAAGCTGCTCACCGTACACAAAACTACGCCTGATCCCCAAATTGTTACCAACGGCTAATTTAGATCCCTGACCGATATAGTTACAAACACGAGCATCCGCATTTAGATTCCCGCCTTTAGGTCTAATTAGTTGACCGATATACACCGATGGGGCTGTGTATCGATTTGTTACAAGCTTCGCTACCATAGTTTCTCCTTTATATCAAAATCTCGATCAAAAGTTTAATTGATCTGCATTTAAAATAACAATGTCTTCAATTTTAAATTAAGGTAGGGATTGAATTTTTATCTTTAAGAAATTAAAAATAAAGATGGATATTAATTATAGAGGGTCTTTACCAACCTCAATTCGATATAAATTAAAAACAGATGCCAATTTCTCTAGATCATTAGCTGGGCTTAATCCTAACTCCGTAGCTACTTTTTCTAAAAAAGAAATCCAAGATTCAAAATCTTCCACATAAATAGCAGTATCTTTATAGAATCCGAGTTTACGCATAATATCGTCACTAAATACACCCGATGATAATGAAGGAGCTACAACGGGTTCTATAGTTGGCTCCAAATTAGTCGCAGGGGTTAGAGCATCATTAACTTGAGCATAAATATATGTAGCATAAAGTGACATACTATTTTCCTAATTTTTTTAATAACCAGCTAAGAAGGGCGGCTACTAGTACACCACCAAGAAATGGGGTTAATACTGATTTTATTTTTTCTAAGATTGCATCTACCCCAGAAATCTCTACCACACCCATTAAATTCCATTTTTGTAGTACATCATCAACTGGAGCATAAAATATTTTATCTTTATTTAAATCTTTATAAACAACCGTACCACCAACTAGTTCCACTATTTTAAATCTCTGGTTATTATGAATAATCCCAAAAATTCTACCAGATCGTAAATTATATCTACTTAATGGCAAAACCGTAGCGGCCTCGACCATTTTAAAGATACGATCCCCTGTTTCTGATATAACATCTCCCATTAAAATAGGATTTTTCTCAGCGTATACTAAAATTTTAGGTTTAGTTAGCACTAGATCCCATCTCCTTTTTGGCGTACTTGATGATTTCATTTTTAGCTAGAACATCAAGTGCGAATATAATTCCATTAGAATAGGATTCTTCTGCTAACAGATTTAAATCCGAACCTTTAATTTCTTCTGGTACATCTGTTACTGCCGCTGGTTTTGGCTTTTTATCAACAAAGTTTTGTTCAAATACTTCATAAACGAAATCATTTTGATCCTTTGTTTCGTCTAATACAGCATCAAGTGCTTTTTCGTCTTTAAAAGAAAGTTTACGAATAAATCTTGGATCATTAGCTGCGATTTGAGGATACGATTCAACCCTGTCTAATAATTTTTGTGATGTTTCGTAACCTTGGTTTGTAAAGATATCCCTTTGTACTACATTCACACCATCTTTATATTTTTGAGAATAATAATCAATTAACCACTCTCGGTCTTTTCTTGAATAGGAAGCGTAGTCTGGAATAACTTCGGAAATATTTTCAACGATTCTAGTTAATGTTAATTTCATAGTAATATTTAACCTTATATTAAATTTGACTAAAAGCCGTCATAGCATAGAAAATTTCATCTATATTTATTTCATCTACTATAGAATAACCAATATAACTAAAATTAAATTCTGCGTCACCGGTAAGATAAAAATTAGCTGATGTAGCTGATGCTTCCGCAGGTATTGATAGTTTAATAGTATTAGCATCTACGATTTCAGATATAGTAGCTAGTTCTGGGTGGGAATCATTTGGTAGTATACCAGCAACCCCACAAGTTATATTAAGATTTTTGTAAGCAGATGTGAATGCAGTAATTCCAGTATTGCTGGTTTTTGTTATGTAATAGCCTTTAAGGTACTCCGAAAATGTAAGAACTTTGCTTTCAGCCTCACCTGTTCCAGTTGATGATGCACTGTATGTTTTTTGATTTATATAACAAGCAGCACCAATAATAGTTGAAGATACGCCTTGGGTAGTGACAGAAAAAGTAAAATTGGTATTTCCATCGGATGCATCAGTCCTTACTCCAGTTTCTGTATCATGGACAGAAACCACATCATTTAAATTTGATGCTGTAAATTTAGCATCTGCGTCAAGGGCGGTAGCTAGTTTTTGTGCTACTACTACGGCTGTATCAAATGCCGAAAGGGTAGATATTTCTATTTGTCGATTACACGCTGATGCCCCTGCTGGCATAGGAGCAGGACCACCTCCATAATATGCTGGATGGGAAAACCATACGCCAACTGATCCATTACTATCATATATAATAAAATACCTGCCTGACAACAACCCAGATGACTCAGGGACACAAGTGATAGATGTAACCTCATTAACCCCAATAACCCCAGTAACATCGGTAGCACATCCCATAACAGTTGTGCCGTAAGGGATGCCTACCCCAGAAACAGATAATCCTATTAAATCTTCTGGTTTTAAATCCGATGGCATAGGGTACTGATAAGATGGATTTGACAAAAGCTCTATAGTAGTAGAATCTGTGACATATTTACAATTAATATTAAGCTTATAGGATGTAGCGTTTCCGGTGAAATTAAAATATACATTATTTCGTAATCTAATTTCAGTATCATTTAGTAAAGAGACTATTTGATATTTTTCATTTATGCCTGGACCAGTTACCCACATCCCAGCGGACAACTGCTTTACAATACTTTTATCAAGTTTGAGTATACTATACCCATCTGGGCTTGTTGAAATCTCTTTAGAGTTTCTAACAATACCCGTAACCCCATTATCATTAAGTGCTCTAGCTACAATAGTGTATAGGTAGACCACAAAATCAGTGGGTTCGAAATCTCCCTGAGATAGGGTTATCGCAAACATTCTTACCTTGCCTGTACCGTCTTTCATAGGCGTATTCATGTCATCCACTAAAGAACAACTAAATGTGACGAGGGCAGGTAGAATATTTATCGGGTCTGGATCAGGTTGAAAGGTAATACTCATTTTTTTTACTTTTAAATAAAACATATATTCAATCCAAGTTTAGTTTAAATAAACTGCATCACAAAGCCCTACTTAAAAATAAGAAAGAAAACTCTATTTGACTTGATCCCTACAATCGATGTACAAATTTACTTCACAGAAAATAAGAAATTTATATATGTTTGCCAAAAGGAATTGGTGTGATTAAAGATAGAGCATATTATGGTTTGAGCCGAGATCAACGTATGTTAGCGTTATCTGGTGTACCTATAAACTATATAAAAAAGCCAATCGAATTAAATCAACTTAATTTCGCTCCGACAATGTTACAGGCTGGTAAAAATAACCTAACGGTAATTAACCCTGATCAGCAGCTTAATTTACTTTTAGATTTTTTTAATAACTTATCCTATGTCGGGGAACCTGCAAATTATTACATAGGGTCGTACCCAACGGATCAAGCTAGCTATCAAATGGCTGCTATGATCACTTCTATATATTATGAGTACACACAAAAAGAGAGAATTTATCCGAAGATAAAATGGATCGATTTAGGTGCGCCAGAATATGATTACCTACAGTCCGATGAAAAAGATGCTTTAATTGTAATACACGGCTTGTCGGACAACTCAGATGTTAAGAGAATAGAACTAGCTAAAGATTTTATTCGAAAGTGTGCAAACACTACAAAAATTATATTAGCTACAACACCTCAAATATTAAACTTCGCTGTTTTAAAAATGGGTGTATCCCCCGATGCTGTATTCCAGTTATCAAAAACGACTACTAGACTTGTGATGTAAGGGGTTATTGATGTTAGACATATCGGCACAGATCACAAACAATAGTAGCTCTGAAGCTTTGGTGCTAAAGACAGCCTGTGATAACAAACAATACCAAGCCTATATTATGTCACAGCTAGATGAAGAAAGCTTTTCTTCTGAGAGCACAAAAGACCTTTTTAAAAGGCTAAATGTTTATATTCAAAATGGAAATCTACCATCTACAGCAGTATTGGCTAACGATTCATCGTTATCAGAGGCTACAAGAGCATTGCTAACAGTGCGTACTGTATTAGAAGATAAAGACGATATCGACCGAACCTTGTTACAAATACGAACTAGTAAGAATAAAAAAATAGTAATCTCTACTCTTTTGAATTTATTACAAAAAGATGCCACATTGCCGCATCTACTAACTACATTAGAAAATGTTATTCAGAAATGTAGGGTAGTTCAACAAACATCTACCGAAATGAAACATATTGAAGTTTCAAATAAACAAGAGCTACTAAATAGCGTTAATAAATATTTAGTAGAGGATAATAAAAAAGATATCGTTTTAACAGGTTTTACTGAATTCGACAGTAGAACTGGTGGAATCTTCAAAAAAAATGTCCTCGTAACTGCCTCGGTTCCTGGTGGTGGTAAATCTGCTATGGCACTTCAGATGGCAGCATTCCAATACTTATGTGGTAAGCGGGTATGTATTGTCAGTTATGAGATGGATATATCCGAGATAGAAAGCCGACTCTATTCAAATGTATCACGTATAAATCACAGCGATATGAACCTTAAAAAATTAGACGACCGTAGAAGGAAAATGGTTGTTGATCGCTATGATAAATTCATTAGTGCTACTAATACAGGCTGTCTTACATTATGGGCACCTGAACGAGAATTAACTATTCCTCAAATAGCTATGGAAATAAAACCTAGGAACTATGACATAGTATATATTGACTATTTAGGTTTATTGTATAATGATCCTAAAAAGCAAATGTGGGAGAATTTAGGAAATCATACGAGAGATGCCAAATTGGCAGCAAATAGTTTAAATGCGGCATTTGTTCTTTTAGCGCAGCTAGATGAAGATAATACGACTAAAATTAAATACTCCAAAGCAATTAAAGCGAATGCTAACTTTGTTTGGACTTGGGAATGCGGTGATAAGGAGAGAGAATCTGGTATTATTGATGTAAGGCAACAAAAAGCGAGAAATGCACCAATTTATAATTTCTACTTAGAAATAGATTTCTCTACCTTCACATTTAAAGACTATAACGGACCAGCTCCTTTTCAAGACTTTGCTGCAAAAGATGATGATAAAAAGAAAAAGAAGAAAGATGATGCAAACACAAATTCGCCAACAACATATACGAGAACACAAAATAACCAAAGCGTTCAAGGTGGTCAAAATAATCAAGCTCAAAATCAAACAATATCCCGTGGCATACCTAAGATGCCCCAATTAATTTGATGAGAATTTATGTTAAAGTTTAACAATAAAGAATTTAGTAGTTTATTAAGTATATTTACAAAATTAGCCCAACACGGTGCTGCCCCCCATGCATCAATTTCATTCGATTTCGATCCTTTTAGAATGGTGATGATTACAGAACACGCTCTAATCTCAGCGTATCCCGTAGCAGATATATTACAACAACCTAATTGCACATACTCATTTAACCCAGAAGTTTTAATGAATCTCCATTTATCAGATGGTGACGTAATTCTAAAGTGGGATAACCAACAAGACGTTTTAGATATTTGCAATAACCACCTTAAGACTAAATTAAAAGTAGCAGTATCCTCCCCAGTATTTGACGCAGTTCCAGACAAAATGGAAAGTTTTGATACTCCTCTTGGTGTATTAATAGGTGCTGAAAGTTTCTTATCCATACCTTTTGTGTTTTTCTCTGGTAAAAAAGAAATGATGCCAGTTCATTTCTATAAGAATAAAGACAATCGATTAGTGATTGCTGCCGATGATGGATTTTCAATAGCCAAAATAACAACACCTATTTTGGTTAAAATGGATAAGTTGGATGTTAAGATACCTAAATATATTATGGAGTGTTTATATTCTAAAGGAAGTATGACAGATGAAACACCATTAAAAATTGGTGTGAATGGATTTAAAACACTCTTTTCAAATAAAACATTTCAAATTTATTTAAGTGGTCTTAGCGAGAACACCTCCGACTTTGATGTGGCAATGCAGCAATTTAAGCCTAGAGTATCTTGTGAATTCACACCAAAAATGCTGTTTGCTGCAATAAAACCATTAGTTGGTATACTACCCAAAAAAGATAAAAATAGCACAATACTGCACATGAAATTTAAAGACACTATGTCATTATCAATAACCCATACAGATGTTGGGAATGTTGATGTAGATTACGTAGAAGGTATTTCAAAAATATACTTAGAAGGGGATGCTAAAAGCATTTCAATAAATATGTACCCACCAGCATTTCAAAAATATACAGAACTAATAGATTTAGGATCTGCTATGCTTTATGCTGACCATAGAATGGTCCACTATAAAGGTATATGTCTAATGGGCGGCTTGGAGTGTCAAGTTGAATATATTTTCCCAACTATTCAGATATAGGAGTTAATCTCTATGAAAGATTGGGCTTTGTTTGACAAAGAAGATGAATCTGGGGTTTATATCCTATGTGGTGAAAAATACACAAGTAAAAGAAGGATATACCCAGATCCCGATAGTAAATCTAAGGTTGAGTTGTGGTTATTATATAATAACTACAGCAAATTAACGGGTTATTTCTTTAAATACAAATACGATAAAACCTACCCAAAGTTCTCTAATTTTAATTGTTTTGGAATCATGTATAACAAACAAGACAATACCAATCCCGAAAATATTTCTCTTGAAGTTATTTTCGAAGATGCGAATATAAGGCTACTCGCATATGAGCACAAAAACGGTATAAGAGACTACTTCTTAGTAGGTAGGTGGCGAATACAACAGGAGAACAATAGCTTTGGAATTTAAAGAGATGCCAGCAAAGCACCCAGAAGCAGATGCCAAAAATATGATGTGTGGTAGTTGCCAATGGTTTTTAGCTGGGTTTAACGGTAAAAATTGCCAAGCAGTTCGTGGTGTAAAATATAATACAGCGGCTTGCAAAGAGTTCACATTACCCCTCAATGATCCTTATTTTCACATTATACAAGATAAATACATACAAGGAATTCGTGAAGTCCTTGCATCTGCAAAGTTTAAAATAGATGCCAGTATTTTAGAAGAACTTAGAAGCTATATCATTGATGACGATTTTACTAAATTCAGATTTGGTACAGTTCAAGATTTAGAGGCTATGAATTTATCGTTAAAGAAGATAATCCAGTTACGATCTAGAGTATCTACCATATATACAAGCATGATGGATATAAAGCATGAATACGAGGAATTACAATACCATTGTCAACTTTGGTTAGTATCCAAATATGAAATAATTCGTGATTTAAAAAGTGAAGGTTTAAGAAAAGTAATAACTTTGAGATTACTTCCTGAGATGATAAATATTAGTAAAAATATTGATAAAAATATTATAGTCGCAAAGCATATCGATGACCGACTAGAGTCCAATGAAAGAACATTATCTAAGATCCTTAGTTCATCTGAAAAATTGTGGTTTAGTAGGGAACGTGTAGGCGGTGCATTAAAGGGGGTATTATTTAATGAGTAGTGGTGTAATTATTGAAGAAAACATTAGTAAACTCAAACAACTACTAGGTATTGATGATCCCTTTAAAATTAGAGAGATTGACCCAGAAGATGAAGGTATTTCTCCTATGCAGTATGAAAATACCCTCATCAATAAATCACCAGTTCATTGGAAGAAAATATTCTTACAAATTTTCTCAGAAATTTTAGAAATTGAATCGGGTTTTGTTCAGGCCAAAACAGATTATACAAACGGCCTTTTAAACATGGGGTCTAATGAATCACCGCAAGCTCTATACGACAAAGTAGATATGATGTCTACTAGGTTAGAGCAAATTTATTTAATAAAGAGATTATGTGGGATACTAGGATTACATAATGAAATGGATTCTATTATAGAGCACGAACTAAGCCTTATTTATAAAAGTAACCCAAACCCACCAAAACAAAACCTTGGTGGAACTATTGTAGGGGAAAGTAAGTAAATGATAATATTTGTAGCAACAGTAGTTGAGAACTCTAAAATTATTGACGATGTATCCTCTATCGAAAATACAACCGTACTACATCCCTATTACGATTTTTCATCAGATATAGGATCTTTAGTATTACAAACACTCCCTGATCCAAATGTACCTAAAGGGAAAAATACATGGGATGATACACTTAAAAAAGATGTATTTTGTATACAGCAATCCGATATAGTTATTTATGATTTAGACCATTTACCTGGCGATGGCAGGTATCTTTGTATGGCAGCTACCCTAGGTAAAAATATAATTGGTGTATCTGATTCATTAAATCCTATCTCAACCTACTACTCAGCATCAGTCGTGGCTATCATCAAACCAAATATGCTACATGATAGCATAAAACTATATATTAAGAATCTATTAAAGTGTTCTAAAAATTAATGCTTTAAGGAAAAAAACGTGGAAAAAAATAACTTCGTCAACGGTATTAAAGATATCTACAACCAAAAAGAACTTGATATTATATTTGAGAATTGTTTTGTCTCTCAAACGAGTACAGAACGTGTCTCACAAATAATTAACTCCATAATGTCACCAGATTTAAGAGAAGAAATTCCAGTACAGAAATATATTACCGGTACCGTTACTATCTGCGACGGATACGTTTCCCACAACATAACATTCCATGCTACGGATTTTACCACTAATTTAAGGAGTATGTAATCATGCACAAATTAATTAAAAAAGGTATCTTAGCTTTAGCTCTAGTTAGCGTACTTGGGTGTGGTACGGATAACAAAAAAACTATTACTGCCCCCAAGTACGCTAA
>Ga0315289_10006085_pt1 | contig 17763 bp, 13 predicted proteins | sample YL17G11_40_MG_FD_203452 | JGI IMG/M metagenome (GOLD analysis project Ga0315289, IMG submission 203452) | Sediment microbial communities from Yellowstone Lake, YNP, Wyoming, USA - YL17G11_40 | ecosystem: Environmental > Aquatic > Freshwater > Lake > Sediment | place: USA: Wyoming | collected... | reverse complement strand
TCGTGCTCTCCGTGTTTTATCTCTACCGAGTCGGCTCCAGGCTCTTTACAACATTCAAATACACTACACATCGTCCACCTCCAAATGTTTGAGTTGGTGCAAGACTTCGAGTTGAGCTCGAGTCATGCCTATCGGGTTAGCTGTACCGCGCGCTATTTCAGCCATCCATAAAGCGTCGGCTTCATCATCGTCTTCGATATCGCCAGTCCACATAGCCCACCGGTTCTGAGCCGCTTTAACCATAGAAGTTTTGCTCGCTGATCCACGCCCCGTGGCAAATTTCTTTACTGAGGTTGGAGCTGCGAGTAGTACTGGGATAAACTGTTCATAACACAGCAAAATAAAGAGCCCTCGTACTTGTCCAAGAAGGTCGGCTTTCATGGATGCCCCGTAGGCTGGAGCTTCAATGACAGCGTATTTTACGAGACTTCGGTAGGGTTTTAGGAAGGCTTTACACGCGTTGTTTATGAAGTTCAGGCGCTCCCCACCCCGACATGTTTTGGGCAGAATTTTCCCTGCGCATATGTATTTGCCTGTACTATCTAGAAGGGCTAGGCCAGTACTTGTAGCTGAAGGGTCGATCCCGAGGAAGTAGGTGTGCGGTAGTTCTTTCATCACCCTGATCGTAGCTAGACTTGCCCCTAAACACCACCTATAATTACTTAAGCCTTCTGTAGAAAAGGACAATTTAATGTCTGAAATGTCAGTTACGTATAGTCGAGAAGTCCTGAGTGACGGGTATTTTCTCGGAGTAGAGATTAATCCATACCCTGACACTTATCCTACAGGAGAGCTCGAAGAGTCCTTGGTTGTAAATACTTCGGATGAAGACATGGCACGGTTTTCTACTTTGTTTGATCTGGAAGACCTGACAGTCGGTCCTGACCTTCGGTGGTTTCAGGCTGATTTGTATACCGGGATACCCGTAGTGGGAGATACTCTTCGTTTTACAGTCCTCCCGTCTCCTTGGACGGAACTGGGATATACTGCACCTTTGGATTTCGTAATCACAACCGTCACGGGTTCTTTATACGCTCTTGAAGTGAATGCCGCGGTTCCTTTTCCGTGTGGGTTTACAGGGCTTGCGACTTTTACTGTTCTACAAGGAAGTGGGCCGACGGTCAGGATAGCTTCCACGGACGATGTGCGGTTTACCATTCGTCGGTATGATCAGAATTCATCGGGAAACCCTCTGTATGTTCGTGTTGCTCAAGCCGCGGAATTATTTACGACGGTTATAGAGGCCACAAACAAGTATGAGTCTTTGCGCGCGGAAGCGGCTTCTCTGATAACGGATTACGATGCAGAAGAAACTTCGTTCACAGGAACTATAACGGAGGTGTACGAGTAATGGCGGTATCTATTACCCTCAAGCAAACGCAGTCTATTCAACCGGATAACCTTTTTCGTGTTATAGATGAAGTCACTGCTTCTACAGATATATCTAAGTACATCTTTGTGTTTACGGCGGAGACTCAGGCGTTTTCTCACGTAGCTACGGTTTATGATATTGAACATATAGTAGATACGACGTATGCTGCAGTTCTGATTAGCGGGGCTGAGTACTATCGATTAGCGGTGGTGCAAAAAGACTATGAGACACAATCTCGGGCTGAAGCCTTCGCGTCATATACTCGTAGTCGTACAGAGACTTTAGTTGGGGATTATGAAAGTTTCTTGGACGGGTTTGAAGGTATAACAACGTACGTATATCCGGAAGCGTGAGTCAATGTTACAAACCGATGTATTGATGAACAGAACGACTCTCTTGATGCCTGACGGCTCGAGTATTTATCAGATCGATGCTGCTGTGACAGATAAGGGAGAGCTTTTATACTCCAATTTATTTGTTATACAGATTATTGATGAACTGGATACTACGCGGGATACGTTTGTGCGGGTGGGTACTCCGTATGATATGGAGAATATCTATCGGACTCGGGTGGATGCGTTAGCTAATGCCCAAGTGTATTACATCACGCCTTCTTGGTACTGGCGTTATACAGACCTGAGCATTGCGGTACAGGCAAAAGATGCTGTTCGTTCGAGGATCGATAATGCGGTGAATGCCTGGTATACGTATAAGACCGCGTTTGAAGGTACTGAGACTGTTCATCACCCAACAGCTGAAGCGACGTATGAGCAGCAGCTGCAGGATAGTTATGTAGTGGCGAGGGATGCTCGTCTTGCGGCAGAGACTGCGGTTGTTGCAGCGGATGTGGCTTTGTCTAGCGCACAGACTACTGTGGCTGATGCGGTTTCTCTCGGAGCAAAATATAAAGAGTCTTACGACTTTACGAACCAGTCGTATGGCATTTATTGGTTCTTGTATTATGCGGGATTGGGAAGAACTCAGGTTGGTGTTCCCGGTATCTTGGGAAGTTGTGTTACGCAGTTAGAGGATATGAAGGTTACGTTTCTAGGCCTAGGGGATGAGGCATTTAGCTCGACAGCGGCGACCTTAGCTCCTTATACGTATACGTCCGGTACGTTTGATGCAAATATGGATGCCTGGCTCCACGAGCTTCAAGCTCTAAATAACGCTGTGTTAGCGTTTAGGTCCATAGAGCCTAATGGTCCACTGCTGGAAACATCTTTCAGTAATTTCAGCGGAACTGCTGAAGGAAATTATGCTTCTCAGCAAGGCGTCATCGCCACTGCGAATGTTGCTGTAGCAGCAGCTGTCACAGCAAAAAAAGAGGCCGAAGCCTCTTTAGCGTCAGCACAGTCGGCAGAGGATGCAGCTCTCGCTGCAGCCCGTGCCATCTGTCCTGACTTCGATCCTTCAAGTGTTTAATTCTGGTGGGATAGTTTGTCTTCCGTAATACCGGAAGATATCGAACATGTCTTCGAATTTTAAGTTTGTCCATCGCGGAGCGTCATTTCCCCTACTCATATAAAAGGACAATGCAACTCTATTTCCCCAGTTATAGGGTTGAACCATCTTTAATGAATAGGACCTTCCGCTCGAAAAACCTCGTAGTGACCGTAGAGAGGTGGTAATACAGTCAGTAGCCATCATTAACAATGCTGCGGTTTTATCAGACAGTTCTACGGGTTCCTGGTCCCAGAAAGGGTCATACTTGGCAAGGTTCTCTTTTAAGTAGGTCACTGCTTCTTTGATCGATAGAAACTTTACAATAGCGTTATATGAGGGGTCCGTTTTGCGCCGGATATCTGCTACGAGCCCCTCACCTTCTTTGTCGGAGCTCCGGAGGCGCAGAAAGATCTTATAGCGTCCGTGTAGCCAGGCAAGGTCTCCGACGTGGTTGGCGACGAAGGTTAGGTCCTTGCGATCAATTTTGGATATGCGAGATAAGTAATGTTTCTGCATCTGCTCTTCTGTTACGGTTTCGAAAGAGCCGCAGTATAGGACATATCTTTTGGATTTGACCCACGCTCGATATTTATCGCAAGCGTCTTTTAAGGTACAAACCGAACAGGTTTCTTTAATAGTCTTCTTAATTTTTGCTTTAGTTTTAGACCCTTCGGATTGTCTTTCATAGAGCGTCGCGATATTTTTAAATGAGTGCTCCTCTGGCGGGCGGAGATAAGGAACGAAGCCGCTTCGACTGTGTCGATTGGGTGCATTATAGCGATACTTCTGACTAATGGGGTCGCTAAGCTCATCGAGGGTCTTCGTATAAAGAGGAGACACGTATTTGAATCCTCCTATATTGGGATATTTTTGTTCTTTAAGTAGCTCCAACCACTCTTCGGCGAAAAGGTCATTATCCGGGTCGTACTCGAGGTTGGCCCACATACAAGGTGTTCCTAGAAATGGGCTATCGTCTCCTATACACTCAGAGCAGCGGGATAGTCGACGAGGTGAGACACATTCACTCATGAATTCTCGCATAGTCTTTATGATGGTTTTACCTTCGTCTGTGATGACACACATTAAGTCGTTATACCCGTCTCTTCCATAAGGAGTTCTGTCTATGTAGGGATAGGTTGTTACTTCAGTTCTGTCTGAAGTGTTATACACAAACAGCGTCCTATTTGGACGAATACGGCTTAAGTCCTCTGCGAGTGCCCGCATCTCTTCTGGCGTTGTAAGAGGTCGTTCGAAAATGAGTATCCCCGTGTCACGACTGCTGTCGGTTTTGGCTACTGTGTAATGCGCGGTAATTGTGGATGGCTCCGAGGAGCTCGTTGTGCAGGGCTGTTCCTTTTCTTGGGTCAACATGTTTGACATACTGTACTTTCCCTCTCAACCAGTGCAGTAGCTGCATTGGGGTTTCAAATCCGGCTCGTTGGTATTGAGTTTCAATTCCATAAACCAGACAATTATGTGTAATAGCCCTTAGTCGAAGGTACTCTTCCCGGGTAATTGTTATTCGGTCATTGAAATTTAAACCCAGTAAATCTTTGCTTCTGTGTGAAGACCGGATGTGGACTTTTCTTCTATTAACAGCGTAGCCGGTTCCCTCGATAATCTTGATTAGGTCCTTTACTATCTGTACCTTTTCTGTAAATGGAAAATCTCGACCACAAGTGAAAGCCAGGTCATCAGCGTATCTTGAGTATACCCAAACGCGTTCGTCTTTTAGGTGATACTGATTGTTTAAGGCTTCCAGGTACTCGCAGATAGGAATATCCATCCTGTAATAGGCTACGAGGTTACAGATAGACCCGGAGGTCGGAGCTCCCTGGGGAACTCCAAAACGTTTAGCCCCCGGTTTAAAACAAGGAATATCTCGAACGGTTACGATATCTCGAATAGGACCGGCAACGGCATTTGGGATACCTAGTTTTTGCTGTAGAACATCTTGTACCCATCTTCTTTTTGTACTGTGGAAGAAGTTCTTTAAGTCCATCTGGATATAGGCCCCCTTGCGGGGGCAGTTGTGTTTGGAAGGTGTTTCTTCTGCGGAATCACAGATAGGACATTCCGCGATGTGTCTTTTTACCGCCATGGGGATACTATGCTCCGGGCGGTAGGCTGTTACATATTCGGGGAGTTTATCCTGGAGAAGGTTGAGTAGGTTTTTGTTTAGACGACGTTGTACAAACTTCACGATCTCATTCGGCGCATGGATTATTCGAATTTTTCCATTTTTCTTTTTGATGTGAATTTGTTTGTACTTTTCCTCGTCGGGAGTGAGGACGCAATACCACAACGATTTTGACCGTACGCCGATTCTATTAGCTAAGCTATTAGCGTCGAACAGGACGACACCTTTTAAGGTTTCGTTGGGAATAGGGAATGTTTCAGAGTACATTTTGGTTCCCCTTTTTAATTCGAGACCTACAAGATTCTGTTCCAGGAGAGCATTCGTGAACCATGAAATGCATGTTGTGTGGACAGTAGGAGCATGCTGCTTTGAGTTTTCCGTCTTGGAGGAAATAGAATTTTCCAAACCCGTCCCCGAAATTTGACATCCAACTTTCAAAGGACCTTCGAGAAAACTGGAAAGCGTAACGGTTTTTGCTTGTTATATAGGTTGGAACTAGGATACAGGCTTTCACTTCATGCAGGGCTTGGATGGCTATGGTTACTGTATTTTTCTCTACTTGAGGCCCCCCGGCACGGCCTAAGCCCAGCCATTCAAGTTCCAGTCTTTGGATTAAATTTTTATTGGGGAAGATAACCCATGCGGTTTTGAACAGCTTACCGATTTCTTCTTCCGTGACGCAAGGTACTACATAGTATGTAACCCAGGGAATGCGGTTTGGTTGTTTTGAAGATAGTCGTAGCGCACCTTTATTGAGCGTGTCCGGCCTTTTTATTCTTAATATTTGGTCCATTTTTAGTCCTCAATCTTTATCGCAATGTCCTGCATTGCTGGGTCGATTTGTCCTCCTTTACATATTACCCAGATGACCGGACAGGGGGGTTTTAGCGAGGGCATAGGACCTGAAGAGCTATCGGATACTGGGGCAAAGCCGTCAGTAAAAATGACAAGCAAATCTGTAGGAGAAAGTGCTTTATCAGGTTTAGGGCCTGCCCAATCTTGATTCGTGTCTTTTCCTAACACACGACGGAAGGGAGCACAAAATTCAGTTCCACCGTATCCATGGCGAGTATGTATTTGTTGAGAGATTTCGTTTATTTCTCCGTCACTTGAAGTGCGGGTAAACACTTCCTCGAGCTGGATTCCATGATCGAACAGAATATGACGTAGTTCAATTCCTTGATACTGGCGCATGATTGCGACGATTTCCCCCATAAAGATTCTAAAATCCTCGTCGGAGACTGAGCCGCTGGTATCGGTAGCGCAGGTAATACGAAACGTGAAGTCGTTATTATACCCAGGATAAGGCTCGATACCGTCGCATATAATAGGAAATAATGCGATGTTGGGCATTAACATAGAGTGAACGACCTTATTGCTTAGGACGCTCTTAATCTGGTTCCGCAGAAGGAGTGGCCAAGGAATTTTGGGCTCGGTAAATAGTTCATCGATAACCGACTGCATACAACCCGGGATTGTTCCTTGGCAACTGTTTGTTTGTTCGATGGCAGATTTGATAATTTCTCGCGCATTTCGCTGTAGGTCATTCGCGAGTCTTTCTATCTCTCCTCCGGAGAGGTTTTTAATCCTTAGGGCAGCTTTGTCTGAGTCTTTACCTGTGCCGTCCCCGTCCGCGTCCGCTCCCTCGCCCTCGTCTCCTTCTCCTGCGAATATGTTGTAATTAACTTCTATATCGTCGTCTGCGATGCTCTGTAGGATTTTTTCTCGTAGTTCTGGGTTTTCCATCAGCTTGAGAAAGTATTCTTCCAGGGTGAGGTTTACAGGTAGTTCGTATCTTTCAGGGAAGAGGAGATGTTTAAATACTTCCGCAAAAGTATCCGTTGTAGAACCTTTGGCGAGCGGCCGGACGGCTAGGTCGTTTACCGCTAGGTCTCCGGCGATGTTGAGAAGTTTCCACATCTCTGCGTATTTTGAGTTGGTTAGGATACCATTTTTACTTCCGATGATACGCAGCATTCGTTCGTAGTGGCGCAGTGCAAGATGTCCTGCTTCATGCACCATGATAGCGATGCGCAGCGGATAGGTGAACTCATTATATCTAGGGATGTTCGCACGTAGGATATAGCGTCCGGAGTCCTCAACTCGAACCCCTGCGATAGGCCCGGTGTCGGTGAACTGGCGCACGCAGCTGTTTAGTATTCGTCCGAAGAAGTTGTTATCTCCTCGGTAGCTGCAGAGCCAGTAGAAGGCATTTTGGATAGGTTTGAGGTCTAGGGGTGTCATTCTTCTACCTTTCAGTTATAATTGGTGTACGAGTAACTCGTACAGTTGAGAGGATCGACATGAACAGTATCAACATTACAAACGACCCTGCATTTTCGAATCTCTGTGCCCTGTCTGCGCGGTACCCTAGATTGGTAGAGTTTGCAAAGACCGCAGAGCTTTCTCCCGAGGAGTTTAGCGACCTTCCAGAGGGAGCTTTTGCTTGGCCTGAAAAGAGGGCCTTTCCTATTCATACCAAAGAACACGCTGCAATTTCAACTGTGTACGCACGTCATGCGGAGAGCCTTCCTGACCATGTTCAGGATAATCTGAAATTCGCGTGTGAGGCATATTCGATTCCGCCGGATGTCTTCGTGGAAGCGGAGACCAAAACGGCATCGGATGTCTACTGGCTTTTGCCGGAGGATAAGCGCTTTCGAGTTACTTCCGCTTCGGATGTTATGTTCGCACAGGACGCTCTTGAGAAGAGAGCTTATGTCCTAACGGAAGAGCAGAGAGCCGAAGCCTATCTCAACCTGGTAAAGGCGGCGGAGATTTATGGGGTTACCGTTCGCGATGAGATGCAGAAGTTCGCAGGGCAGACGCTCACGAATACAGACATCCTCTCGGACTGGCTGGATGCTCGAGGAGCAGCTGCTCGCGGTATTGGGAGCGATAAGGTTGCGGTAGTGTTTGAGAGTATGGGCGAGACTTACCGGAATTTAGGTCAGTACATTGCATTGAGGGACGACCAGGTTAAGCTAGCTCAGTCGATTGATAAGCTCGACAAGTTGGCCGGTCTCGAGCCGTTCATTGGTAAAAGTATCCCCAACCCTATTCTGACAGTTTGGAATACCAACAAGATTGCGGCGCAGCAGCTCGCAATTAACGGCATGTATTTCGATAAGAATATGCTGGCGTCTCTTCCGCTGTCTTTTTGGAACGATGCTCTAGGTCCGGATTTCGTATCGGAGTTCGCTCCTGGGGGTCAGGTAGACCCAGCCCTGCTCGAGCAGGTCTTGCAGACTCTTCCAGCTGATATGAAAGCGACGTTGGTTACGCAGCTTTCAGCTTACGCAAAAAAGTAGAAAGCAGCGGATGTCAACGGAATTGCATGAAGGGTTTAAAACCCTCTGGAATTTAATCCCCAATTTGAATCAGGGTTTTATGTCGAAGGTAGCCTCTGAAAAGTCGCACAATGAAGCTCTGCAAATTCTAAAGGACCCACACTCTAAAACTGCTGCAGGTCTTTATTTAGCGTTGCGTAAAGTCTACGGAGAAGATGTTTTAAAATGGGAACCGGAAACTCTATGGTTAACGCTGGATAAGGATGGGGTTAATCTTCCTGAGGAAGAACGTAATAAAGTACAGGCTGCCATTTCTCTGATCGTTCACCCTGCTTTCTACTGGGATAATCTGGTTTTTCAACGAACTGTTCAGGCGCTGAATGGGGAACTCTTTGACCCGGAATCCTTGCAGGAGTGCCACTCTGCACATATGGCTTGGGCTGTATATGAGGCCGGAGTCATCCGAGGGCTGGATAATGACCAGACGGTTATTCCTGATTATGACCAAGACGTAGAACAGTATATTGCAGTGTGTCTTTTTCGTGAGGGGTATGTGTATCCGCCTGAGCCGCTACATGAAATAGCCGCGGATAATCTTGAAGGTCTTTTCCCTAAAAACTCTTCGGCGTCTGCTTTGAAAAAAGAAGTCGCAGATAGCTGGGAGAAGCTGGACAAGACCGCTCTCGAACATACTGAGTTCTTCGAGAACGAGCTTGGTGTCCAACTTTCCCAACTATCTGCGTGTTATTTGTACGTTAAGAAGAATGCCGACCAGGTAGCTGAAGATCTTTCGACTATCCGATCTTTGTGATTACACTTCGCCTCTAAGCGCTTTCTGTACAGCATCATGAGCTTCTTCCGTTTGACCGAGGAATTCACGGAAGATATTCTGGCGAGTATGGTCGTTCGGATTCTTTGGGTCGCTTACGAACGACCCGAGTAGTCGTTGTCGGTATTCCTCCTGGTTATACCTTTTGGCCGTGGGCGCGATGTTGTCGGTAAACAAAGCGGCATACTCCGCGGCTTCTACCTTAAAGAATGCAAAAATTGATTTATAAGCTTTTTCGGTGTCGTACTTGTTATCGAACAAATAATTAAGTAGGTTATAAATGAACTCAAGTAGGCGAGGTTGTTTTCCCGCAGTCTTTACGGCTTCGAATTTCTCTAGGAATGTACGAATATCCGTTAAGAATTCGACGGGAGATAATACAACTTGGTTGTCCTCGATAAAAGCTCGAAGCTGGGATGCGGTTGTAAGATTCAGTGTTGCTCCAAACCTGTTTTCGGCGCGACTGCTAGTCAAGGCAATACCAGCTTGTTCCATTGCGTAGCACTCGAGAGAGATAGTCTGCCACGAAGCCGGACAAGCGAATGGCTTATTAGCCTTTTGTGTTCTTTCATCATACAGCATTATCGGAGAAGTGCCGATGAAAGCTCGGATGTGGTCGTGACAAGGCATACCCTGATTTAGCTGGTCAGCCTTCTCGGGATTCGTCTTATAGAGCTCCCGCACTTCTGTAGTTTGAACTGCGGGAGATTTGCGGTCGCTGTAGTGAAACTCTCGAGTTCGTGCGTGGACCAACCACGCTTCGGGGGAATGGATAGCATATACGAATTTCAATCGGCGCCTAAGCGCCGCGTTGTTTTCGATTTGATTTACTGCGTAGGATGCAGTCGCTGGATTCATGCAGGCTACTACAAGACAGTCATCGGGAAGCTTGTAGTCGTAAATACGGCGGTCTTCAATCACACTAAAAAACATAGCGATAGCGTGTTGAAGGCCTTGATTGATTTCGTCGAATAGGACGATGCTTCTTTCTCCCTCCTTAGGGAAAATTGTGGGGAGTTTAATTTTAAAGAAATTCTCGTCCACGTCTTTTACGGAAGGAACACCCGCCCCCAATAGGCCGAACTGTGCAGTTCGAATATCGCAAACACGAGCATTCAAGTTTCTTGCTGCCTGGTGTACTGCTTGAGATTTACCCAGGCCTGCTTCCCCGACAATGCAGTATACTCCGCGGTAAAGACGCTGGGTAAAACTAAACTCCAGCTCTTCTTTGATCTGACCGATAGTCATGCGGGGAATGTCGTATTGTTCTGCGTATGACAGTTGGGAAGATTCGTTGTTGTTTGTGGCCATTTTCTGTTATCCTTTTTTTGTATGAAAAATATTTCTGCGACTATTTCGGATGTTTGTGAAGCTTGGTTACATTTAAACGGTAAGCCTTTCCGTTTGGATATGTGGCCTGCACATCGTGCTTTTTATGACGGGCGTTGGCGACGCACGCTACTAAAAACAAGTCGGCAGGTAGCTAAGTCTACGACGCTGGCAAATTTCGGCATTGCTGAGTGTTCTCTTATACCACATTTTTCTGTTTTATTCATAACGCCTTCCAAAGAGCAAACGATGCGCTTTTCGAATTCTCGTGTTACCAAGGTCATGCGCTACTCTCCTATTATCAATCGGAAGTTTCTGAGTCCAGAACTTTCAGATCGAGTCCTGCATAAGCAGTTTACAAACGGCTCGGAGATGGCTTTTGCGTATGCCTTGGACGACGCAGATCGTCTTCGAGGACTCTCGACCGACCGGAATGTGTATGACGAGGTCCAGGACCTGCTGTACGACCCGGTTATCGTGATCGGGAATGAGTGCTTGACGCGGTCTAAGTACGCGTACGAGACCTATGCGGGTACTCCCAAGACCATGGAGAACACTATCCAGTATTTGTGGGAGCAGAGCACTCAAACAGAATGGGTGATGAAGTGCGATAGTTGTGGGTCGTACCAGTATGCGGATTCGGAGAAGTGTTTAGGTTTGAAGGGGATTATTTGTCTCAAGTGCAGTGCGTATTTAAATCCTTTCGCGGGACAATGGATAGACACTGCAGCTCCGCTTTCAGCAAATTCGCCTATCGATGAAGATGACCGCTTAAAAGGTTTTCATATATGTCAGCCTTCTATGCCTGACTGTAATCCGCTGGCGGTAGAGAAGGCTGGGTATAGTCAGGACCTAGTTCGTTTTGCGGAGAAACAGTGGAAAGACGTTCTTTATAAAAGAGAGAATTTACCTCCTACCAAATTTCGGAATGAAGTACTCGGGGTATCGGATTCGATAGGCGCCCGCATGATCTCGAAAGAAGAGCTCGAGGCGTTATGTACGGGTCCGAACCTTTCAGTGACTCCTACGCCGGAGAATATGGAAGATATGTCGATGGTGGTGGCCGGGGTAGATTGGTCTGGAGGAGGAACTAGGGGCGTATCTCGAACGGTTCTTTGGTTATGGGGTATTCGTCATTCGGATAAACTACTGCGCTGTTTGTACTACCGAATTTATCCTAGCGAGAACCCTGTGAACTCTGTGGAAGAAATCGTGCGGGTCTGTAATATGTATCGTGTGTCCTACGTGATAGGCGATGCGGGAGAGGGTAGTGTTCCGAACGACATTCTGCGGACTGCCCTGGGTCCGAACAGGGTGACACAGGTTCAATACGGGGCGTCGGCTAAGGCGATGCACTGGAATGGACAGGATAGGTATCTGTTGGACCGCACGACGATTATAGATAACTACGTAATGCTCTTGAAGAAGAAGTTGGTGCAGTTTGCGCCTAAGGAAGAGATGGCAACGGCCTTAGCAGACATTTTGAATGAGTATGAAGATGTAACAATGATGGGGAGGAAAGTGTGGAGACACTCGCCACAGCGTCCGGACGACTGTCTCCACGCAGGGTTGTTTGGTTGGTTAGCTGCGAAGGTGATAATGAACGACCTCAAGTTTTGGCAAGAGTGACCGTTGGTCACGAAGCCTGTCGGTGCATCCCCAGAGTTGCTTCGTCGTAGAGCTCATTCCGAATTTCGAGGTCGATATAGTCGTCCTCGTCACTCTGGATCTCAGGATTGTTGGATAGGTACGACTCAACGGACATAAGGTCTCCGTATGTGGGGCCTACACTGACATCCCAGGTGAAAGGTACCGGTAGCCAGGGGTATTTTTTTGCTATCTGTTTCATTCCGTAGTCGTTAATGAAGTCAGGCATTTGATGTACGTATTTCTTGGGGATCTCGAAGACCAATGAATCGTGTACTGTATTCAATACGTTTCCGTTGAAGTCGTGATGGATAACGGAGAAAGTAGCGCAGAGGACTTCTAACACAAGTTCCGCGCTTGTGTTTTGGATTTTGAAGTTAACGGCTTGTCTCTCTGCTCGGCTCTTCAAATAATCAGGTAGATTACCTAAGTTGAGGTGTCTTCTTCGACCCAAGAAAGTCTCAACAATACCCATGCGTCGAACCTGTTCTTTGGTTATATTGATGTAGTCCTTGATTGAAGGAAACATATTGAAAAGGGTTCGGATGATGGCATCGGCTTGTTCTTCCGGTATCCCGACGATACCAGAGATTTTCTTGGGAGCTGCCCCGTAGAGAATACCGAACACGACTCGTTTGATGTTCTTTCTGAGGGCATCCAGTTGTGACCCGTAGGCCTTGTCTGTTTTCTTGAGGGTGTCTCGAGCTTCAAAGTCTTCATAGTTCCAAGCATGATGTTCGTCGATACCGATAGTGGTAAGGACATTTCGATGTAGGGGTTTAGGGATGCCTTGTAGAACGTTCGCTGCGTTATAGACAGTAGAGGCAAAGAAACTATGCGGATCCATCCCGTCGTTGAGTGCGGCGATGAGAGCTTTATCTTTGCTGTAAGCGGCATAGATGCGCACTTCGGCAGCTTTAGCGTCCGCGTTTACAAATACGTAGTCTTCATGGGAGGGAATGAATATTCGTTTGATGTTATATTGAAACGGAGGACGGCCCATCTTAGTAGGCAAGTTCTGCATATTTTCTTCAGTAGAAGAATTATGATTTATGAATCCTTGCGCGAAGTATGAATGGTCCTGCTCAACTTCAATATCCCAAACGTCCATCACTCCGACTGAAGTAATGGAGGCAATTGTGGTAGTCGCGATAGTGTTGTACGAATTTCTTCTATTATTCTCGGAAGTTCTTTCTCGACCATGTCGGTGGAATAATGAAGAACTTGGTAACCTAGGCGTTTGACCACTGCGGACTTTAATTTGTCGCGTTTTTGGGTATCGTCTCTCCCATGAAAGTTGCCGTCGATTTCGACTAAAAGGGCTTTTCCAGGAAATCCAAAATCGGCCATATAATTTTTGTGTAACATTTTTTGGCGTATGTGTGGAATATTTGCCGTTAACAGTGCCATGGATACCCACATTTCGTGCCGATTTAAGCTCCAACAAATATGGCTTTTCTTTATGGTATTCCGTGTTCGATAACTGTGGTATCCTCGTGTTTGTTCTTTTACGAACCAGAGTATTTCGATTAAGGCAGATAATGCTTCGTACATCTTTTGATAATAATTTTGAGGATCGTCGTAATAGTGTATAGCCGCATTCACTACTCCTGGAGTATATTGCTCCAGAGTTTTTAACGTATCTAGGTCTTCGTTCATTAGACGGTAAGGTAATTTTCCTGTTCTTCCTACACCATAATGTTTCATGTTTTGTCGAACAAACCACGCGCTGACACCTAGTTCTTTGGCAATCATTTTCCAACTGTAACCTTGATCTAGGAAAGGCTGTAGTTTCTCTAATGGAATAAGTGTTCCGGGATGTTCTTTTTTCCCATGAATATTTCCTTTTAAGGCTCGAGAATAGTTGTAATGTTTCCGTTCTTTTATCTCTTGAAAGTACTTGGCTCTGTAAAGACTTGTTGAGCGGCAAATAATACGTTGTGAAATCCCGAGTTTTTGGAATTCGGCTAAATTTAATTTTTCGATTAAGTATAGCTGAACGAAATCCTCTTCTTTTATAACCGTACCTATGCTGCTTCGGATTAACGCAATACTCGTAGGTATTAACTTCAGCTTTTTGATAGAGAGTGCTGAGATGTTGGAATCCTTGTGGAGTAAGGAACCGGTGTTGTTTTGTGGTAATAATGGAGTTTCCGTTTTCGAGGACGACACGATACATTTCCTCCTTTCCCTTGTAATACAGAGCGGTGATACGGCGCCAGTTGCCTGTATGGGTTTGTATTTTTATGCCTGGGTCTTGGACAAGGTCCAGGTTTTCTATTCTAATAGGACCTAACGAGGTATTTAAAATAGTATCTTTGGATACACATAAACGGGCCGTAGCTGTACTGTGTTGGTGGAAGTTGGAATGTAGTCTTCCATCCTCCCTACTCAAGACCTCGATGTTCTCCACGAAAGTTGTTCGAGCTTTACTGATAGCACGGAACTCCAACACAGCTTCACTGAACTTGCACTTATGTGTTAGTGCCAATAGTTTCAGGAACTTAGCGCCCGTTGAAATGGCTCCTTTATCAGTTTTTTCGGGCTCTATCTTTCCTGCGTAGCATATGACTTGCTGGTCTTCTGGGTTTATGTAGCCTGTCGAAAAGAGAACTTTGGCAACGTGTTGTGTGCTTGCCGGATTGAAATTCTCGAGACCGACGGGGATCATATCTGCGAATAAAGATTCAGAACTAGCGATATAACTATCCATCTCCGTTTTCAATTTTATAATATATTCGCGGTCGACCTTTATCCCGGTCATCTCCATCTTGGCAAGTACCTGCGTAGTAGGAAGGATTCTTTTCGCCATGTTATACAGCGGGGGATTAGGTATTCTGCACAGTGCCTCGCCTATTTTGTGTGCTTTTGCAGTATTTGCTTGTTGATAGGCGCGTCGTTTGTTGTGTAAGGCATTACACTCGTCGGTTAGTTCTTTCCGCTGCTGCATAGCACTTCGGAAGGTTACGTCTGCGTCGAAGGCCGCATACACCAGAAGTTCACGTAGAGGAATCGTCGCATACCCATCGTCGGCTGCGAGCTTCTTCTCCAGGCGCGAGGGCTTGTATTCTTCCTCGTCGCCTTCTTCTTTCTTTTTCTTCTTTTTCTTGGCGATCTTTGGCTTTTTCAGTAACTGTTTTTCTGCAGTCTCATAGATACTGTCTGTTATTGTGAGGTCTTCCGTATCGACTCTGCCTGCGTAGATTGCTTTTAACTCATCTTCATAAGAGGCGAATTCCGGTAGTCGTAACCGAGCAAGACTTTTCAATCCATAAAAGCCTTTTTTGTCTTCTTCTACCAGATGTTCCCCGAGCATAGCATCCCAGGCTAAACGGTTAACCTCAAAGCCGCGCCGACGCAAAACCTTAATATCGAACTTGGCGTTAGCAAATATCTTTGGTTTATTACACGAGAAGATCCTTTCTAAATAAGGTTGAGCATCTTTGAGTTTGATATTTGACTCGGGGTGCTCTAGTTGTATCGAGGCTGCTTTTCCTACGTCCCAACACAGAGATACAATCAAGACTTTTAGCTTCTGCCGATGCGGGTATAAAGTATTAGTCTCAGTATCAATTGCGAGGGGGGAGCTTTCTTTTGATTCGTCTATAACCGAATAGTTAAGAATCTCGTCGGTTAATTCAGCTAACTCTTGAATGTTTTTGGGGTACTTGTAATCCTTAGATAAGCGCGAGAGCGCCGTACGTCGTTCTTCGAGCTTTCCTTCTTTGTTCTTCTTGACCATGTCTAAAAAGACTTCGATTTGTCTTTCTAGCACTTGAGAGAACCCCGCTTTTGTAGATAGCTGGCGCTTTGACATTGAGACGAATACATACGCAGGTCTTCCGCCTATAGTGGTCTCGATAGTTTTGCTGATGACATCTGTGTATTTTCCGAATTGAATGCCTAGGGATTTTAACCCGGTAGCCCCCATAACAAAGACACAGATAGGCTTGTTAGGATTACTGTATAGAAGAATTTCGTCTACTAAATTAGGGGCACAGGCTTTTATCTCTGCCGCACTAGGCTTCTCTTCTTGGCACTTTACCGCGTAGGTAAATCTTCCGATAGGTGTATCGTATTTATTCCCAGCTAAAGTGAAGAACGTAAAGATAGACCGTTCGATTTGAAATACCCAACCTGAATGATTCTCTTTGTGGACTAGGCTACTTAAGTGCGGTGATTCGGCCACACAGAAGAAATCGGTGTTTCCGATTTCTCCACCTTTACTGAGAGTGTAATGATTCTTTTGGTAGCTAGGACATTCTGGACAATCTTTGTGACTCCATGCATTTGAGACTCGGCAGATAAAACACTCGTTAGAGCCAGTCATCGGTTGCGATTGCAATTTTAGGCTCCTCCTTTTTGTCTTCTGGTTTGTCTTCTACTAGAGGAGTAGTGGTTTGTTTTACTTCAGGGGTTTTAGTAACCTCGGCGGGGTCATTAGGACGGTGTTCGGGTTTCGTTGTTCGATAGTATTCGTCTAGCCAATATTTACTGTGGAATACGACTATATCGTTTAAGCGCAAACCCACACCCATGTCTACTGCAGCCCTATTGAGAATTCCTGAATTCAATATTTCAGCTGGGGTTAGGGCTGCTTTGTGTCGTTCTAGTAAATTGCGTAATCCCATAGCAGTAATACCTGAGGCGAAACGTACTTGTGAGGGGATTAAAGTATTAACTACCTGCTCTAGATTGAAGAGCATTAAATTGTTCTCGCCATCGTAAAATACGCCTACCCCTGCGGAGTTAAGCTGAGGAAGAAGATGGTTATTAACAAGGATGGTTGCCAGAGTATGTAGGCTTGTGTCATCCTTGGAGTCTCCGAGCCTAATAGCCTTGTTGTGGAGGATCTTAGTCATAAAGCTTTCAGACTCACTTATCCCGGTATTCCGCTTAATCAAGATTTCGTTGCTTGCGACATAGCTGTGGAAAAATTTCTTATAGTCGACTCCGATAGCGTCCATAACTGCGAATATCGGGAAGAAAGCCGACATGTACCGAAACTCTACTTTGGTGGGAAGCGTCGCATTAATCTCAGAATAGCTATGTCGGAGTTCATCGTAGGTCTTACGAATGGTTGGGACATGTTTGTACATTCCAAAATTGACCGCCCGACGCAACCGTTTGAATTGTTCTGGTTTATGTGTCCGGTATATTACGGAGTTCGGGTCCTCTCTTCCTTCTACTTTTTGCATATTAATTGTGATTAAACGATTTAGGTCTTGGGGTTTTTCTGTCCCTGTAATACTGGCGAAGATGACGGGCACGTTATACTTGTGCGTAGTTGTTCCTTCGCCATCCATCCTAGAGATGGTACGGCTCCCTCCGCCTGAGGTAATACCGCGTAAGGACTCCATGACACCTTCACTATGTTTTCTCTGAGTAGAAGAATCGAACTCGAGTTCGTCTATACAATGCAATACGGTACTATGGGATGCTAACCGCGTGAATGCTGCAGCTGTTATCTTGAGGAAGTACCTCGATGAGTAGAGAAGTTGGATAGACATGTTGCTAGAGTCTTTATCTGAGGGGCCGAATACTGATATTAAGGTCGATTTTCCAGATCCAGTATCTCCGGTGAAATGCATAACGATTTGTCTGTCAAAGCTAGCCATGATGGGGAATGTCAATATGAGAGCCGCTAACAGTTGACACGTCGGTAATTGATTATCGAAAGAAAATCCGATATCGAAGAAATTAACTAATT
>Ga0315289_10006084_pt1 | contig 17764 bp, 10 predicted proteins | sample YL17G11_40_MG_FD_203452 | JGI IMG/M metagenome (GOLD analysis project Ga0315289, IMG submission 203452) | Sediment microbial communities from Yellowstone Lake, YNP, Wyoming, USA - YL17G11_40 | ecosystem: Environmental > Aquatic > Freshwater > Lake > Sediment | place: USA: Wyoming | collected... | reverse complement strand
AGATCATATATCATTCATGGTTAATTGAACAACCATCAAAAATATTCACCAATCTTGACGAAAAAGCAATCAACGCCAATGTTTACTTCTTAACTTGCCTAACTACTGGAGATATTATCTCCATAGGCGGTTTGTGCATCGGTGAGTCTTTTTTGTTGTTCCTTCAATACTGTGAAAACGATCGCTGGTGTGTCAAGAACTCGTGTTTGAAATATCGTCGTCATTCGGTTGATTTTTGCAAGGTTTTCATTGATTCGTATCATAAATTGTTTATTGTACTGTTCTTGTGAATAGTGTGTGTGCAATACCTGATTGAAGAGCATTTTGAGATCCGAATATAATGGTATATATCCTGTCGGCGTTGTTATTGCATCAATCTCTTTGTTCACTCGCAGTTCCATCCATTTGAGCCAAACTGCTTTATCGTTTTTCTCGTTCAACCACACACCGTTTCTATCCTTTAAAAAATAATTAACAGCAAAGATCCGCGGAGGCTGTTGGAGTGCCTCTCCGAAATCCAGGTTGTTTTGGATGTACCTTCCGATCGGGATGGAGAGGAAATCGATGTTGGACATCGGGTTGAAGACACGAACCCCCTCCTTTCCCAAGGTGGCTGCAGTGGTCTCAGACTCAAGACATGCTCCTTTTGTGATAATACCATGCACCCAGTTGAATGACTCCTCAACAGGTACTGATGTATCTGAGTCCCGACCTCCATAGATGATGCCATGTATTTCAACACCAACTGGGTCGTGCAGGAGATGATCGACATTCGGGAGAATATCAAGTCGAAACGTAAACCGAGCATTCTTATGAGAGGGGAGGATTTCTTTTCCGTTGCCATCGACTTTGCCTTTGAACCATTTCCCTGAATAATTGACACCTGTCTCAGGGCAGGTCCCTGGTTTTCCATTCCAATAGACATCGTTATCCTCAGTCACTAAAATATTTGAAAAAATGAGTTCTGCAGGATGAGTCAGTGCGTCCCATTGTAGTGGATCATTGGTGTCGTTAATTCCTTCAATGATGCCGAAGACTCCTGATTCAACATTCACTGCTCGTACTTTCCCGTTAATACAACGGAGGTACGCGATATCATCACCAACAATGGCTTCTCCATTTATCATCGCAGTGGAGGTTTTTCCGCACATCGAAGGGAATGCGCCAGTGAAATAACTGATACGTCCACCTGGCCCGTGAACACCCATGATCAGCATATGCTCAGTGAGCCAGTGTTCTTGTGAGCAACGGTTGATGGCAAGGCGCATCGCAAGTTTCTTCAGGCCAAGACTGTTGCCACCGTACTGGGTGTTCATGCTATAGATGATTTCGTCTTCAAGATCAATGTACACCCGTCTTTTTTCAATGTTTTTACTCACGAATAAACCTAAACCTGCTTTTTCGAGTTCCCCTTGAGAATGCAAAAATTTAAAGAACCGTGCTGTCCCGCTTTTTCTGATGAACTCTTGATACCCCTGCCGGTAGAGGAGATCTTCACTATGAGCGACATAGGCAGAGTCAGTAAGTTGGATACAAGGGATTGAAAACAGTGAATTCGTTGGTCCTAAACAATAGAATTTGATGAAGAGTTCATGGCCTGCCATGATGTTGGTCATAATCTGCCTTATTTCTTTGAGTCCTTCATCACGATTCATTGTATTCAATTCAGGTCCGAGATTTTTATCTGGGGGAAGAAGAAATTTGGTATGGGTTTTATCCCTAGCTTGATCGAAGTATCCATCGAAATGAATCGTATGTCCTTCCATGACTAGTTTTTTTTCTTCGTGATTTTTCACAGCAGCTGCTCGTGTGTAATAGATGTCTTCTGGGGCATCGGTGGCGACGAAGATTTTTTCTGGGTTACATATCTCAATAGAAGTGGCAATGAACTCATTCATTGTCGGGTTGTCAAGCTTTATAATTTTCTGGTAATCCTTCTGATGTAATCGGTTTTTAAGGATGGCGAGAGTGTTATGTTTCACAAGCGTTCCCCATCTTTCTTTTTATTTTCCTTTTCTTTATTTCATTAATAGAATTTTTTTCTTTCTTGTATGAAGACATAACGAATCAATATTTAATAATACGGTGTGAGCGTGATCATTATTTTATAAGCAATCAGAAGCTAGAGCAGACAAGAATAATTTTTAGAATTTTTTTGCTCCATTGTAATATTTTGTATTTTATCAAAAGACATAATGTCATTAATATCGGACGCTAATCAGTAACTTTTCCAGCATGAGGACTCTATCAAAGCCCCTGGTGATTGTCAAGTATTTCTCGTATACCAATGGTAGCAGTGTTACCCGTATTAGACCCCTGGTGGTGGTCCGTTAATGAATAGGTAGTTAATGAGGTAGACCACATCACTGACATCGACGACACCATCTGAATTAACATCACCGGATATTAAAGGTACAGGTGCTGGTCCATGGATGAACAGGTAGTTGATGAGATAGACGACATCGCCGACGTCTATGACGCCATCACCGTTGCAATCACCACGTTGATTCATGACCTGCACACGTACGATATCTATAGGAGAGTATCGTTGACCGTTATAGGCACCCGCATAAATGGTATGCCACCCGTTCTCCCCCGTGGTGGTATCCCACTGCACGGTCCAACCTACTTTCGGTAAAAGATCTGCTTGCTGCCACTCTGTATTGTCAATTCTCACATAGACCGCCTCTACCGTCTGAGCATCCGAGGCAGAGCCAGTGATCGTAACTGTACCTCCTACGGTTGACCCGTTTAATGGTGAAAGAATCGTACATGTTGGAGGGTTGCCATGTCGATGTTTAAACACCCATTGCATATACGGTGGATCGGCGACATTGCCAACGCTCACCTCGTTTTGTCCATCACCGTCACAGTCACCAATCGCCAACGGTGCTAGCATTCCTGCCGTGGGTAACAGTGCCTCCTCAGCATAGGTGGATCCTGTCCATTGGAGGATGTGGACCAGGTTTGTTCCAAAAGCGATTTCCTTGGCTCCATCACCATCAGAGTCACCGATAGCTACCGCTTCGATCACCGCTTCTTCTCCAGACCATATCCTACTCCAGATGTTTTGATACAAGTTTCCATTCCATTCATACACATACCCCTGTGGGGCATAGAGACCGACAGCGATTTCCGGTATCCCATTGCCGTTGGCATCACCGCAGACACAGGCATAGGTTTCATAGGAAAATGAACCAAGAGTTGTCGCGGTAAATGACGCTCCATTCCAGTTAAGAACAACAAGATCATATCCTGGTACACAGACTATTTCGTTAGCTCCATCAACATCGACATCAGCAATCCATGCCATCGGTGTCACCACATCTCCTCCAGGGTAATTCCATGAGGTTTTCTCATAGAAATTACTGACAGCACTATTCCACGCAAGGACGGTGATCTCCGGATGCCCGGATGAAGGATCATCAACAAGGATCACCTCGTTTTTATTATCGTTATCGAAATCTCCGACAAAGCAATCATAGGTATTATCGGTCCCATCGCCATCCCATATAGAACCAATGCGAGCGTAGGTTGAACCAGTCCATTGAAACGCAGAGAACTGGTAATCCCATGCGACCGCTATCTCATTCAACCCATCGTTGTCCACATCTGCCACTGAAAAACCACCAGGGTTCCCACCAGTTGGCTCAGTGATCACTGCTTGCTCCACATAGGTAGAAGCACCAGTGTTCCATTTCATCACATGTAATTCACCATCTCTACCTCCGATAAGTAATTCATTCTGTCCATCGTTATCTGCATCGCCGATAGGTTGCGCTCCTTGATACCGAGCATCACTCGTGCTGCTGCCGTAGTTATGGCTCCATTGCAGATAGTATTCCTCGACAAAGTTATCCACGGTGACAAGCACCACATCCGTGGAGGATATCATCTCCCCATCATAGGACCGCGCCTGGACATCATAGAACCCGTTTCCTGTCGTTGTTGTATCCCAGAGATACTGCCATGCGGTTGTCCCCGTAGCGATATGCCATGAATCATTCCCTATCTTGACCCAGACAGATTCCACGGTTCCATCAGGATCAGATGCTTCTCCTGAGATGGTTACTATTCCATTCACTGATGAGCCAGTCACTGGCGCTGCAATACTGCAGAGCGGAGGTATATTGGATGATCCTACAATGAGTTCTCGTGTGAGGATGTTGTTCGTTTCATTATGTTCATTGATTGTATTATCAGGGTCTGCAAGTACTTTTATCGTATGATAGCCAGCGGTCGTTATCCAACTTACCGAAGCGGTTTTCAGTGCCCCGATACCAATGGTAGGTATCACAGCAGTGCCGATGGTCGTTTCAGAGCCACCAAGTCGTACATCGACAAACCGTACCGCAACATTAGACGCTGTTGCATCACCACCATTGAATATACTGGCGTTGATCGTAATCGTATCCCCAACCCATGGATGCTCGTTGGAGACACCGATGGATGTCACCGTGAGATCAGGGAGAGGCACGTAGAGTTCGCCATACACCGCGACATCGTCGATGTACCATCCCTCATAGCTATGTATAGAGGAGTCACTGCCGAATCTAAACCGGATTTGCACTGTGCTGTCGACAAAGCTACTGAGATCAAACCGTTCCTCTTGCCATCCATTGCTGCTATGTGCAAACACCGGGGTTCCTGTAGGAAAAGCTGCATTTGAACTCGCGTAGATCGTATCATCATACCCATCTTGTGGGGTTATTTGCTGCCATCGTCCACTATTTACCGATATCTCGACATCAGATCCATCCCATGCAGAGGTAGAACTTTCGAAATTATAATAATGCCCGAAAGTCAGTACCGCGGATTTCATATTCATCAGATTTATCGATGGCGTTACTAATGAGTCATCCATGTTATCAAGATAGTTTCCGGTACTGTCAGATCCGCAGTACCATGCATGACTTGCACTCTGATATCGCCGTTGGGAAATATGCCAGAGATCAGTTCCCGCTGCAGCTGTGTGCGTCCATCCGTCAGCACCTGATTCGATGTCATCTGAAAAGAGTGCAGGTACTAAGCCGAAGTTATAGCTTATGTTCCCAGAAACCATTATAATCATTTCCAGTGGGAGATGGTGTGCTGAGGCGACCCTGAATCGGTACGTGTACGGTATCAGTTGAACGAGGTAGTGGCCATTGGTAGTAGAGACACTAGTAATTTGTTCTCCGGTATCGTTTCTAAAGATAGTAACCGTCGCGTTGAGCAATTCATTCGTATTCGTATCCCGAACGTATCCTTGAACCGTATAGTGTTGCGCAGGAGTTAACGCGACATTGTGTACGATGGTTTGTCCTTCGAGTATTTGTACAATATCTTGTTGGAGTTCATAACCAAATTTCCAAGTTAGTATAAGATATTCTCCAATGGGTATGTTTGAGAAGTTATAGTGTCCATTCTGGTTGGTGAGTGTTTCAAATGCCGGTTTATTTTCTAAAGGGTCGACACTGGAATTGTACAGTTTCACAGTTACGTTTCCCAGATTTTGGCCGATAACAGAAGCGCTGACCGTCCCATTGATACTGCCGGTTGGGCCGGTGACGACTTGTATCGTGGTTGCTGCGTTGTTGTATCCTGGTTTCGATGCTGACACCGTTATCGTTCCTGTTGTTTTCGGCTGTATGACAATTGTGGCCAGCCCGTTTTCAGTTACCCCGGTAGCCCCCGCCCCATATTCTATGGTGACGACGAGGGTAAACGAAGAAGTCGCACCGCTATAACTATAAACCTCGATCTGCCATGTCCCTGACTGTGGGTTATTTGTTTCAACGAATTCGCTCGGGGTTGTCGAGGTCGACGAGTCAATAAGCGTATGCGCAGGATCGTACAATTTCATATCGATATCCGCGGTTCCAACCCAGGTGAGATACCCTGAGAGATAGGTTGCTCCACCGCCCACCACGACATTGAAGAATCTATGTTCACCGCTGGTGAGCGATCCCGTTTCCGTATAACTCGTGATACCAATACCGCACCCATACACCGTAATCGTCGCATCATCGACTCCTGCTCCACTCACCGAGTTGTTTGCCCATACACAGATGGGGAGCTGCTGATGCACCCATATCGTATGAAGGGTTTCAACAGTCATATTTGCCTTCGTAACGGGTATGGAGGTTTCCTTTGATTCAAAACCGCTGTGTTCAGCGTGTATGGTTGCAGAACCATCGACATTTGGTGTTACCACAAGGGTTGCGACACCAGTGGTATTCGTCAGTGCACTCGCGTCAATTCCACATCCTTGAACCTTCACGAGTACTCCCTGAAGAAGGGTTCCTGCCTCGGTACAGTTTACCGTTACTGCTAAACTCGTTGTTTGATCCACGGTTAACGAAGTAGGAGAGTATCTGATGCCAAGATGCAGGGTTAACACCGGTATTTCACAGCTCAACACGCGATACCCTGGTTGTAATAACGCTGTAGAGACGATGCCGCCGCTTACCGGTATCACCGATAACGAGGCAAATCCAGTCGTAGTGCTTGCACTGCTATCAATACCACAGCCTTTTGCCCGGAGTGTAAACGCATTGGTGTTCGATGACGTCCCATTGATGATCCCGGTAAACGTCGGGGCTAACACCCCGGTGACTCCCAGGCTCGGCACACATGCGGTGATCTCCCCAATTAAAGGTATTCCACCGGTTACACCAAGCATAGTGTCATAGCTGTCATAGTCCTCTTTCGCGACAGTGAGCGTAAGATTTTCTCCATACGGTGGTGTTAAGGTAAAACTAATATTTCCCTGGGTATTTGTCTCTGCTCTTTCAGAAACACCCCAGCCTTCAATGCTCACATTCGCGACCACAGGTTCTAGGGTCACATCGTCTTTGACGTTCACATGGACAATCGATGTTATTCCAACAGGTATCTGTGTTGGGGTAATGGTAACAATGAAAGAACGTGGTGGCTTGTCTGGTTTATGTCCTCCGTAGTACACGTTGATCGGCACTGGTTCTGGTGAGGTCCATCCTGACTGAACAAACTGCATATTTGGATCACCGAACACCACGTACTGAAGACTCGTATCTGCATTTGGCTGAGAAGGGGAACCTGGTGTAAAGAGGTCTGCTACGCGAGCAGTCGCGTATGCTGCAGTTTCCCCAACCGTATAGTTCTCATGGGTGATAAGGTGAACAAACATGTTCCACCACCACCCTGACCCAATGAAAGACACGCTCGTATAACTCCCTAGTGAGTTGGATCCACCGTGTTCAAGTAGCACCTCGTTCATTTTCCCTTCAGCCATATCGCAGGCGTTATAGGCGGTCATCGCTCCATGTACATTACCTAGATCGCTGTTGAGATTATCCTGGCTATAGCTTCCTCCTGCGCTACCGTCATAGACTCTTCCATCGGTCGACGGCCAGTAACTTGCACCCCAGGCAACTTGGTCACCTGAATCCTGGGCGACACCATTGTCGGTTGTTCGAACCGCTATCGAGGTTCCGCCTCCATGACAGCTGAAATAGAGAAACGCAGAACCAGTATTCATGTCAGCGACAAATCCACAGTTTGGAACACTTGGCTGAGAGGGATGGCTGCCTGATCCAGCATTGGCACCTGAGTGAAAATGTGCTTCATATCCATCATTAAAAGAGGCAAATTGCCCTGGATCACAATCAGGGCCGGCTCCTGGCCCTGGGGGGAGAATAGGTACGAGACCCGGTGGGTTATCATGAATGTCCTGCCAGGGGAAATAACCGTTCGCGGAGCACCATCCACGATACGGGTACCCAAATATTTCGTTGACCACATGGTTCTGTCCCCAATTATCAGGGTTATACGAGCCACCCGCATCAACCGCATGCCACACCTCATAGGCGTTCATTGCAAGGGTAACATGCTTCGGCCGAGGATTTGAAAAAATCGTTGCACGGTACATCCCATCTCGATTAGCAAGCGCGATATTCCCAATATATTGAAGAGGCATTCTGCCTGACACGGCACCAGGATTGGTGAGCATCGAGGGATCACCACTGATAGCTCTCTCAAAAGTGACTGAGAAACCATTCGCAGAATCATAGTAAGGTTGTGTATTGAAGGTTGTCACAGTTTCGAGTTTATCTGGGTCGTTACCGCCTATGTCGGTAAGCCATGTATAAAATGTCTGTGCAATCGCCTCTTCACCGGTTTTGTAATCTTTTGGTAACTCCACTGGTTTTGTGAGTTTATAATATGAGGAGTCGATACCTTTGATAATATCGTCTACGGTGTTGGTTTTTGTTTGGATTGTATCAGGAAGGAAGAGAACGTATCCCCCATATCGAGCAGCTGATAAGGCTGCAGGAAGGTTTTGCCAGTTTCTGAGTATACTGCAGAGTGTTGACTTCCCAGTGATGCTTCGTATAAGGGAGACGACCATGGTTTCGGTGGTTAAATCGTTGGTGATGGTGAGGCCAGCTGTTTGTAACTGGGTGTTGACCTGGTTACCAATGGTGTTTCCGATTTCGACAATGATAGCTTTTGTTGCCTCTACATCACTAATAACAGCTAGGGTTTCGGGTGATAGTGACGAGAGGTTTGTAAACAGTAAGGGCGCATTATACAAAGCAGCTATGGCTGCTGCATTTGAGATGCTTTCTATATCTGTCTCAGCGGTTAACGATGGAATATAGGGAGCGATTACTACGTACTCTGAATTTTTCCAGTCATGCGCAGCAATTTGGTTCGCAACCACTATCGGTGTCCCGGTGATATTCGTTACATACTCCCAGGTAATACCATACGTATTCCTGATAGTATTTTTTTCACTAATGGGAACGTCACCAATGAAATTGATATGCTGAGCACCACCCCAGCCACTCAAATAGGTTGCCCAATCATTGATAATGTATTGAGTTGGTTTGTCAGTGAGTTGATCAGTAATCAGAAGAGACTGATACACTTTTGAGTTATGATGAAAAACAGTCATAGGTATCCCTGCAAGGAAATAATATTGCGTATCCGTGTTGCTACTACTATGGACGACATTCACCCGTGGTAAAAACTCTACGTCATAATGTGATGGTGGCCAATTTTGTTTATCGTTTCCGATGATTTCTGGTGACGAATTAATTGTGTTTGTCGCATCAAACAGATCTGATGACATATCGTTGGTCTCCTTAGGTACCGTGTTCTTCTCATTTACATACTCTTTTACATTTACTCCATATTTTTCTTGCGTTAGTGCGGTGATAGCTGGAGCAAAAGCTATCGCGATTAATATTGTTGCGGTTACTAAAACTAGCGTTTTATCTAACAGATGATTTTTCATCTAAACAACACCCCCACTTGTTATTCTCAATATGTCATAGGCTTATAAAGCATTTGTTGTCAGATAACATTGTTTTTATATGGAGAAGTAGAGAGCTTACAAATTTCTATTTGGAAATCTAATTAAAAGATGTAATAATGGTATAGTTAGACTTTCATTAGAAATTTTTCCAACAGGGACTTAATCACAACCCAGATCTCACTGTAAAACATCTACAATTTCAAATCAAAAGATATCATTAGACTCCTCATTATATACGAAAACTTACTTGACCATACATGATAACCCTACATTTTGACAGAGATTAATCATATTATAAAAAATATGTCAATATGCAGCTCTTCACACATTTTTTATTTGTTTTTATATCGTTTTTGAATCATAATTATATAGAGATACATCATGTTCTTCAGAGGAAATATCCATGAAAAAGAAATTTATAAGTATTATCATTGTAACGCTATTGGTAATCATTGGATTTGCCGCAGCAGACAAACAACCCACCACACTCACCACCCCAGGTTCTACCATGCAAACAAATTTACAAATAGAAATCATGAACAGAGATTTCGATGTGGCATACCATCTCTTCCAAATGCTCGGAGTCCATGCGGTCATCCACAACAAAGGCCTAATGAACGCAACCCAGGTTCACTGGAGCATCACGCTTAACGGCGGACTTATCCTCCTTGGAAAGAAAGCATCGGGCGACATCCCGATCATGTTCCCTGATCAAAGCATCATCGTCTCAATCCCACTGGTCATCGGAATCGGTTTCACACACATTAACGCCACCATCTTCGCATCAAACGCAAACATTACCACAGAAACAAGACAAGGGAAAATGAAGGCCCTCACCGTACTTATCCTCCCAGGTAACGATGGAGCGCTCACCATTCGTTTAGATAAAGTCGCCAGTGGATTCAAATCACCATTACTTCTTACACACCCTGACGATGGTACACACCGCATGTTCGTCGTCGAACAACCAGGTCAAATCAGGATCATGAAAAACGGAACACTCCTGGCTACCCCATTCTTAGATGTCTCCAGTAAAATGATAAAAATCAGCCCTATCTACGACGAGCGAGGCCTCCTTGGGTTAGCGTTTCACCCTGATTACAAAAACAACGGAAGGTTTTTTATCTACTATAGCGCACCTCCCACCACACAGGGCGTGAATCATGAAAATATCGTCGCAGAATATAAGGTTTCACCACTGGACCCTGATAAAGCTGACCTCTCTTCAGAAAAAATACTCCTCACCATTGATGCACCAGAATCAAACCATGTCGGAGGACAACTCGCGTTCGGACCAGACGGCATGCTCTACATAGGAGTCGGAGACGGCGGAGGCGAAGGAGATCAACATGGGACCATCGGAAACGGACAGGACACCAACACATCGCTAGGAAAAATCCTGCGCATCGACGTTGACCGTGGGTCACCCTATGCTATCCCACCAGATAACCCATTTGCCAGTGGGAACGGAACCAAAGAAATCTACGCGTACGGCTTCCGCAACCCGTACCGATTCTCCTTTGACAACATCACCAGGCGGCTCTTTACAGCAGATGTCGGCCAAGACAAATGGGAAGAAGTCGACATTGTTGAAAACGGGAAAAACTACGGCTGGAGGATCATGGAAGGAAACCATCTCTACGACCCAGCACTCGCACAAACCATGCACATGAACCTCAGCAGACTTACCCCACCTATCTATGACTACAGCCACTACGTCGGCCATGCTATTATAGGCGGATACGTCTACCGAGGAGCACAATCACCCACACTGAAAGGAAAATACATCTATGCTGACTGGAGCGACACCTTCTTCCAAGCACGAGGAAGCCTCTTCTACCTGGAGGAAACCAGCCCGAACACCTGGAAACACATGCAGTTCAAACTACAAAACAATAAACCACTCAACCTCTACATACAAGCAATAGGTCAAGATGAAGCAGGAGAACTCTACATAATGACCCAACACATACCAGGATCCCTAACTAAAAACGGTGAAGTCTGGCATATCGTAGAAGTCTAAGAGGTGAAAAAAAATGAAATACGTACGATACATCACATTACTCGCCGTTCTTCTCCTGAGCACCACCATGATAGGCATCCAAGCAAACGCAACCGCACCACGATACCTCAAGCTCCAATACCAACCGCAAACACACACCCTCAAAGTCACCATCATGCATTTCTCCCCCATTATGAAAATCCATTACGTGTACCGTGTTGAAATCGATAAAAATGGAGAGGTTTACCAAGCATATTTATACAACAGACAACCACGGATACTTTTCTTCAGCTACACCTATAATGTCTCAATAAATCCTGGCGATACTATCACGGTATCTGCCTACTGCGTCCTCTGGGGATTTATCCAAAAATCACAAACAATTACCACACTCAAAGAATCACTCATGATTTAAGAACAGTATTCTCATTAAAACGTGCGCCATACCATCCTAGGTCAGGATCACATACACAAAATAAACATCAATAAGAATATACACCACAAAAATACAGGCAGTAGCACGAAACACGCTTGTCATTATTTTTGTCTGATCAGCGATATATTCTCGTAGACCCCAAATTCCTAAGATCAATGGTATTACAGAAAACATTGCCATGAGTAAAAAATTCGCGGCCCCTGCAAACACTTGGAACAAGCCAAACAGCAAAAAACACAGAGTCGCAAGACCCAATGAAACAGCACCAATAACAAATCCAAAACGTTCACCTTTCAGAACCACTAGCGTGATCTTGTGACCCTGAAGATCCACGTTTCTATCAGGAATCTCTAAATAGAAACTCAACGCAAATCCAAACAATAACAAGGGAAGAGAAAATAACACAAACGACACATCAATTGTCTTCATCACCGCAAAATACCCAAACCCGGCGATAAGAAAACCAGCCCCTAGCATGGTAATCATTTCACCAAATCCTCGATACACCAGCTTCAAAGGCGGTGCAGTATAACACCACCCAACGAAATTCGCAATAACCACAAACACGAAAAACGTAAATGGATACGAAAATAATACAGTAAACACCAAACCAAGCACAATCGACAAGCTAAAGAGAAAAACCATTATATTTCTTATCGTCTTTCGTAACTCTGGATGATCAACAAGAATGCCACTACCCCCTGAAAAAGGCGTATGTGTCGCAATCTTGTCGATAGAAACATCATAATAATTATTCGTATAACCCGCAGCCAGAACACCGCTAAAAACAATAAGATACCCACCAATGAATCTATACACATCAAACGATGCACCGATCACAACAGCAAATAATGCTCCTAATGAATACACCAAAATCGCGGCATGGGCTATTCCACGACCGAGTTTAACGATATTCATGAATTTATGAAAATTCATATAGTATCCTCTATATGTTATAAACGTATATTATTGTAGAACTCTTTATAAAAGTTACTAGAACTCTGAAATGATGTCAAGATAATTGATCTGATAAAAAGAGAAATGGGTTAGAGCTGACTTGTATAGTTTTTTTTCTAAATTGTAGTAGTTTGTATCTAATCAAAATGAGTGATACTAGTGAAAATAGTCTCTAGTCAGAAATTTTTCCAACAGGAGAAACTATGGACTCTAACGCCTTTTTTTGCTATCTTTTTTTTGGACGCACCCTTTTACTGTTCTATAAACTCAATGTTTGTTTTATAAAATTTCAGCGTATCACTGATCCAAGCATAAGTCATAAAAACTGAAAGAGGATTCATGGCCTACTGGGGGTAATCGGAAATGCTAAACGATTCTATTGTTATTAGGAATGGGGGAGAAAAAGACATCGACGCTTTTTTTGAATTGTACTGGATTTCTTCTGTTGAACATGTAAAGTATAATGAGGAACTTGACGCGCTTAAATCAAAAGAACAATGTAGAGAATATATCGCTGATCGTCAACGAAAATATTTGAAAGATAAGAATCAAATTTTCTTAATTGCTGAAGATAAAGAGAAAATCATTGGCGTTGCTACTGGGCATACCGGGGAAAGAGATGAAGCAGCAGTCTATATGATAGAAAAGATAGGGTTTGTCGACGAGTTATGTACACTTCCTGAATATCGAAAGAGTGGTATCGGGGAAAGATTATTAGAAAAACTCTTACAAGAGTTGAACCGAAGAGCAGTAAAATTTGTAGGGGTTGGTGTAGCTTACAAGAATCCTGTAATGCATTTTTATCATTCACATGGTTTTCATTTGGAGGGTATCTGGATGGTCAGACGCGGGGATCGGCCATGGGAAAAGAAGACTATAGAAACAAAAAAAGGAGTCAAAGTGAAGCGGTATGATCCGTATGGTCGGGGGAAGGAAACTCTACCTTTTATCGTGAAGGTGAAGCCGCGATCGGTGATGGGAGACTATATCGCACTTCATGGATTAGTTCCGGAAAATGAATTGCCGGTTCGTCTCCGGCATAAGATTCCAGAAAATGAGATTTGGATACGAAAGAATGTATATGATGACCCAAAACGAAGGGAGCGGATTCTTCAGGGACACGAGAAGTTTGAACTGGAATTAATGGAGACAAAAGGGTTAACATATAAACAAGCACATCAGAGAGCGCAATTTCATGAGAAAGTGTATAAGCTTGAGGATTGGTTAGAAAGATTGGAGAAAGAGTTTAAGAGAACGCCGTATGAACCCGTAAACGTCGTAGAGAGAACAACAGCCCTTAGAAAGGAGAAGCATAAAAAAGAGAATTTGGATGAATAGAAATACAAAGAAAGTAACATGAACAAATGCTCTATACTATATGGAAAAAATAATATTTTAGGTTATCGATAGGCCACAGAGGAGTTGCTATGTCCGTTCAGAATAGGTTTGGGGCATTACAGACCCTGAAAGCATACATTGATCTCACTAGATTGCAGTTCGGGTTTGCCTGGCCGTTGTTGTTTTGTTCCGGGTTGTTCCTTGCGACTCAAAACTATGGCGGGTTCTCCTGGATGCTTGTGGTAAAAGCAGCACTCATCGGTTTCCTTGGCTTTGAAGCAGGGTTCATCCTCAATGATTATGTGGACCGTGAGTTCGACCAGCGGGACATCGAAGACACCCTGACAAAGTACTGGAGGGTGTTTAAGAAACGGCCTCTTGCTTCAGGACTGATTAAGCCGAACCATGCGCTTGCCCTGTTCATCATCCTTGTGGCAATCACCCTCCTCCTCATCGGAACACTTCCGTTTCCTCATTCCCTGTATTTGCTCATCATCATGATATATTAGCGTGGAGTATTTCTACCAGACACATAAACGAAACCAGAATTATCCTGTCGCACAGCTCATAGGGCGAACCGATTTTGCGCTGTTCCCAGTCGCAGGTTACCTGGTGGTGGGACATCCTGACATCATCGCCTTGTTGTATTTCCTGTTTTTCTATCCCTTTGCCATGGCGCACCTTGGGCTAAACGATCTGGTCGATATCAAGAATGATATCGCACGGCATATGAAATCCGTAACCGTGCTCTATGAAACAAAAGGAACCGCAACCTGGATAGTGCTATTTACCCTCATTCATTATATAACTGCATCAATCTTCCTCCTACGTTTAGGAACCATCGCTTTAGTCGGATTTATCATTGGCTTTGTCCTGCTTGCTGTCGCAAACATCATAATCATAAAAAAGAAAACGCCACAAGCTGGTCTGAAAACACTTCCGCTCTTCCACGTGACCATGATAGTCTACGCAGCCTCGCTCATCCTTGATGTGTTATATTAAAGAAACTGTTTTTTCCAACCAGGCCATAATATTTATCAGGTGATATCATGATACCATCCCCCCATGGGTAAATTTGGTCGTAGCTGGCAGCTGATGAAAACAAGCCTTGGGGTTCTGAGGAAAGACAAAGAAATCATGATCTTCCCGGTTCTTTCCTTTATTGCCTCCGCTATAATCCTTGTGTCGTTTTTTGTAGGGTTTTACTTCCTTGGATTACCATCAATTGAAACGTCATTATGGCTTTGGGCAGTACTCATGATTTTAATTTATTTCGTCTTGTTTTTTATTGTTATCTTCTTCAACACCGCGATCATCGCATGCGCAAATATTCGACTGAACGGTGGAGACCCGACTGTAGCAGACGGGTTACGGATCGCATCTCAAAACATTGGGCGGATCCTTATCTGGGCTCTTATTTCAGCAACCATCGGTATGATCTTACAAGCTATTCGAGAACGCGCAGGGTGGGTGGGCAAAATCATCGCAGGCATCATCGGTCTTGCTTGGGCATATGTTACGTTCTTTATCATCCCTGTACTTATTTTTGAGAAAAAAGGGATTGTTCCGTCTATCCGACGAAGTGCATCCTTATTTAAGCAAACCTGGGGTGAAACCATCATCGGCAGCTTTGGCTTTGGCATTATCTTCTTTTTACTAGCACTTCTTGGTCTTATCCCGATTGCTCTTGGCGTTTTCATGGGGAGCACGATAGGTATTGTCATTGGTTTTATCATCGCGTTTTTCTACTGGGCAATCATCGGGGTTGTGGCATCGGCGACGAACGGGATTTATGTCGCAGCCATGTACCAATACGCAACTAAAAAGGAGTTACCCTCAGACTTTGATCCTTCGCTCATACCATCGCCAGTCACCGGTTTTTAATTAGAGAATACAAGGACTCTCTCATCACGCTGTTCTCGTATCGTACACGACTCGCCCATCAAGTTCTCTAATCCGTTCTAACAAGGGCGGGATGTCACAGGCATAATTTCCTCTCTGAACATCTTGTTTGAGTTCCTTTAGAAACTCACAGGACGAGAAATACTCAGGAAGGATTTTACGCATCCGGAGAACCCCGGTCCGCTCCCCATAAAAATCACAGAGCAAACCAAGGTGTTCGAGGCAGACGTCTTTTTTTTCCTTTAGACTTGGAGGCATAAACGGATCTTTAGAAAAGGCTTTTATGATTTCTTGGATGATCCAGGGGTTCCCGATCAGACCGCGGCCTGGCATTACCGCGGCCGCACCGGTTTTTTGAAGTGCATGTAACGCATCAACTCCAGAAAAAATACCTCCATTGGCTACCACAGGAACTGAAAGTGCTCTAGTAACGTCTTGTATCAATCCAAGGTCAATCGGGGTGCCAAACTTTTTTTCACCGGATCGTCCATGAATAGTGATTGCACAAGCTCCTGCCTTAGCGAGTTTCTGGGATAGTGATAACACATTGAGAGAACGTGGTGACGCACCGATACGGAGTTTACAGGTTACAGGAACATCCACTGCAGCAGATATCAGAGAAACCAGCGTACATGCACCATCTTCATCCTTCATCAGAGAAACCCCTTCACCCTTGCAGGAGACTTTACGAGCAGTACACCCCATATTGATGTCGATGTAATCAAACCCTAAATCAGCAACGATTTGTGCTGCCTTGGTCATAGAACCGGGATCACTTCCGACGAGCTGCACTCCATTGTAATGTGGTCCTTCAACTATTTTCAGAATGTCACTGGTTTTTTTGTTTCCCTGGACAATCGCGCGGGCGTTTGCCATCTCCGTGATGATGAACGGTGGTTGAAAATGCGCAAGGATGGCTCGGTACGGAAAATCAGTGTACCCGCTGATAGGAGGTAAGAGTAATTTTTTTTCGCAAAGAAGTTTTACAAACTTTTCAGGAGTCATGGCTAAATAACACGCATACGGATTTAGGTTTAATTGGTTTTTTCCATTGAACTCTTATTCGTATCGCACTGCTTCAATCGGACTCATCCGCGCAGCCTTCCACGCAGGATACAAACTCGATAGTACACCAACAATAAGCGATACCGTAATCGCAAGAACCACAGACATTATCGTAATAATCGGAACAAGTTGAAACGAACCGCCTCCCATCGACATAAAACTCCCAAGAATCAGTGTCAGCGCCTGCGAGCCAAATACACCAAGAATAATACCAATGATCCCGCCAACACTACTCATCAACACTCCTTCGATGATGAAGATACTCATGATATCGCGAGTTGTTGCACCTATCGCCTTCATAATTCCAATCTCACGAGTCCGCTCCATAACTGACGTAAGCATCGTATTCATAATCCCAATCGAAGCAACAACAAGAGCAATCGACGCAATCCCCACAAGCACTAACTGAAGAATACCAATAATATTTTGCACCGTCTTAAGAATAGAGGTCATCGTTGTCGCAGTCGCAAAATCCTTCTTACCATGATTTCCGTTGATGGCATTCTGAATGGTGGTTGCAATGGATTCTGCGTCGTTGACGTTGTTCACCCGTACATAAATTGAGCTAATATTACTTTGACCGGTTAATTTCTTAAAATCACGGGAACTCATCAATACGATACTGTCTGAGGACGAACCACCAAAACCTTGTTTTCCGAAAATACCGCTGACAAAAAACTTCTGACCGTTAATCTTGATCCTCCCACCAACTGAAATATCTGCATCAAAGGTATCATGTGCGATACTATTTCCAATCATGATCTTATTCTGCTCACCTTCG
>Ga0315289_10006083_pt1 | contig 17765 bp, 22 predicted proteins | sample YL17G11_40_MG_FD_203452 | JGI IMG/M metagenome (GOLD analysis project Ga0315289, IMG submission 203452) | Sediment microbial communities from Yellowstone Lake, YNP, Wyoming, USA - YL17G11_40 | ecosystem: Environmental > Aquatic > Freshwater > Lake > Sediment | place: USA: Wyoming | collected... | reverse complement strand
GAGTGTTCGACAGGAACAACGCAGCCTTCCAGGCCTTATGGACAAAGAACCCGAAGGGAATCGACTACCCGAACGTTTATGAGAACGGCGCGGGATGGATAGGAGCAGGCTCGCCGTTATTCTCATCAATGAATGCATCCTGCATAACGACAGCAGCAGGAATGTGCATAGCGGGAGAGTCGACAAAGGGAGAATTCCTCGTGATAGTGAAATGGAAAGACTCAGAGACAGGCAAGACTGTCTACACAGGCCTTCCGAAAGGAACAGGAGATTTCAAGGACACTACCGCTGATGGAATAACAGATCTCGCAACAAAGAACTTCCAAATCATGAAGACTTACACCAAGGCAGGCACAATAGCATACAATCCGGGTGAGAAGACAGTCGTGCTTGGATCCACTCTTGAGATAATCAGGCCGCAATACACGATCTGGGAGAACACGAGAGAGCTGTATCCTTTCATATTCACTTCAGATTCTGAATGGACAGTTGACATCTGCATGTACGTGCCCGAGGGATACATAATCTCATCAGTCATAGACTCGGACGGGAACGAGATGCTCGGTGTGAACTGCACCCAGGCATTCATACAGAACGAGACAAAGACGCTGCTCTTCACATTGATGGAAGTAGGAAGCCCAGAGCCCGATGTCTCGGCAGACATCACTCTGACTAACCCGCACGGTGTCGCATCAGTAGTCTCATTAGACATCCCGGGCAGGAGGATACAGGCGCCATTCGACATGATGCTCGCAGCATTATTGATAGGCACCGCGATAATAGTCGCGATAGTCATCAACCTCGTGATGATGAAAGGCAAGAAAAAGAAGTGAGGGAAATATAGATGAGAAAGTCTAAATTAGTGGAGTATAGGAGAAAAGAACGCAGGCTTGGGAGAAAGAGGAAAATTAATCTACTTGTCTATGCGCTAGTGATCCTGATAATACTCGCAGGGATATACCTCTCTTATATGTATATTTTGCCACAACTTGCATCTGCACTGACTGAAGGGCACGGCGCAGCGAATGCGACAGGGACAACAATCAGCATGACATACATTAAGTCCTAGTGCTCTTTACTTAATCCTTGCAAAATTAGAGAATTGCGATTAACAAGACCACATTTATTGCTTATTTCATCTCAGTGTAGCCGCACTTGCCGCAAGATCTCCTGTTGACATGCTCTGCGAGCTTCACTCCAGTGCCGCACTTAGGGCAAATCTTCCCTTTCTTATAGGGCTTTGGCCCCTCTTTTTTCTTCTTGTCTGCCATCAATAATCACCCGAAACTTTTAAGAAAATCATCTATTCTTTCTTAGGCCCAGCCTTCTTCTCTTTTTTCTTACCTTTGCTGACCTCTACCTTCATCGCATCCTCATCCTCATATATGTGGGCCTTGACCTTGAGCTGCTTGATCCCGAATTTTGGGGTTACCTTGCTGATAACGACCAGCTCCTTCTTGACCATGAGTTCCTTGGATATCTCTTGCTGCATCTCGTTAACCTTGGGCGTGCCGCCGTCATGGTTCACTATAGCTTCCACTTCCTCCCTTTTCAGGGACGGGTTCTTCACCCTGTTCTGTATAATTATTTCCATATTTTCACCTTTATCTGACCCTCTGCATCATCCTTCTGCCCATTGTCTCCATTATCTCGACTTCCTTGCCTGCGTCCACATCATTCTTGAGCTCTGCAGGCACAGGTATCTCATATACTTCATATGACTTTGGATCCATCACTTGCGCAATGTCCCCGCTGACCGATATGACCTGTACGACCTTCCTCTCTACCATTGGGACCTCGATATCAGCGTCGGAGGGCTTCAAGAGCGTGCGCTTGGTGTTGTCAAAGATGCCCACAGCAGTTATCCTCATCTTGGCTGCCCCGTGCTTGCCTGGGGCGGATGTCTGGATTTCCACAACTTTGCAAGGCTCTCCCTCTATGACTACGAACTTCCCTTCCTTTAAATCCTTTGCTGATCCCGGTATTGTGCTCATAAAACTACCTCGAAAATTTCAGATTGATCATGTCTCAGATTCCTTCCAAATAAGGAGTAATCCTTATTCTCTGCTAACATATTTAAATATTGCTACCTCGATATCGAGTGTGATATTGGGTGGATGTGTTGCAGGTGCGTCTATGCAGATTAAGGTGATTAACGGGAGCATACTTGACCAGGACGTGGATGCCATAGTCAATGCCGCCAATTCCCTCGGATGTATGGGGGGGAGGCATCGCAGGTGCCATAAAGCAAGCAGGCGGCGAAATCATAGAGGCAGAGGCCGTAAAACAGGCCCCAACCCCTATTGGGACTGCAATTCTGACGTCTGGAGGCTCGCTTCCATTCAAGATCATACATGCCCCCACGATGAAAGGGCCCGGGGACAGGACCTCGACAGAGAACGTGAGGCTAGCGACCAGGGCTGCCCTGGAGCTGGCAGATAAGTCCAGATTCAAGCGGATTGCCATCCCTGGCATGGGCACAGGGGTTGGCAGGGTGCAGCCCGAGGAGGCCGCGAAGGTCATTGTCTGGGAGATTGAGTCGTTCCATGCAATACACCTGGAAGAGGTCTTGCTGGTGGATGTGAATGAGAAGATGGCCCAGGCATTCAAGAGGGGCCTGATCGGCCAATTATAAGGTGACACCATGTTCATAGACTCCCATTGCCATCTTGAGTCCTACAAAAATTTGGATGAAGTCATCCAGAGGTCAAAATCCTCATTGGAAGCCATAATCTCCTGCGGCCATTCTGTGGAATCCAGCAGGCAGAACACAGATATAGCAATGAAATATGAGGGATTCGTCTACCATGTGTCTGGAGTAGGCCCCCAATCCGCTATGAAGATGAAATCAAGGGACTGGGGGATTGAGATTCCAGATTCAGCCGTGGCTGTAGGGGAGATAGGATTGGATTACCATTGGGCCAAGACAACAGATGAGAGGCAGCTGCAGAAGGAATGCTTCCTTTATTTCATAGATATAGCATCGCAGACTAGTCTCCCAATAGTCATTCATTCAAGGGATTCCCAGCAGGATGTCATCCAGATTCTCGAGGATAAAAAACCCGAAAAAGTCATCTGGCACTGCTTCAGCGGTACAATCGAGGAAGCCAAATGGGCAATCAGCCGGGGGCATTACATCTCTTTCATCCCAATCCCATCAAGCACAAGGAAGGAGATAGCCAAGCTGCCTGACGCAAGGCTATTGGTGGAAACAGACGCCCCATACATAGGCAAATTCCCATGGGATGTCGAAAAAGCGGCTGAGATAATAGCTGATTCAAGAGAAGAAAAATTAGAAAAAATAGGGGAAGAAACAAGAAAAAATGCCAAACTCGCGTTTGGCATCGATTAGCATAAACTGAAGTTATGCCTTTCCAAGTATCCTGAAGACCTTTGTCCCGCATGTCGGGCATTCGCCTTTCATTGCCTTCATCTTGTTCTTCATCACGATTTCTTTCCCATTCTTGATCTCAACTTCTTTCTTGCATTTCATACATCTTCCTTTTGTCATATTGCCACCTCGATATAACCATTTAACTAATCCGTTATTGTTTCATCGCATTTTTATACCTTTCATTTCACGTCATATCTTGACGTTCACGCCGTTTTTCCTCAGCGCTGCCACGGCGTCCTCCATCTTCTCAGGCTTTATCACTACCTGGACCTCGTGGTCGCTCTTGATCAGGTAGAGGCACTCAATGTTTATACCTGCCTTCGATATCTTCTTGGATATCCTGGCGAGCTCGCCAGGCTTGTCCGGCATGGTCACGATCATCACATCGCCGAGCTTTATCTCATACCCCTCCTTCGTTGCGGCCATCTTTGTAAGGACGTGCATTGCGCTCTTCTCGTCGCTGGTGATTATCCTTATCACCCCCATGTCCCTGAATCCCTGGGCCGATATGGACTCTATGTTTATACCGCTATTTCCCAATGCCTCTGCCACATCCGTCAAGGCCCCGACCTTGTTCGGCGTCAAAATAGTTATCTCCTTCATCCAACCACCTCGATTTTTTTCATAATTAGATTATCTTACTGTGCATATAAAGGACAATCTTTAATATATTATCTCTCTCCTCAGTTTTTCCCGGCCGGCATGTCGCTGTATGATTCCGACACCAAGTCCTCCTTCCCGACTTCGAACAATTTCATGTATTCCTTGACTTGCTTCAGCAGGATTCCCCTGCCGATCGTTCCGTTGCCATTGCCGTTCCCTTTGTTCCTTGACTTGCTGATGGCCTCGATCCCGACGAATTCTCCCAATCCCCTGACCTGGTCGAGATGGAACTTTACATTCTTTATGAAATAGATCTCTCTCCGCTTGTCTATGACGGTCTTCACGCCAGCTACATTAGCCAGCAATTCTTTCATACCCTGCCCTGGCTTATCCACAAGGAAGACATCGGATTTCTTAGGCCCTCTCTTGTTCTCCCTCTTATAGAATATGAGGCTGTTCTCTATGTCCCCTTCCCTCAATTTCAGCCTCCCCTTCGAGGGCGGCAGGCTAAAATACGTGTCAATCTGGTGGTCCACGCCCATGAACTCCGCCTTCTTCTGCCTAAGGATCTTCCTTATCCGGTTGGAGTTTCTGCATCTTGCCTTAATCTCGATGTTGAAGTGATTGATTTCCATCGAATCCCACACAGAAACTTTTGCTAAAAGTTTCATCAAAACACACTATCTCTCAGAATCAGCTGATGATATGATTCCATTAGGGTATTTAATGCTTTCGATTCGGTTATCGAGGTGAAATTGCAGAATCACCCATCAATGCCCGTTCCCTCATCGAATCCGTACATTATATTCATATTCTGCACAGCCTGTCCGGCCGCGCCCTTTACTAAATTGTCCAATACAGAGATTATTACGATATTATTCCCTTCAGTAGTGACCGAGATGTCGCAGAAGTTAGTCCCTATCACATCCTTCAATTCGCATATGTCCTTGATCCTTATGAACTTCTCTCGCCCATAAGTTTTCTCCAGTTTGGTCTTGGCGTCGAAAGGAAAGGATGCATTAGCGAATATTGTCATATAGATCCCCCTGTCGATATTATCCGCCACTACAGGAGTAAAAAATATCTTCTCGGCGTTGTTGTCGGATATGTCGTAAAGCCCGTGCAGCTCTATCTCCTTGACATGGTCGTGCATTCTGCCAGGCATGTACGATTTGAGATTGTCCCTACCGGTCGGATGCTTTCCAGATCCGGATATGCCTGAAACAGCGCTTATTCTTATGTTTCCGATTGATGAGTTGATAGGTTGGAGGGCCAGTATTGCTGCAGTCGCATAGCATCCCGGATTGGCCACGAGCTTAGCCCCCCTTATCCAGTTCCTGTATAACTCAGGAAGACCGTAGATAGGGTCTTCATTGCCAGGTATGCCTATATGTTTAACACACCTGAATGCCCTGGAGAAATCAATAACCTTCTTACCCTCTTTCAGGAATCGCGGGACAATATTCATAGAGATTTCATTGCTTGTGCAGCAGAATATCAGTTTCGCACGCCTGGCATCTCCTTTCGCCCCGTCGCTTCTGGACTCGGTATATACCACTTCTGCGAGAGGATGCCTATTCAATCTCTTGAAAAGCTCCTTCCCGGCCCTGCCAGTATGGCCCACAATGCCTACCTTGAGCTTTGCCATAAGAATACGCATTTCCGAAGTTTAAATAGTTTATGGGCAAGATTGTTTATCCTTTCCCGCTTTGCGGCAAGAAAGGAGTCTCATCTGTGACTATTATGTCATGCGGATTGCTCTCGACAAGAGTTGATCTCGATGTGCGAACGAACTTGGCCTTCACATTCATCTCATCTATCGTGCCGGCTCCGCAGTATCCCATAGCGCTCTTCAATCCGCCAATAAGCATGTAGATGACTTCACCCACAGTCCCTCTGTATGGGACCAATCCCTCCACGCCCTCAGGGACGAATTTCGACTGCTTTGAATTCTGGAAATACCTGTCTGCCCCGCCCGCGGCCATGGCACCCGCCGATCCCATTCCTCTATATTGCTTGTACTTCCTGCCGTTGAATATCACTGCTTTGCTCGGGCTCTCATCGCATCCAGCGAACATATTGCCTGCCATTATGCACGACGCCCCTGCTGCGATGGCCTTTGCGATGTCGCCCGAGTTGCGTATCCCCCCGTCTGCGATTATGGGGATCCCGTTCCTGCGCGCCGCAGTGGAGCACAAGTGTATTGCGGTCAGCTGCGGCAACCCGACCCCGGACACCACTCTTGTGGTGCATATGCTGCCTGGCCCGCATCCCACCTTAATTGCATCAGCTCCAGCCGAGACCAATGCCTCAGTTGCCTCGGGCGTAACCACATTCCCGGCCACGACCTGCGCTTCGTCTCCAAATTCCTTCTTTATGGCTTTCAATCCATCTATCACATGGATAGAATGGCCATGAGCCGTGTCTATGACCAACACATCCGCTCCAGCTTCGATCAATGCCTTCGCCCTATCCAGGTCCTCGGGCCCTATCGCGGCCCCTACGCGGAGCCTGCCCTCCTTATCCCTACATGCATAGGGGTATCTGATGCTTTTCTCTATGTCTGAGAATGTGATAAGGCCCTTCAAACTCCCTCCCTTGTCCGTAAGTATGAGTTTCTCTACCTTGTGCTCCCTCAATATCGATTTTGCTTCAGTGAGAGTGGTCCCTTCCCTCGCTGTTATTACATCATCCATCATTATGTCTCGGACCAATGAATTCCCATTGTCGCAGTACCTGAGATCCCTGTTCGTGATTATGCCTACAACCTTCCCATTCTCTACTACGGGGAAGCTTGAGAATCTTTTCTCCATGACCAATGCCTTTACCTTTGTCACAGTGTCATCTGGAGAGACAGACATGGGATTCCTTACTATGTAGCTCTCCCATTTCTTCACCTTCCCTACCTCAGCAGCCTGCTTCTCTATTGACATGTTGCGGTGCACGAACCCCATGCCCCCCTCGCATGCTATCGCTATGGCCATGGCTGACTCTGTGACAGTATCCATGGAAGCAGTCAGCACAGGTATGCCTAGCTTTATAGATTTTGTAAGCGATGTGTCCACCCTGACCTCGGATGGGACCACCCTGGACTCGCCCGGCACAAGCAGTACATCATCAAAAGTCAGTGTCTCGAAGTCATACTTCATCTTCGATCTGAAATCCGCAGGATCAGAGCTGTTTTCCATAAGTTATATAAGTGAAATATTTTAAAAGGCTTTTCCTCGGCGGGAAAGGTATATATTCTCCCTATTTTTCCTTTCCGTGGCAGATTAGGTCTTCACTTCGAACTTTTTGCCATTGAAGTCCATCCAGATCTTCCCATCCTCGAATTCGAATTTCACCTTGGAGCAGTATCCGAAAGTAGCCCCAAGTTCCGCCGGAGTCTGTCCGCTGATATGTTTTATCAATGCAGCGACATCCGCATGGCCGACAAACACATAATGCACAGGCTTTCCTGCCTCTAGCCTCCTTGAGACTCTATCAATTAATTTCAATAGGACATTGAGCTTTGTCGCTGCCTCTGTAGGGCTCTCTATGGCGTCGGGCTCATCTTTCTTAAGCCAGAACTCGATGATGTCCGTCCCTGGCTTCTGAGCTTCTATCCACCATGGGTGCTTCTTGTCTCTTGGAGCGCCACCTTCACCCATCCTCCTCATTATTTTGGACTTTACCAGCTCTATGTCTGGATTTCTTGATTCCTTTATGGCGTTCTCTATATTGTCACGTGTCTCAATGGCCCTAGGGACAGTCGTAGCGATGCATTTGACAGTTATCTTCCCTTCTTTCAGCAGGTCCTCTGCCAATTCCTTCCCGACACGGCTTGCATGCTTTTTTCCTTCGTCTGTAAGTATGCCTGCCTCATCCTTTTCCCCATGCCTGTAGAAATGAAATATGATTTTCCTTGCCATTATCCCACCAACTTGCCTGCCATCGAGGCATATCCCTTGCTCTTTGCTTTGTCGCTTTCCATCTCTGAAAACATGTTAATTTTATCAGCGCATCCGTCGCGCAGTTCCTTAGTCCCCATCTTGGACATCACATCAAGTAGTTTCGGATTTCTCGATGCCTCCTTAGCCCACTCGAACTCCATCATGAGCCTGATCTCAGGGCCCGCTGCCTTGTGCTCCGCATTCCAGAATTTGATAGTCTCTTCGAGAGGCTGTATTTGTTTCATCCCTGCGATTGCCATAATATAACCTACAAGCCCGGCTTTTAATAATTATCTTTTTGGCACCTTCTTCTTAAAATAAAAATAGCAAAAAGAGAAGCGCTGAGGGCGAGATTCGAACTCGCGTGGGCCTTTTGGACCCAACAGCTTTCCACCAAAATGGTAGCGGGCTGCCGCCCTAGCCACTAGGCGACCTCAGCATAATACTAGTTGGAATCGCATATTTTAAAGAGTTGTGCTATCCTCATGACTAGCAGTATTCATTCGTATCCCTTTGACAAGGTCTCTCTCGCTTCCTTTACTGTTTCGGAAAGAATCACCTGGAATTGCTCTGCTGGGGCAATATTTCTGTATTTTTTCGGGAGTAAGTTCAAGTTCTTCTGTGCTGACTCCCTAGCCTTGAAAGTGCATTCTATATCGTTGTAGCAGAGATCGTCTGAAATATGGCCATTCTCATAAACTATGCCTAGCAGAGGTTTCCCTGCGCTCATTGGCTCGTCATCAAAGGATATCATGTCATGCGACATCTTGCCGTCTCTGGAGTAGAATCTATACACTTGGTGAGCTCCCGGAATAGTGGTTTTTGCGGATGAAGCAGATATCTTTATCTTTGGGATAAACTTGCCCTCTTTCTCTACTGCAGTCAGCTTGTAAGCCACTCCTAGCGCCGGCTGGTCGCCACCTGTAATCAATTCTGTGCCCAAGCCGACTATATCAAAAGGTACATTGTTTTTGGCTAGATCCGATATCTTATATTCATTAAGGTCTCCAGAGAGCATTATCTTAGTCTTCGTAAACCCATTGCTGTCTAGCATCTCTCTTATTTTAGGTACAACCTCGAGCAGATCACCACTGTCTATTCTGACTCCGAACAAGTAATGCCCATTCTTTAGCATTTCCTTCCCTACCTCTATGGCGTTGGCGCAGCCTTTGTATATATCATATGTATCTATAAGGAAGACAATCTTGTTCTTGTAGTTCACATAATCGTAGAACGACCTGAATGCCTCGGCTTCGCTTTCCCTTCTCATTATGTCGGCATGCATCATGCTCCCTCCAGAAGTTGGGATCCCATACCTCAATCCAGCATATGCATCGCACACCATATCCACTCCCCCTATATACGCCGATCTTGCCCCAATGTGTCCGGATCCAGTTTGCGCCCTCCTTAATCCCATCTCAGTAACCGTAACTGAACGGTTATTTGTCTTTGCAGCGTAGGCACTCCTCGATGCCTTTGTGGCTATCAATGAAGGGTAGCCTATACAGTACATCAGGTATGTCTCAAGCAGCTGCACAGGTACTGTCGGCCCAACCACCTTCATGATTGGTTCATGTGGAAAAACAACCTCTCCCTCATTTACGGAGTATACCTTGACTCCCCTGAACAAGGTTTTGTCCTTGCAGGAGTTGTACAGATAATCCACGAATTCCTTGGAGAAGTTCTGCTCCACAAGCCATTTGCATTCGCTTTTGCTAAGGTCGGCCTCCAGGAATCTCAGCGCCTCTCTTATACCAGTTATAATGGCATAAGCTCCATTGAACGGGGCTTTCCTGAAGAACAGCTCATGCACTTCTATCTTGCTGTACTTCTGCACCCAGTTCCTTTCCGCTATCCTTATCTGGTACAAATCAGTTTCAAGCAATGACACCATATTTCCCACCCTCCCTATATGCTCTTATCTTTTCCAAAGTTTCATCTAGACTTTCCACAAACGAAACATAATCTCCAACTCTCGCGTCAGAGATGAAAGGTTTTATCATATCCTCGAACGTCTTCTTCCAGTAGCTGCCTACTATGATAACCAAGGATGGTCTCGCACCTATGCGGATCGACTGATCTACCTTGTCTATCGCGTGCACCAATTCTGACAATGTGCCTAACTTGCCTGGCAGCACCAGATAATAGCCAGAATAATCCAGTAATATTTGCCTTTTCTCTCCCCATTCGGCAACCGGAATTGTGCGATATCTCCCTCTTTCGTACCTTCCATATCCAAGTTCTATGCCTCTCGTAGTACATGCGAAAATCATGCGTCCTTTATTTGATTCTTTGATTTCGTCTGAAACAGCTTTCCCTATGCCTGTGGGATCTCCGGACACAATCGTAAGGTTATTCTCGGCTAAGGCCCTCCCGAATCTTCTTGCCTCCTGCCATTCCGGAGTGCCCTCCTTTATCCTGGATGATCCGAATAATGAAACTCTTTTCCAGATATTTTTCCGATTTATTTTTTGTTTCATCATATTCTTCACCTGATACTATTACTCTCTAGATCCCTATTAATGATTCTTCCTCCCCAGTGGGGCGAAAGATTTAAGAATTATGTTGAGCAAATATGTGCATGGCAGATGTAGAAGAACTTCTAAGTCGCATAGGGCTTACCGAAGGAGAAAGTAGGGTCTACCTTGCACTGTTAGAGCTTGGAGAGAGCAGCATCGGCGCAATAATAAGAGAAGCACAGGTATCTAACTCAAAGGTCTATAACATCATTGAACGGCTTCAGAAGAAAGGTTTGGCAAGCACAGTGGTGAAAAGAGGCCTGAAAAGCTTCGCTGCAGCAGATCCCTCTAGATTGGAGGACATGCTTGGAGAAAAGGAAAGGGAACTTGCAGCAACAAAAAAATCTCTGACAGATGCCCTTCCAAAGCTTGAAGAGATGAAAAGATTAGGTCCTGCAGAAGAGATGAGAGTCTTCGAGGGAGTTAGGGGGGTCAAAGTAGTTGTCGAAGAATTATTGGATCTCTTAAAGGAAGGAGACACATTCTACATCCTTGGTGCCCCTAGGGCGGCCAATGAAGCGATGGAAGGATATTTTGCAGACTGGCATGCCCGAAGATCCAAAAAGAAGATAAAATGCAAAATACTGTATAATGAGGATTCCAGGGAATTTGGCAAGGAAAGGAAAAAATTGCCATATACAGAAGCGAAATATCTTCCGAATGAGATTGTCACTCCTGGACTGATAGATATTGCAGGGGATCATATCATAATGATAATTTTTGGTGCAAGGATACTTGCGATAGTAATCAGAAACAAGGAGATGGCAGACAGCTATCTGACATACTTCAACTACTTCTGGAAAATCGCTAAGAAATAGTTCAGTTTTTTGAAGAATATAAAGTGGTGGCTGGGCTGGCCATACTCGGTTTCCATACCAGGCGATTTCTTTCCCCTATTCTCCACTCTGCGACCCCATAAGCAGGACATATTATGTTTAGGGTTGCTCCTTCCGGCCTGGCCCGGTTAGCACAATACACCCTCTGATGGGACAGAGCTTCTACGATTCGGAAAAAGCTCTACCTAACATGGTGTCCTCATATGACCTTAAGGTCCCACTGAAGAGGATCTGTGGTGCAGGAGACCCCTAGCCTCCCGACCCGCCAACCACCGAATAATAATTAGACTTTTCAGTTTATAAAACTATCAATATACAACGATGATTTTGAGAGTTACTTCTTGGTGCACATCTCCCTCATCTTTTCAGCTACATTCTCAAATATTATGCAATTCTTGTACTCCTTATCGCTGCCTTCCAGCTTTGATGCCATGCTCCCCTCGAGTATCTTCCTTGCTTTATCGGCGTTTATCTTGTTGTTATCCTCTATCCAGTTCACTATCGCCTTGCTGCAGTCGTCCTCGGTGATGCTGCCTTCGTATATCTTCTCCTTTAGAGACCATGCCACCGACGCAAGGATGAGGCCAGTCTGCTCTATAAGCTCATACGCCTGCTTGACACCAGAGTCTGCGGGCATTATGTGGTAGAATTTCCCTGTCCTTTCGTCCTTGATTAGGAATACGTGTTCTATGTGTTTTAACTTCCTCTCTTCGATAGCCTCTTTCGTATCCATCAGAATATCATCATGAATCCTCTTCATATCAGTTAAAATATCATCATGAATCTCCTGTGTTATAGGATTGCTAAGAGAAGTCAGTAACTTGTTATATGCTCCCTCTTCTATACGAGCCTTGCGTATCTCTTCCATAATGGCCTCGCGTATCTCATGTAGCATATATTCATTGAATAGATTGAGGAATTTCTTGTAATCTCCATCATCTACAAAATTGGCCACAGCCGCCACCGGTCCGACATCCCTCTGCTCTTTGACGGAGTCATTGTGCTTCTTTTTATTTAACTGGTCGCAAAGCTTGTCTCTGTAGAGGTCCCTGAATTTCTCATGGATGGGATCCCCTTTCTCCCAATAGACATAGACATCTCCTAGATTATAACCGAGCGTTATAGGGACCTTGACAATCTCATATTCCTTAGGCATGTTGGCGAAATCTAGCGGGCCCTCTGTCTGTATGTCCCCTGCGCTATCCACATTCTTGGAAGCATCCTTGACCTTCTCAAGGCTCGATTTAGACTCCTTTCTCCTGAAGATTCTCATATTCATTTACCTCGATATACTGGCTGTCGCATGCCTTCTATATATGATATACTATTGTGTTTATCTTATATATAAATGATTGTTTTTAAGCATTTGGGGCATCGGCCATGCCCCGGATTAAATAATTATCCTTCCAAATCCAGCCATGCAAGTTAGAGTAGTGCTGGTCAGTCCGGAGTACCAGCAGAATATAGGCTACTGCTGCAGAGTGATGAAGAATTTCGGGTTCAAAGAGCTATTCATAGTCAGCCCTGGCTGTGAGATAGGCCAAGAAGCCATCAAGTACTCAAAGCATGCGGCTGATGTACTGAAGAACTCCAAAATAGTGCAGAGCCTCAGGGCAGCGACCAAGGGCTGCGGGATGATTGTTGGGACCACCGCTATCCGGAAGCTAGGCAAGGAACTCACGAGAGAAAGCATAACTCCCGAGGAGCTGGCTGAGAGGCTCAAGGGAAGCAGGGGAAAGATAGCGCTCCTCGTGGGCAGGGAAGGCACGGGCCTTAGCAGGGAAGAGCTGCGGGAGTGCGATGCGGTGGTGAGGATAGAGGCCAATCCTGAGTACGGCACGCTCAATATATCGCACGCATTGGCAATCCTGCTCTATGAATTGTCGAAGGACAAGTCCGAGCCAGCAGTTGAGGCCATGGGCGAGAATGAGAGGAATCTCCTGTTGAAATACTTCAATTCCCTTGTCGACTCGAACAAACAGGGAGTGAGGAACTCAGGGACAATAAAGCTGTCATTCAAGAGGATACTGGGCAGGGGTGTTAAATCCAAGTTCGAGGCAATGGCCATGCTAAAAATACTGAAGAACCTCACGCTAAACCTAGGCAAAAATAAGAAAAATAGATAAAATTTGACGCCTTTCGGAGCCAAATTTGTTTCCTCAAAAGAAAAAGATTTCCGATCGGATAACTTAGGCTTTCTTTCTTTTCTTCACTATCTTGATCCCTGCTGGGGTCAGGATAAGCGTGGACTCGCCGATTCTTGCGATATCCCCGTTGGCCTTGTTCGTCCAGTCCTTGAGCTCGCCGATGACATTCCTCAATCTCGTCTGCTGTTTTGCAATCGGAGCGAAATTCAACAGTATGATATTACCGCGTGTCAATTCATTCTCAACAACACTCAAGTCGCCCTCATTGTCGAGTGCGATTGGCTTCACATATCTGTCCGCTGCCTCGTGCAGAACATCGACGTTTTCGAGTTCATCAGTGTCCATATACTCCTCTATGTTCATTTCTTTGCTTAAACCTAGCAAACCTGAAAGCTTTTGTAAAACGCCCATTGGTTCCACCTCTATCATATTTAAGAATAAGGTTTAATAATCTTTTCCTGGAGGACGTTTTGGATTACCGACGTGAAATCCACAGGAACTCTTAAATAAAAGAAAACAGCCCCCGCCTCGTTTCCGACGGAATCTACTTCCCCCCAACCCTTGCGCACCTGAGCTCCGTTTTGGTCTCTTCTTTCCTGGCTATGACTCCTTCTTTGTTGAAGGAGTACCCTATTATCCCTATCCTGTAGAGCCCAGGACACGTCTGAGAATTGGCGTAGATCTTGCATCTCGATGTCTTCGTCTCGTTGGGGGGTATCATCCCTATCCTAAGCCGACCGCTCCTGAGCTGCTTCTCAGCCGAGAGCGAAAGCTCTTCAGGTAGTATGACATCAGTCTCGACCCAGTACGTCTCCGACCCCCTGTTCTCCACAGAGATGTCCATCTCTGTCTCGTTCCTTATGAACGCTATCACCCTGACAGGATAGAATCTCGGGGTTATCTTGAGCATAGAATAAGATAGATTAAAGGGTTTAAATCCTTTCCTTCTCCGTCTTGAGCGGAGCGTTTCAGTCGAACATGCCCAGTGCGTTGTATCGCGCAGACGCCAGTGTTTCGCCCTTTGCTCTCACTATTGTGCCGTCCGGATTTGCGTATAAGTTATCCTTACCGCTGAGGAATATCAACGGGTTGAAGTACATGCTGTACCTCTTGTTCCTGGAGAAATAGCTCTGCGAGACTGCGAAGTAAATGCAACCCCCGTCCTCTCCCTTGCCTATCTCCCCTATCTTCCCACCTGTCTTGGTATCCTGTCCAGGATGGACCGCTAAAGACGCCAAGTTGGAGTATTTCATCCTTATGACCACTAGTTTGCTGCCCTTATACTTGAATATCTTCTCTATAATCACATAATTGCTGCCGCTCTCCTCGCGTCCTACCGATACTACCTTGCCGTCGAGCGCGGCTACAACTGGATTGCCTTCTTTCCCAGGTATAGTTATGCCTGAATTCGTGATCTTGATTTGATATGCCGAGGATATGATGTGCCCGATATAGGCTGATCTCATGTGTTCCACTGGCCATTGCATATTCTCAAGGCAGTACTTGAGCGACAAGACTTTCGGCACATGGTACTGCGTCTCTGCGAATGGCGGTATCCCATTATATTTCTTCACGCTGCCTTCGCCTGCGTTGTATGCTGCGTGCATGAGCTCAGGGCTCTCGAACATCTTGAGGTATCCTGCGAATTCCTGCGCCCCCAGTTCTATGTTTATCCTGGGATCCATGATATCTATCCCTCTGTCCACCAATTTTTGATAGATGCTGTCTTCGTAATCTTTTTTGCCTATGAGCTTGAAATCTATATCGATTCCTGTATTCATTTTCATTGCCGCGATGGACGGCAATATCTGCATCAGGCCCCTTGCTCCTGCCCTCGAGACATCATCCGGGTCCATCTCTGACTCTGTCATCATCATGGCCCAGACTGTATTAGTGTCGCCAAACAGGTGCTTTTTGGCTGCCTCTTTGACATAATCGTCATAATCCTGCATCTTCTCCAAGATGCGGCTGGATGTACCATGGCGCTTGTGCAAGAACTGCTTGAATTCATGCCATGCCTCTGAGAGGGGGGATTTGTTCATAAATGAGTTGATGCTGAGTTTCAATTCTGCATCAGATCCGCCTTGCTTCTTTGTGAAGCTGGAGGTGCCAGCCGCTAATGCAGTAAGCATTCCAACTCCAACGACGCACATTACAATCTTTTTGGTCCTTTCCAAGCGCTTCTGTTTCTTTGATTTTCTCCTTGTCTTCATTTATTTCGCCCTATGCTATGATATTAATAGCCATTAACCCCTATATAAGTGCTCTGGCTCCTAGAGGTAAAATTATGAATTAGGCTGTATTTTTGCAGGCAATCTGCGCCGCTCCTGCCCTCTCCAATGATAGAAAATCACATCTAAGGTATTAAACCTGCAGAGTAGTAAAAACTACTGAATGTTTCCAGAAAACACAGGATTATCTCCTGCGCTTCCCGTGGTCGTGCCTGTCGTACCCTCTTTCATTCCTATTCTGGTCCGGTTGGTTCTCCGGTCTTCCTCCCTTTTGTTCCTGCCTTGAAGGCATACAGACAGTCTCGTCTCCGAACTTGTATATTTCCCATTCAGACTGGCCTGTCTCGAAATCCGATACCAATATGACTGGCCTTGCCAAGTCCCTGTCCCTCATTCCGACCGGAATCTTCACAGTCAACCTCAATTCGAGGACTTTCTGTATCCTTCCTGCTTTTATGAAGATGACAGTGTCAACGACCTGAGGTATCATACCTAAGTCGATCCTTCCGAAGAACCTCTGTATTGCTTCGATAGGCCTTGTCGAATGGACAACACCAAGCATGCCAATTCCAGCCAATCTCATATCTGAGAATACCTTGAAATCAGAGGTCTTCCTCATTTCATCGTATATGCTGTAATCCGGCCTGACTAACAGCAAGATATCAGATGTCTTCTCGAACGACCCATCCAATGGGGCATACTGAGTGATTTCATCCGGCACCTGCAAGTCACGAGGACTTTCAAGAGTCTTCACTATCTTGTCCTGTTTCAGGTATTCCTCTGCCAATGCGGCAGCGAATGTTGATTTTCCACAACCTGGGCTTCCACAGATGATTATCCCTTCGGCTCCGGTTTGCAGCCTGTGCCTGAGCTTTTCAGACAAGGCATACTGCTGAAGGTTAGCCTTTATTATGGGTCTAACAATCGTTATCTCGATGCCATCACTGAATGGCGTGCGTGCGATCACAGTCCTGAATTCTCTCAGCTGAATGACGCTGGCACCTTTGCTGTCCATTTCTATGTAGGACTTATCATCTCTGCGAGCCGTTTCCATTATTTCTTTTGCCATATCCTCAAGCTCGTCCCTGGTGCTTCTCTCTTCTGAGACCTTCACCAGTTTCACTTCGCCCGGCTTTCCTTTCTTCGCCAATGGGATTATGTTCTCCTTGAAATGCAAGGATACAGTGTCTGGGGTCAGGAATTTCTTGAAAGACAATTCCTTTGTCGACTCCCTCGGCTCAAAATAGACCACATCTATTCCTTCAGCCCTTGCAACTTCAGACTGTACCTTGTCAGATGTCAGTAGCAATGCCTTGTGTGTCTTAGCGAGCGCTCTTATCGAGGCATCTATCTCACCTAGCTTAGCTGCCTTTATCATGAGCTCTGTGCTTCTTTCGCCAGTATACTCAATCTCTAGCTTCTTCTCCTCTGCCAAGGCCCTCAACTCTCTTATCTCAGCAAGCCCGCTCCAGCCCACTTCCTTTCCAGAATTGGCTTGGTGCTCAAGCTCGCCTATGACTGCCTTGTGGATCAGGATTTTCTGTTCCTTGATCTCTCCCGAACTTATAAGCTCGGTCAGCCTTCCGTCAATTATAGTGCACGTGTCAGGAACTATGATCTTTGCAAGTTTGATCTGCTTCCTTTCCTCTGCGTTTTCTTTGACTTCTTTTCTTCCTACTCTTTTCATTTCTTTCTTTTCTGTTTCTTTTGTTTCTATATTTTCTTTATTCATTTTTTCACCTATGAACTTTTTAGAAAAAAGTTCAATCAAAAACTTATCCGGGTTTTCCCCTGGTTTTACTAATCAGTGCTATAATCCAAATAGAAGTTCAGTGCAAGCATTGCTGGTCAGCTTCGAAAAGCTTCAGGCGAATGCCACTCAACATCAAGGCAAAGGGAAGTACCTGGTACAAAGAGACTGAGCCCTTGTCTTTGTCGAGTCCACTTGACTCTACTGTATTACACTACTGATTATTATCTTAATTTTCTACTTAATATTTTATATTTTTATCACTAGACCTTATTGCCAATTAAATAAATCGAACAATCTGATCTTGATATATTATGGTAATTGGAATTTAAATATCTTTGCCTAATCCCGCA
>Ga0315289_10006082_pt1 | contig 17767 bp, 15 predicted proteins | sample YL17G11_40_MG_FD_203452 | JGI IMG/M metagenome (GOLD analysis project Ga0315289, IMG submission 203452) | Sediment microbial communities from Yellowstone Lake, YNP, Wyoming, USA - YL17G11_40 | ecosystem: Environmental > Aquatic > Freshwater > Lake > Sediment | place: USA: Wyoming | collected... | reverse complement strand
TCAGCACTACCGCCCGCGGCAGAACGTCCTCGCGAGGCCCACGCAGCGCGGCGTGGCCATCACCGGCCAGCACGAGGTCCTCCTGCCGCTCCTCAGGCACCTGGTGCTGCTGGAGGCGGCGGCGCCCTAGGAGGCCGTCAACTTTGATTACACGGGTGCCACGGCTGCGCCTTGTGCAGCCGTGGTCGTCGGCTGGGAGGCACGGCTGCAAACTGCGCAGCCGTGGCACCCGCAGATTCGATTGTGACGGAATACTAGGCCGACGGCGCCGGACGCCTGTTTGCGCGGCGGGTCGGAGTTTGCCCGTCTGGGCGGGTACCCGCCGCGCCAAGCGGCGCTAGTGTGGTAGGAGCGCGTGAATGTATCGTGAACTCATACGCCTGGTCGATCGCCTCGGCGCCCCGCGCATCGGCGTGGTCGGCGACCTCATGCTCGACCGCTACGTCTACGGCGACGCCGACCGCGTCAGCCCCGAGGCGCCCGTCCAGATCCTCCGGGCCGCACAGGAAGAGACCCGCATCGGCGGCGCCGGCTCGGTCGTCAGCAACCTCCTGGCGCTGGGCGCCCGCGTGGCGGCGTTCGGCGCGGTGGGCGCCGATGCGGCCGGCAGCGACATCGTGCGGCGGCTGCGGGCCGCGGGCGCCGCCACCGCGGGCGTCCTGCGCCTGAAGGGCCGGCCCTCCACCATCAAGACCCGCTTCGTCGGCCGCGCGCAACACCTCCACCCGCAGCAGGTCCTCCGCGTGGACTGGGAAGACGACCGCCCGCTCGACCGCGCCGCGGAAGACCGCCTCGCGGCAAAGATCTCAAAGTTCATCGGCCGGGCCGACGCCATCGTGGCCAGCGACTACAACAAGGGCGTCCTCACGCCGCGACTCATGCGCGAGGTCATCCGCCGGGCCCGACGCCGCGGCGTGCCCGTCCTGGTGGACCCCCTCAAGGGCCGCGATTACTCCAAGTACCGCGGGGCGACGCTCCTGACGCCCAACCGGCTGGAGACCGGCCTGGCCTCCGGCCTCCGCCTCACCGGGCCTGACGCCATCCGCCGCGCGGCACGCCGCCTCATGGACGCCCTGAACCTGAAGGCGCTCGTGATTACGCTCGACAAGGAGGGCGCCTACCTGGCCGTGCGCGGCCGTCCGGGCGAGAGGGTGCCCACGCGCGCGCGGCCGGTGTACGACAACACCGGGGCGGGCGACATGGTCATCGCCGCCCTGGCGATGGCCGTGGCCGGCGGGGCGACGCTGCCCGACGCCGTCCGCCTGGCGAACGTGGCGGGGGGCCTTGAGGTCGAAAAGTTCGGCGTCCAGACGGTCTCGCGCGAGGAGATTATCTCGGAACTCCTCAGCGAGGCCCGCCGCAGCGGCGACAAGGTGCGGTCCCTCGGCAACCTCCTCGTGGACCTGGGCCGGCACCGCGCCCGCGGCGAGAAAATCGTGTGGACCAACGGATGCTTCGACGTCATCCACGCCGGGCACATCGAGTTTCTGGAATTCGCCGGACGCCAGGGCGACGTTTTGGTGGTGGGCCTGAACTCCGATTCCAGCGTCCGCGCCAACAAGGGCCCCGGTCGCCCCATCTGCCGCCAGCAGGACCGGGCGCGCGTCCTGGCGGCGCTCGAGGCGGTGGACTACATCGTCCTGTTTCAGGAGCGGACGCCGCAGCGGCTCATCGAGACCGTGCGGCCCGACGTCCTCGTCAAGGGCGAGGACTGGCGCCGCAAGGGCGTCGTCGGCCGCACGTTCGTTGAGTCGTACGGCGGCCGGGTGGTCCTGGCGCCCCTGGTGAAGGGCCTCAGCACCACGGCCCTGGTGGACCGCATCCGCGGGACGGCCTCCGACGCCTCCCGGCATAAGGGGAACCGGTCATGAGCGAAGCCATCCGGGCAAGCCTCCAGGCCACGTCAAAGTTGTATGTGGCTATGTCTGAAGTCCTGGCCGAGCCGGCGGCCCGCGCCGCGGAACTCCTCATCGCGGCCCTCAAGGGCGGCGGCACCCTGTACGTCTGCGGCGACGGCGGCAGCGCCGCCGAAAGCCAGCACGTGGCCGCCGAACTCGTCGGCCGGTTCCTCATGAACCGTCCCGCCCTGCCCTGCGTGGCCCTGACCACCGACTCCAGCATCCTCACGGCCGTGGCCAACGACTACGATTTCTCCCGCACCTTCGAGCGCCAGGTCGAGGCCCTCGTCAAGCCCGGCGACGTCCTCTGGGCCCTCTCCACCAGCGGCAACAGCCCCAACGTGCTCAAGGCCGCCGTCCGGGCGCGGCAGCGCGGCGCCAGGGTCCTCGGCATGACCGGCCGCAGCGCCGGCAAACTGGCCGAACTCTGCGACCTTTGCCTCTGCGTCCCGGCCGACTCCAGCCCCGCCATCCAGGAGGGGCACCTGACCCTCATCCACATCCTTTGCCGCCTGGTTGAGGAGGCCATGTTCGCCGGGCCCGAAAGCGGCGCGAGGTGACAAGCGTGACCCAGCCCGCCGTTTTTCTCGACCGCGACGGAACGCTCATCGAGGATGTGGGTTACCCCACGCGCCCCGAGCAGATCCGCATCCTGGGCGGCGTGGCCCCCGCCCTGGCCCGGCTGGCCCAGGCCGGGTACAGGCTCATCGTCGTCTCGAACCAGTCGGGCATCGCGCGCGGCCTGCTGACGGAAGAGCAACTCAACCGGTTCCACCAGGCCCTCGATGAGCAACTGGAACTCCTCGGGGCCCGCCTCGATGCGTACTACTCCTGCCCGCACCATCCCGACCCGTCCCAGGTCAACCGGGCGGACCTGGCGGTGGTCTGCGACTGCCGCAAGCCCCGCCCCGGCCTCATCCTCCAGGCGGCGGAGGACCTGGGCCTGGACCTGGGCGCCTCGTGGACCGTGGGCGACTCGTGGCGCGACGTGGCCGCAGGCCAGGCCGCCGGAACGCGGACGATCAAACTGCCCTCGCCGCCCGGCGCGAGCGACCCGCGCCCGGCCGATGTATCGCCGCCCACGGCCGAGGCCGCCGACCTCGATGCCGCCGCCCTGTTTATCCTGGAGCATCAGCACGCGCCGCCCGCGGCGCCGCCCGCGCAGACTGCGCCGCTGCAACAAGTGGAAGAGCCGCCTGCGATAACCCCTCACCTGCCGGAGGCCGTGACTAGCCCCCGCCGTAAGGCGGGGGACGAAGTCCCAGTCGATGCTCAATCACCCGGCGCCCCCCTGCTTACACAGGGGGCTGGTCACGGCGCCTCCTCGCTTACGCAGGAGGCCGGCGCCCCCCTGCTTACGCAGGGGGCTGGTCACGGCGCCCCCTCGCTTGCAGAGGAGGCCGGCACCGGCGCACCCTCGCTTGCAGAGGAGGCCGGCGCCGGCGCCCCGGCCCCGGCAACTGAGGAGTCGCCGCCCGCGCCGGCCGCGCCGCCCGCGGCGCCGGCTGCGCCGGCGTCCGACTCCCGGCCGCCGCTCCTGGCCCGTGCGCTGGCCCTCGGGGCGGAGCCCGGCTCGCGGCCCGCGCGCGGCCGCGACGCTGCGGCCCCGGGGCCGCCGGAGGCCACGGCGGCGCTCCTCAGGGAGATGCTGGCGGAACTGCGGCGCCTGGAGCGCGCCCGGCATCCGCCCAGCCTCTCGCTCCTCAGGCTCCTGGCCTATATCGTGCAGGCGGGGGCCGTCGCGTGCGCGGTCTTCGCACTCGTGGGCCCCGAGCGGACGACGTTTCTCCTCGTGGCGATCCTCCTCCTGCTGACGGGGCTCACCTTGCTCGTTCTCGAGAGGCGCTCATGACGCTGGCCGTGGCGCTGCCGAACTGGGTGGGTGACGTCGTCATGGCCACGCCGACCTTGCGGGCCCTGCGCCGCCGCTTCCCCGGGGAGCGCATCGTGGGCGTCCTGCGTCCGTACGTGCGGCCGGTGCTGGAGCCGAACCCGTGGCTCGACGCCTACGTGGAGGTGGGCAAGTCGGCCGCCGACTTCAGGCGCGCCGCGGCGGCGCTGCGGCGCGAGCACGCGGACACGGGCGTCCTGTTGCCGAACAGTTTCCGCAGCGCGATGCTGTTCTGGATGAGCCGCGTCCGCCGGCGCATCGGCTACGAGCGCGGCGGGCGCGGCATGTTCCTGACGGACAGGCTGCGGCCGCCGAGGGAGGGCGGGCGGTTCGTACCCTCCCCCATGATTACGTATTACCTGCGCCTGGCCGAAGTCCTGGGCGCGGATGCCGCCGACCGGCGCCTGGAACTCTTTACCACGGAGGCCGACGAGGCCGCCGCCGCCGCGGCCTATGCGGCCGCAGGCCTGGAGCCCGGGCGCACGCTCCTCCTCTGCCCCGGATACGCCTTCGGCCCGTCCAAGGGCTGGCCGGTCCAGCACTGGGCGGCGCTTGTCCGGGGCGCGGCGGAGCGGTTCGGCCTGGCCTCGGCCATCCTGTGCAGCCCGGCGGAGGCGCCGCTGGCGGATGCGATTTCCAGGGCCGCCGGCGGATGCCCGGTGTTTCACGACAAGGGCATCACGCTCGCCGGCGCGCGGGCCATCGTGCGGCGCGCGGCGGCCATGGTGGCCATCGACAGCGGCCTGAGGCACTACGCGGCGGCGTTCGGCCGACCGGTTGTCGCCCTCTTCGGCCCGACGCACATCGAGTGGACCGAGACGTGGTATCCCAAGGAGGTCCGCCTCCAGGGCGTGGTCCCCTGCGGCCCGTGCCAGGAGCCGACGTGCCCGCTCGGGACGACGGAGTGCATGGCGAAAATCACGCCCGACGAAGGGCTCGACGCGCTGGCCGAGGCGCTGCGTCGCGCCTTGTAGGGGCGGCCCTGTGTGGCCGCCCGCTGTGGTCACGCGCGACCGATGGCAAAACAACAGGGCACCCACACAGGGGTGCCCCTACGGAGCGGCCCGTAGGGGCGGCCCTGCCCGCCAGGACTGAGGGCGGGCGGGTGTGGCCGCCCTGGTGACTTACGCGCCGTAGCGCGGGGCCTTGTGCCCCGCGCAGGAAGGCGCGGGGGATAAACCCCCGCGCTACAGCCTGCACGGGACGCCTGGGCACGGGCGAAGCGCGGCGGGCTATAAGCAACCGTGAACTGCTCTAGTCGCGACCCGAAGAGGGGCGCATTCCGGGGGCCGTGTGTATGCTCGACCGCAGCCAACTCGAGGCCATCCGCACCGGCACCGCGCTGCCGGACGACCTGGCCTCTATCGTCATTCCGCACTACCGCACGGCGGACCTGGTGCGGCTGTGCCTGCGGGCCATCCGCCGGCTGACCGACCACCCGTACGAGGTCATCGTCGTGGACAATCACTCGCAGGACGCATCGCTGGAGTACCTGCGGCGCGTCACCTGGATACGGCTGATTGAGCGCGGCCCGGAAACGGAGCCGGACCCCGTCTTCGCGCACGCCGCGGCGATGGACGCCGGCACCGCTGCCGCGCGCGGCCGCTGGCTCGTCAGTCTCCACACCGACACCATCGTGCGGCGGGACGGGTGGCTGGGGGCGCTCCTGGAGCGACTGCGCGGCAACCCGCGCGCCGCCGCGCTCGGCACCGACAAGATGGAGACCGACCCGGCGTGGTACCGCGCGATGAAGCGCCTGTGGGACACGCACCGGATGAAGGCGCTGGTCCGGCGGATGGCGGGCCTGCCGCCGGACCCGCGGCACGCGCCCGCGTGGTACCCGCGGTCGTTCTGCGCGATCTACCGGCTGGACCTGGTGCGGCAACTGGGCCTCTCGTGGCGGCCCGCGCCCGGGCATCCGACGGGCGACCTTCTGTATCGCGGCCTGGTGCAGGCCGGCTACGAGGCCGTGCGCCTGGCGCCCGACGAGATGCGCCAGTACGTGGAGCACGTTTCCCATGCCACGGCCCTGGTGGCGCGCGGGGGCCTCAGGCACTGGCACGGCAACCACAAAGTCCGCCGGGCGCTCGCGCGCGTGATGCGCTCCGACCTGGCGCGGGAGTTGATGACCGACGATTCGCTGGATACGTAAGCGCGCGTGCGGCGCGGCGGGTCTCCTGACCCGCCGCGCCGAAGCAGATGCGCCTCGGCTTTGACGGTTCGCGCGCGGCGGGTCAGGAGACCCGCCGCGCAAGCAGGGTCAGCGTTAGGCAAAATGGCAATCCTGGAAATCCATCCCGACTATCGTTCGCTGCTGGAGGCGGGCGGCCTGGCGACGTTCGATGCGCTGTTCGCCGCGGGCGAGCGCGAGCGCATCGACGGCCACCGGCAGCGCTCGGCCTCGCGCCTGGAACTCGCGGGCCCGGGGGGCCGGGCGGTCGTCATCTACCTCAAGCGCCAGTGGGGCGCCGCCGCGCGGCCGTCCTGGCGGGACCTGCTGGACCTGCGCCGGCCCGAGGCGCCCGCCCGGCGCGAGTGGCGGAACGCGCTGCACCTGGCGGCGCGCGGCATCGCCGTAGCCGCGCCGGTGGCGTGGGGCTGGAGCCGGTCGGCCGGCGGGCCGCGCTCGCTCATCGCGTTTCGCGAGGTGGCGGGCCCGTCGCTGGCGGCATGGGTCCGCGGGGCGGCCCGGTCGGCCGATGCCCCGCCGCCTGCCCTCCGCCGCGCGGTGGCCGAGGCCGTCGGCCAGGCCGTGCGCCGCCTGCACGGCGAGGGCATCTCGTTTCCCGACCTCTACGCCAAGCACGTGTACCTGGAGGGGCTGGACGAGGGCCGGCCGCGCGTTGTCCTCATCGACGTAGCGCGGCTGCGGCGGCTGACGCGGCGGCGGCGTCTGGAGGACCTGGCGGCCCTGCACGCGACCACGGCCGTGGCGGGCATCCGCCCGAGCGACCGCCTGCGGGTCCTCAAGGCCTACTTCGGCGACGAGTGGCGCTGGGCGGCCCGCCAGGTCGAACAGTTGGCCGCGCGGATGCGCGGCCGCGGCCAGGACCCGCGACTGAAGGCCGCACGCGAGGCCCACGCGGCCGACGAGCGGATTATCTCGCTCGACGGCGGCCGCCTGCTCGTCAACGAATCCTTCCGCCCGGCGCTCCAGGCGGCCGGCCTCGCCACCTTCGACGCCCTCATGAATCTTGAAGGCGGCGAGCCGTACCGCGAGGTCCCCGGCCGCACGACCGTCCGCATCGAATTGCCGTGCCCGGCGGGCGGCGCGCATGCCCTCTACGTCAAGCGGTACACGCGGGGGCCGTGCGGCGCGGGGCTGCGGCGGCTCCTGGGCCGGGGCGGGGCGCACTCGGCGGCCGACCAGGAACTCCGCAACATCTACAGGGTCATCGACGCGGGCATCCCGGCCATGCGATGGGTGGCGCTGGGCGAGGAGCGCCCCGGCGGCCCGGCGGCGCAGAAGAGCCTCCTGGTGACCGAGGAAATCGCCGGGGCGACGCAGGTCGACGATTACTGCGAGGCCGCCTTCGGCCGCGACCGATCGCCCCAGGCCACGGCCGCCAGGCGGCGACTGGTGCTGGCCGTGGCGCGGCTGGCACGACGGTTCCACCAGGCGGGCCTCGTGCACCGTGACTTCTACCTGTGTCACTTCCTGGTGCGGCCGGTCGAAGGCGCGGCGCCGGCGCTGCACCTGATAGACCTCGCGCGGCTGACCCAGCACCGCGGCGGCCCCGCGGAGCGGTGGATCGTGAAGGACCTGGCGGCGCTCCTTTACTCATCGTGGCCGTCGGCCGCCACGGGCATCCGCTCGCCGGTCTTCACGCGGACGGACGCCGTGCGGTTCGCGCGGGAATATTTCCAGGCGCCGCAGCTGGGGGCGGCCCACAAGCGGCTCATCCGGCGCATCGCGGCCAAGGCGCAGCGGATGGCGCGGCACGAGGATCGCCGGCGCCGCCGGGAGGCCGCCCCATGAAGATCGGATTCCAGATTGAGCACCTGGAACCCGCGCGCGGCGGGGCCGAGACGTACGTCTCCCAGTTCACGCACGAACTCCTGGCCGCCGGCCACGAGGTCCACCTGATTGCCGGGGCGTTCGGCGCCACGCCCAAGGGGGCCTTTACGTGGCGCGTGATGCGCCGGGGCCTGACGCGGTGGAGCCGCGACCTGCACTTCGCCCGCGCCGCCGGTCGCGCCGCCCGGCGGGCCGGGCTGGACGTCGTGGTGGCCGTCGGGCGCACCTTCGGGGCCGACGTTCTCCAGCCGCACGGCGGCACGCTGCGCGGCAGCCGGCGCCAGAACCTGCTGCTCATCCGCAGCGGCTTTCTGCGGGCGCTGAAGGACGGCTTCGACTTCGCCAACCCGCGCATCCGGATGCAACTGTACATCGAGGCGGGGCAATATGCGGACCACCCGCCGCCCGAGGTCGTCGCCATCAGCCGCATGGTCCGACAGGACATGCAGGAATTCTACCGCGTGCCCGAGGAGCGGCTGCACCTGGTGTACAACGGGGTGGACCTGGAGCGGTTCTCGCCTGCCGCGTGCGAGGCCAAGCGTGCCGAGGCGCGGGCGGCGCTCGGCCTGGCGGAGGATGAGACGTGCTTCCTGATCATCGCGCACAACTTCCGCCTGAAGGGCGTGCGGGAACTCATCGAGGCGGCCGCACGCCTGCCGCGCAACCGGCCCTGGCGAGTCGTTGTCATCGGCAAGGCCGCCGCCAAGCCCTACCTGGAACTGGCCGAGCCGTTGGGTTGCGCCGACCGCCTGCTCTTTCCCGGGGCGGTGGCCGACGTCATTCCGGCCTATTGCGCCGCCGACGTGTACGTGCAGCCCACGTGGTACGACCCGTGCAGCCTGGTGGTGCTGGAGGCGCTGGCCTCGGGCCTGCCGGTCATCACCACGCGCTTCAACGGCGCGAGCGAACTCATGCAGGACGGCCGCGAGGGCTACGTCGTGGAATCGCCCGACCAGACGGAGCAACTCGCGCATTGCCTGGAGCACCTGCTGGAAGAGAGCCGCCGCCGGCCGATGCGCGAGGCGGCGCGCCTGGCCGTCAAGGACCATTCCCTCCAGCAGAACTTCCGGGAGATGATGGCGGTCTTTGAGAAGGTCAAGGCCCGCAAGGAGGCCGAAAAGGCATGACCGCGGTCCTGCCTTAGTTACGGTTGGGAGGGTGGCATGGTCACGCTGTTGCGTGACCATGCTTGGCGCGAAGGGACGCAACATGGCCACCCAACAGGGTGGCCATGCCACCCCCCTTGCGAGGAGGCGGAGACGTGGGCATGGACGTCATAATCGTGGCCGCGTGCATGGTGGGCGCGTACCTGCTCGGGTCCATCCCGTTCGGATGGCTCATCGGGAAGGCGCGCGGCGTGGACATCCGCGAGCACGGGTCCCGCAACATCGGCGCGACGAACTGCTGGCGGGTGTGCGGATGGCCGTACGGCCTGGCGGCGTTCGTGCTGGACGTGGCCAAGGGATTCTTCCCCGTCTGGCTGACCGTCGGCTGGTTCGGCCTTTACTTCAGCCCGTTCCACCGGACGGACTGGGCCGATGACAAAATCTATTGGCTGGTCGTCGTCCTGACGGCGGCGGCGGCGATTGCGGGACACGTGTTCCCCGTGTGGCTCGGGTTCAAGGGCGGCAAGGCCGTAGCCACGAGCCTGGGGGTGCTGCTGGCGCTGCCGATGCTGGGGTGGCTGGCGCTCGGGGCCTTCGGCGTGTGGATCGTCGTGGTGCTCATCACCCGCTACGTGTCGGTGGCATCGAGTGTGGCGGCGATCGCGTTTGCGGCGGGGTACCTGTGGCTGGAGCGCGGCGAGGCGTGGAATACGTATCTGCCCGTGACGGTTTTCGTGGTGCTCCTGGTGGCGATTGTTCTCGTGCGGCACCGGTCAAACTACGCGCGGCTGATGAAGGGCGCCGAGAACAAGTTGTGGGGCGGGAAGAAATCGCCGCGACCAGGTCGGAACCCATAGCCGCCATCCGAAGATTGCCGGCCGGTGCCGCAACTCATTGCTGTCCGGGCGACGGATGATATAATCGGAACCCGCGAACCAGGAACCGATACGGAGAACACGCGATGGTCCGTGTCACGGTAGACAGGGACGGGCTGGCGGAGTTCTGCCGGCGAAACCATATCCGACGGTTGGCGCTCTTCGGCTCGGTCCTGCGAGAGGATTTCGGCCCCGAGAGCGACGTGGACGTTCTGGTGGAGTTCGACGCCGAGCATGTCCCGGGCCTTCTCGGGGTGGCACGGATGGAACGGGAACTTTCTTCGTGTTTCGGCGGGCGTAAGGTGGATGTGCGGACGGCCGAGGACCTGAGCCGCTATTTTCGTGCCCAGGTTCTCGCTGCGGCGGAGGTGCAATTTGCGGGTTGAGGATCGAATTCGCCTCAGGCACATGCTCGACGCTGCCCGCGATGCGGTCACCTTCGCCCAGGGCCGCACGTGCGAGGACCTCGCCCGCGACCGGCAGTTCGCCCTGGCGCTCGTGAAATGCGTGGAGATCATCGGCGAGGCCGCCAGCCAGGTCTCAGCGGAGGGGCAGAAGGAAGTCGTCGCCCTGCCCTGGCGCGAGATGATCGACATGCGCCACCGCCTGGTGCATGCCTATTATGATATCAACCTGAAAATTCTTTTGCGCACCGTGCGAGATGATCTGCCGCCGCTCATCCAAGTCCTTCAACCACTCGTCGATCCGCTTGACGCCTGATGCGCTTTCCTGACGCGACGCCGAGAACAAAGTTTGGGGCGGAAAGATGCCGCCGTGGGGACGGCCCAGTTAGCCCCCGGTGAATACACCGGGGGCGGCGCGGCGGACGATGCGTCAGGGTGGGGATGCGTCTTGCGACGGTCGGCCCCCCGTGTATTCACGGGGGGCTAAAAAGGCACGGGTGACCGGCGGCGTATGGCCGCACCCTATCCGCCGAGTTTCTTCAGGAGGATTTCTTTGACGAGTTGGGGGTTGGCTTTGCCGCCGGAGGCCTTCATGGCCTCGCCCATGAGCCGGCCGAAGGCGGCCTTCTTGCCGCCCTTGTAATCCTCGACGGTCCGGGCGTTGGCGGCCAGGGCCTTATCGACGAACGCCTCGATTGCGCCGGAGTCGCCCACCTGCGCAAGCCCCTCGTCCTTCACGATCTCGGCGGCCGACTTACCCGTCGCCAGCATCTTGTTGAAGACCTCAGTCCCGGTGTTACGGTTGATGGTCCCCTGCTTCACCAGGGCGATGAGTTCAGCCAGGCCCTCGGGCCCGAGGGGCAGTTCGCCGATGCCGATCTTGCGCTCATTCAGGACCCGCATCACGTCCTGCATCATCCAGTTCGATGCGGCCTTGGGGTCCTTCGCGCTCGTGGCGAGTTTCTCATAGAAGTCGGCCACGGCACGCTCGGCGGTCAGCACGCCCGCATCGTACTCGGGCAGGCCGTAGTCGCCGAGAAAGCGGCGGCGGCGCATCTGCGGGAGTTCCGGCGCGCTTGCACGCAGGTCCTCGACCCACTTGCGGTCGGGAACGAACGGCACGAGGTCCGGGTCCGGGCAGTAGCGGTAATCGTGGGCCTCTTCCTTGGAGCGTTGGAGGAACGAGGCGCCCTCGTCGTCGTTCCAGCCGCGCGTTTCCTTGCCGAGGTTCTCCAGGGTGTACTTTGCGGGATCAGCCAGGTATTCCTGGCGGTGGCGGGCAATCTCGTGGGCCACCGCGCGCTCGACCGAGCGGAACGAGTTCAGGTTCTTCAGTTCCGAGATGGGCGTGTAGCGGGGCTTGCCGTCGGGGCCCGCGCCGATGCGGAGGCTCACGTTGGGCTCGCACCGCATCTGGCCCAGTTGCATGTTGCAATCGCCCACGCCCAGGTAGACAGCCAGTTGGCGGAGGGCCTCGGCGTAGGCGCGGGCCTCCTCGGCGGAGTGGATGTCGGGCTCGCTCACGACCTCCAGCAGGGGCGTGCCGGTGCGGTTCAGGTCGACCACGCTGAAGTTGCCGCCGCGCTCATCGTGCATCAACTTGCCGGCGTCCTCTTCCAGGTGGACCCGCGTGATGCCCACGCGCACCGTGCCCGTGGAGGTCTCGACGTCCAGATGCCCCCCCACGCCCAGCGGCTGGTCATATTCGGATATCTGGTAGTTCTTCGGCAGGTCCGGGTAGTAGTAGTGCTTGCGGTCCCACTTGGCGAGGTCGGGAATGGTGCACCCCAGGGCCAGGGCCATGCGCACGGCCAGTTCCACGGCCTTCGCGTTCATGACCGGCAGGACGCCCGGCATGCCCAGGCACACCGGGCAGACGCTGGAGTTCGGCCGCGCATCATACTCCACCCGGCACCCGCAGAAAAGTTTCGTGCGGGTCTTAAGGTGCAGGTGCACCTCGAGGCCGATCGTGGGCACGAGGTCGGCGGCGCTCATGAGGCGGCCTCGCAGACGGGCGGCCGGCGCGCGGCCCACTGGACTTCCCGCTCGTACATCCGCGCGATCCGAAGCAACCGGTCCTCGGTGAACACGTCCGAAAGGACCTGGAGGCCCACGGGCAGCCCGTCGGCCGTGAAGCCGCACGGAACGCTCGCGCCCGCGATGGCCGCCAGGTTGCAACTCACCGTGAAGACGTCCGAGAGGTACATGGCCAGCGGGTCGGCGGTCTTCTCGCCCATGCGGAAGGCGGCCGTGGGGCTGGTGGGGCCCATGAGGCAGTCAACCGTCTTGAACGCCTCCTCGAAGTCGCGCCGGATGAGCCGCCGCACCTGGAGGGCCTTCTTGTAGTACGCATCGTAGTAGCCCGCGCTCAGGGCGTACGTGCCGAGCATGATGCGGCGCTTGACCTCGTCGCCGAAGCCCCCGGCCCGGCTGCGCATGTACATATCAATCATGTCGGAATGGTCCGGCGAGCGGTAGCCGTAGTGCACGCCGTCGTAGCGGGCCAGGTTGGAGGAGGCCTCGCTCGTGGCCACGATGTAGTACGTGGCGATGGCGTACTCGGTGGAGTGCGGCAGGCTGACCTCCACCAGTTTCGCCCCCAGCCGCTCGTACACGGCCAGGGCCTCGCGCACCACGCCTTCGACTTCCGGGTCGAGGCCCTTGCCGAAGAATTCCTTCGGCAGTCCGATGCGCAAGGGGCGCACCGGCTCTTCCAGCGACGCCAGGTAATCCGGCACGGGCCGGTCTTCGTCGGACACGCACGTCGAGTCGCGCGTGTCGCCGCCGGCCACGGCCTGAAGCAGGAGCGCCGCATCGGCCACCGTGCGGCCGAAGGGGCCGATCTGGTCGAGGCTCGAGGCGAAGGCCACCAGGCCGTAGCGGCTGACGCGGCCGTAGGTCGGTTTCACGCCCACCACGCCGCAGAGCGCCGCAGGCTGGCGGATGGAGCCGCCGGTGTCGGACCCCAGCGCGAGGGGCACCATGCGTGCGGCCACGGCCGCGGCGCTGCCGCCGCTGGAGCCGCCCGGCACGCGGTCCAGGGCCCACGGGTTCCGCGTGGCCCCGTAGGCCGAGTTCTCGGTGGAGGAGCCCATGGCGAACTCATCCAGGTTCGTCTTGCCGACAATGACGGCCCCCTCGGCCGCCAGACGTTCCACCACGTGGGCGTTATACGGGGCACGCCAGCCCCCGAGGATGCGGCTGGCGCACGTGGTGGGCTGGCCGTCGGCGGTGCACATGTTGTCCTTGACGGCCACCGGGACGCCCGCCAGGAGTCCGATGTTCTCCCCCGCGGCGAGGCGCTTGTCGATCTCGGCCGCGCGGCGGCGTGCGCCGTCGGCATCCAGGGAGAGGAAGGCCTTGACCTGCCCGTCCAGGCGCGCGATGGCCGCCAGCGCGGCCTCGGCGGCCTCGGTGGCGGAGAACTCCCGCCGCCGCAGGGCGTCGCGCATCTGGCGGGCTGTCAGGTCGGTGATCGCCATAGTGTAAACCACCTTCATCGCGCCTTCGCGCGGCGGGTCTCCGTACCCGCCGCGTTTTGACCACGCAGGCGCGGTGGGTGCGGAGACCCACCGCGCAAAGCCGCGGACCAGCCGCGTAGTTGCCCCTACGCGCTGGCGCCCTCGTCCAGGACGCGCGGGACGCGGAAGAAGTCGCCCGCGGCCTCCGGGGCGCCCGCCAGGGCCTGCTCCGTCGTCAGGCCCGCGTGCGGCTCATCGTTGCGGAGGACATTCTGGAGCGGCAGCGCGTGGGCCAGCGGCGGCACGTCCTGGGTCTGGAGTTCGCGCAGTTGGTCCACGTAGCCGAGGATGCTGGAGAGTTGCGTGGTGAACTTCTCCACCTCCGCCTCCGAGAGGCGGATGCGGCTGAGGGCGCCGACCTTCAGGACTTCCTGTTTCGATAGGGCCATGGCTGGTGGCGCCCGGGAGCGTCCGCGCACCGTGCGTCAGGCTTTTGCCTCCGGCTGCGGGATGATGCGCTTGACGCGCTTGACAATGCCGCCGCTGCGCATGCATTGCGTGCAGACGCGCATCCGCTGCCGGGTACCGTCGGGCAGTTGGACCCGCACGCGCTGAAGGTTCGCGCGGAACTGGCGGCGGGTGATGCCGGTGATCTTCCGGCCCACGCCGCCCAGGTACTTCGCCTTGCCGCGACGCTTGACGCGGTTGCCGAACGCCACCATCTTGCCGCAGATCTCACATTTTGCCGGCACGGAGGTCCTCCACGCACGAGGCTGTCGGGACGCATGCCGAGGCCGGGCCGCCATGCAGCCGCCGATACTCGGCACGCTCCCCTTGACCGAAGCAACACAGTATAGCCGCGGCATCGGCGTCTTCAAGCGTTTTTTCCCCATTGCCGTGGTGCGTTATGGGGGATACTTCCCCTCGCCGGGAGGCTTGCCCACGCCGCTGCTCAACATTTTGCATGAACGGGATAATGATCTTACCTTACTCGCCCCGGAGGGGCATACTGATCTCTAGCCCCGGGCGAGAGCCCGGGGAACGCCCGGGCACGACGCCTTCCCTGTTTCGGGAGCCCCGGAGGGGCGACTGAGCGGCGTTCAGTCGCCCCTCCGGGGCTCCCACGAGGGAGAAGAAGAGAAGGGGGCTTGTTGCGTCTGGTCACCCCGGCCTTGCGGCCGGGGCTAGAGATCAGTCCGCCCCTGTCGGGGCTTACGCGGAAAACGAGTTCCGGCAACAGGTTACACATCCGATGAAAAATGTTGGCTGCTGGCGTGGGCATGCTTGGCGCCGGGGGCAGAAGCATGCCCAGCAAACGGCGTGCTGGGCATGCCACCCCCGTAACTGACGCCGCGCGGGGGCGGACGTCGTTTTTTTCTTGCTTCGGTGTCGGTCAGGTCGTAGAAAATTGGGCTCTTTAACCCCGCTGGGAGGTCCACGGATGCATGCATCCGCCGTCAAGACAACACGAAAGGCAGTGGAATGAGGCGCCATCCGAGAAAGCGAACGCCTGGATTTCTGCGGTACCTGCCCAGCGCGGTTGTGCTGGCTGCCATGGGGCTGCTTGTGTCGCAGGTGCTGAGCCAGCAGTCGGGCGGCGGCCAGGCCGGGGTTGAGGCGGTCGCCCGGCCGTTGCCGGCCATCTGGTGGCTGGCGCCGCTGGGCTCGTGGCTTGCCCTGGCCATGGCGTATTTCTTTTATAAGAGCGTCATGCGCGAATCCGAGGGGTCGGCGGAGATGCAGTCGATCGCCGCAGCGGTCCGCGAGGGCGCGTATGCGTACATCAGGCAGCAGTACAAGGTGGCGGCCATGGTCTTCATCGTCATTGCGGCCCTGCTGGCCGTGATGGCGTTCGGCCTGCACGTCCAGCACGCCCTGGTGCCGCTGGGATTCCTGACGGGCGGATTCGTCTCCGGTCTTTCGGGCTTCATCGGCCTGAAAACAGCCACACAGGCATCCGCCCGGACCGCCCAGGGGGCCAAGACCGGCCTGAATCGCGGGCTGACGGTGGCCTTCCGGGCGGGGGCCGTCATGGGGTTGACGGTCGTCGGGCTGGGCCTTCTGCTCATCTCCGTGTGGTTCTACTTCCTCCATCAGATTTGGGGCTACGTATGGGCCGGGGCGCTCGGCTGGGAGCCGATGACCCTGGAGCAGATTACGGTGGTCATGCTGTGCTTCGGCATGGGGGCGTCCACGCAGGCGTTGTTTGCCCGCGTGGGCGGCGGCATCTTTACGAAGGCCGCCGACGTCGGCGCCGACCTGGTGGGCAAGGTCGAGGCCGGCATCCCCGAAGACGACCCGCGGAACCCGGCCACCGTGGCCGACAACGTCGGCGACAACGTGGGCGACGTGGCCGGCATGGGCGCCGACCTGTTCGAGTCGTATTGCGCCTCGATCCTGGCGGCCTCGGCCCTCGGCGTGGCGGCCGTCTTCGGCACCGCCGAGAGCGCGGCGGCGGAGACCACCCGCCTCAACATGCTCCTGGCCCCGCTGGTCCTGGCCGGCCTCGGCATTGCCGCCTCCGTCCTGGGGGTGTTCGTGGTGCGGACCCGGGAGGACGCCAACATGAAGACCCTCATGGCGGCGCTGAACCGCGGCATCTTCCTCGCCAGCGCCCTGGTCGTTCCCGCAACCGCTCTGGTCATCTACGCGTTCGACCTGCCGTGGAGCCTCTTCGGCAGCGTCGTGGCGGGGCTTCTGTGCGGCGTCATTATCGGAAAGGCGACCGAGTGGTACACGTCTTCCTCCTTCAAGCCCACCCGGTGGCTGGCGGACCAGTCGCTGACCGGCGCCGGGACGGTCATCATCGGCGGCCTGGCCACCGGCATGATCTCGACCTGGATTCCCGTCCTGTCGGTGAGCGCCGCGATGATCGTGGCGTTCGGGCTGCCCGGGGGATTCCACGACATTTCGATGGGGCTCTACGGCATCTCGATTGCCGCCGTCGGCATGCTTTCGACACTGGGCATCACGCTGGCGACCGATGCTTACGGTCCGATTGCGGATAACGCGGGCGGCAACGCCGAGATGACCCATCAGCCCCCGGAAGTCCGCAAGCGCACCGACGCCCTCGACGCCCTCGGCAACACGACGGCGGCCACCGGCAAGGGTTTTGCCATCGGCAGCGCGGCCCTGACGGCCCTGGCGCTCCTGGCGGCCTGCGTCGAGGAGTTTCGCGTCGGCATGCACCGCGAGGCGGCCGCCGCTTACGTCTGCACCGCGGGCTCCGAGTCCAAGGTTCAATCGCTCGGTTTCGGCAAGTTCGCCCAGTACGTTTCGCCCGAAGCCGCCACCCGGCAGCAGCAGATGATGGCCACCGTTGCCTACATCCAGGCGCCGGGCAAGGCCGAGAACACCGTGGCCCGCGAGGCGCCCGCGGGCGTCACGCGCGGCGTGTTCAAGGAGGACGGCAAGGACGTGCTTTATCTCGTTCCGGTGGCCGCGGGAGAACTCGCCAAGAAGAAACTGCCCGACGTCGGCGCCCACCAGGCCGGCATGCTCGACTTCATGCGCCACTACGGCGTCACGCCCATGAACCCGAACTTCCTGGTGGGCGTCTTCGGCGGCATGCTGCTGGTGTTCATCTTCTGCGCGCTCACGATGAAGGCCGTCGGCCGCGCGGCCGGACGCATGATTGAGGAGGTGCGGCGCCAGTTCCGCACCATCCCCGGCATCATGGAAGGCACGGCCAAGCCGGACTACGCCCGGTGCGTGGCCATCGCCACGCAGGGCGCCCAGCGGGCCATGGTCTTCCCGAGCCTCCTGTCGATCATCGCCCCCGTTGGCGTCGGCCTGCTGCTGGACGTGGGCGGCGTCCTGGGGCTGCTGGTGGGCGGGCTGACCGGGGGATTCGTCGTGGCCGTCTTCATGGCCAACGCCGGCGGCGCCTGGGACAACGCCAAGAAATACATCGAAGAGGGACATCACGGCGGCAAGCGGTCCGAGCCGCACAAGGCGGCCGTCGTCGGCGACACCGTGGGCGATCCCTTCAAGGACACCTCCGGCCCGTCGCTCAACATCCTCATCAAACTGATGAGCATGGTCAGCGTGGTCTTCGCCGGCCTCATCGTCAAGTTCGGCCCGATCGTCGGCAGTTGGCTTCATATCGGGTGGG
>Ga0315289_10006081_pt1 | contig 17770 bp, 15 predicted proteins | sample YL17G11_40_MG_FD_203452 | JGI IMG/M metagenome (GOLD analysis project Ga0315289, IMG submission 203452) | Sediment microbial communities from Yellowstone Lake, YNP, Wyoming, USA - YL17G11_40 | ecosystem: Environmental > Aquatic > Freshwater > Lake > Sediment | place: USA: Wyoming | collected... | reverse complement strand
ATTGTAGATTTAGGCGGTCTTCATATTATTGGCACAGAACGTCACGAGGCAAGACGCATTGATAATCAGCTACGGGGAAGATCGGGCAGGCAAGGAGATCCGGGGTCTTCACAATTTTTCGTTTCTTTAGAGGATGAATTATTAAGAGTTTTTGGCGGCGACAGGATAAAATCATTGATGGAAATCTTGAAAATTCCCGAAGATCAACCAATTGAGGCTAATTTAATTTCAAAATCTATTGAAGAAGCCCAATCAAAAATTGAAGGTTTTAATTTTGATATCCGAAAACATGTACTAGAATATGACGATGTAATGAATAAGCACCGAGAAATTATATATAAAAAGAGAAGAGAAATTTTAGAAAAATCCGAATCCCCAGATAGTTTACGAGAATATATTTTAGAAATGGCAAAAAAACAAGGTTATAAGGAGGAAGACTATGAAAAAAAAGAAAAAGAGGTAGGGAAGGAGAATATGCAAAAACTTGAGAAAATAGTTGCCTTACGAACCCTAGATATGTTATGGATGGATCATTTGGAAAATATGGAAAGCTTAAGAGATTCTGTAAGATTGAGAGCTTATGGTCAGCAAGATCCCCTAGTCGAATATAAAAATGAGGGTCATAAAATGTTCCAGAACCTAATTTCAGTTATTGAATCTAGTATTGTTCAGACTATTTTTGGCGCTAGTCTAGCGAAAGAACCAGTATCTCAGCCAATACCAGCCCCGCCCCAAAATAAAGTGGGTTTACCCACCGGATCCTCAGCTAAGGTGGGCCGAAACGACCCTTGTCCTTGTGGTTCGGGCAAGAAGTATAAAAAGTGCTGTGGGAAGTAATTTATACTCAATTTTACTAAGAGTAAATTTATGAAAATTATTGGGAGAAAAACAGATTATAGAGGAAAATATTTACAGATTGTTAGAAAAGAATATTTAACCAATAATGGGAAAAAAGGATTTTGGGAGTGTGTAGAAAGAAGGGGAGGAGTTTTAGTTTTCGCGGTAACTAAGGATAATGAAGTAATTTTAGAAAAAATTTTTAGAATTCCAATAGAGTCTTATAGTATAGAACTCCCGGCCGGTGCCCTTGATAGGAGGAACGAAAAGCCAAAAGAGACAGCTAAAAGAGAACTTAGAGAAGAAACAGGGTATTCGGCTAAAAAATTGACCAAGGTTCTAAAATGGAAAATGAGCCCCTGGTTCAGCTTTAGTGAGGGGACTTTATTCTTTGCGCCTAACGTTGAGTTTATTGGAAGAAAAGGAGGCGAAGATGTTGAAGAGATAGAGACTATAAAAGTTCCCCTTAGAAGTCTCGAAACATTCCTGATGAAGCAATCAGAAAAAATAAATGTTGAAATATCTATCTTTGCTGCTTTAGCTCTTTTAAGAAAGAAGAAATTAGTTTAAAATGATATAAATGGAAAATAAAAAAAGATTTTATCTTATCATAACTATTATTTTGTTTTTAGCCTTTTTTTCGGCTGATTTTAGCTATCCAAAGTATTTTAACCGGGGGGCAGACCTTTTGAATTCCAAACTTAAAATCCAAGATTCAAAATTTAAAATCCCTCATTTTCCAGACATTCCTTTTAAATTAGGTCTTGATCTTCAAGGCGGAAGCCACCTTTTATATGAAGCTGACCTTTCTCAGATTGACCCCAAAAATTATAAAGAGGCTATGGCGGGCTTGAGAGATGTTATTGAAAGAAGAGTTAATCTTTTTGGTGTTTCAGAACCCGTTGTCCAGGTTGAAGAGAAAGGAAATAGTCACAGATTGATTGTGGAATTGGCGGGAATAAAAGATATTGGAGAAGCCATTAAGGCGATTGGTCAAACACCTTATTTAGAATTTAAAGAAGAAAGAACTCAAGAAGAAACTCAGAGAATTATTGATAAACAGAAAGAGGTTCAAGGAAAAAGCCCTGAGGAAATTCAAAAAATTCCTGATTGGCAAATAGCCTTTGAAGACCCATATTTTAAATCAACCCAGTTAACTGGTAGATTTCTGAAAAAAGCCGAAGTTAATTTTGATTCAACAACTGGGAAACCCTTAATTTCGATTCAGTTTAACGATGAAGGTGCAAAAATTTTTGAAGAGCTAACTGCGAGAAACGTAGGAAAAAGACTGGCAATTTATCTTGACCAGACACCAATTTCTGCCCCAGTTGTGCAGGAAAAAATTTCCGGAGGAAAAGCCCAAATTACCGGAGATTTTAATATAAATTCAGCTAGAGATCTGGTAAGGAATCTTAATGCCGGAGCTCTGCCTGTCCCCATTAAATTAATTTCTCAACAAACAGTAGGACCCATTCTTGGAAAAGTTTCCCTAGAGCAAAGCTTAAAAGCGGGTATCATTGGTTTTGTAGCGGTTATTTGTTTTATGATTATTTTTTACCGACTACCAGGCATTTTGGCTTCTTTGTCCTTACTAATTTATTTATCTCTGGTTCTTTCTGCTTTTAAAATATTTTCAGTCACCCTTACTTTGGCCGGAATTGCAGGTTTTATCCTTTCAATCGGTATGGCGGTTGATGCAAATATCTTAATCTTTTCAAGAATGCGGGAGGAAAGAAAAAGAGGCGCTAATTTTTTAGCAAGCGTAGAAGATGGGGTTAAAAGGGCTTGGCCTTCTATTCGTGATAGCAATTCTAATACTTTAATTGTAAGTGTAATTCTTTTTGCATTTGGTACGAGCTTTGTCAAAGGGTTTGCTTTTACTCTTATTGTAGGGGTTTTAGTGAGTATGTTTTCGGCAATTTTTATCACTAATAATTTTTTAAGGATTTTTGTTGGTACAAAACTTGAAAAGTGGGGTTGGATTTGGTAATGAACTACCCCTTCGGGGCGAGTTCTTTTAGCGGCTTTCATTCCGACCCCAAGGGACATGGTATTTCCGCCGCTAAAATAAAAATTAATTATATTCTTCGACAAACTCAGGACGCCTCGACTTGGTTACACTGAAGACTTCGATCGAGTTCAGTCGAGAGCCGAGGCCTGAGTGGAACGAAGGACAAGTTGAAGTGTGAAAAATTTTCTATTCACCTCAGAGTCAATGACAGAAGGCCATCCAGATAAATTAGCTGATCAGGTGGCAGATGCTATTTTGGATGCAATTTTAGAAAAAGATCCTCATGGCCGAGTGGCCTGCGAGGTAGCAGTTGGGATGGGTTATGTTATTGTTGGGGGAGAGATTACAACCCGGGCTTGGATAGACGCAAATAATTTAGTCAGAGAAGTAGTAAGAGAAATTGGTTATGATAAACCAGAATATGGTTTTGATTACCACACCCTTTCAGTTTTTAATGCTATCCACGAACAATCACCAGATATTGCCCAAGGAGTAAAAAAAACCGGAACAAAAAAACAAGGGGCTGGAGATCAAGGGATGATGACAGGATTCGCCTGTCGTGAAACACCCACTCTGATGCCTTTACCAATAAGCCTCGCGCATAAATTAGCCCAGAGATTAGCAGAAGTTAGGAAAAAGAAAATATTAAAATGGTTGAGGCCCGATGGAAAAACTCAGGTAACAGTTGAATACAAAAATAATGTTGTTCAAAAAATTCATTCAATTGTTATTGCTGCCCAACACGACCCCAATGTTAAGATGAAGACCCTTAGAGACGCCCTAATTAGAGAAGTTATCAAACCTGTTTGCAAGAATTATTTAACAAAAAAAACAAAATTCTATATTAATAATACCGGAAGATTTGTTATTGGAGGACCAGTGGCAGATTGCGGTATGACTGGACGTAAAATTATTGCTGATACATATGGTGGCATGGGACACGTTGGAGGAGGAGCTTTTTCCGGTAAAGATCCTACTAAAGTTGATAGATCCGCTGCTTATTTAGCCCGTTATATTGCCAAAAATATTATTGCTGCAAATTTAGCTGAAAAATGTGAGATTCAAATAGCTTATGTTATTGGAGGAAAAAAGCCCCTTTCCTTAAACGTAAATACTTTTCAAACAGGAAAAGTTAATGAAGAAAGGCTTGCCAAGATTATTCCTAAAATATTTAATTTATCTCCCGGTGGAATTATTAAGAATCTTAAGCTTTTACGCCCTATTTACAGAAAGACGGCTTGTTATGGACACTTTGGCAGGGAAGAGCCAGAATTTACCTGGGAGAGAACTAACAAGGTGAGGGAATTATTACGATATGTTTAATTTTCTAAAATATAGAAAAATTTACTATTTTTTTTCTGGCATTTTAATTTTAGTGAGCATCTTCTCTTTAATTTTTTATCGCCTTAATTTAGGAATTGATTTTACCGGAGGTAGCATATTAGAGATTGAGTTTATTAAAGAAAGAATTTCCAATCAAGAAGTTGAGCAAAAATTAGCTGATTTGAATCTAGGAATTTCCTCTCTCCAGCCCACAGGTGATAAAGGCTTAATTATCAGGATGAGAGATATTGATGAAGATACTCACCAGAAAATTCTGCAAATATTTAATGGGGATATCCAAGAAAAGAGTTTTGAATCTATCGGTCCAACAATTGGCAAAGAGTTAAAGGACAAAACCATTGTTTTCGCAATTCTAGTGCTCCTCGCCATAGTTTTCTATATTGCCTTTGCCTTTCGTAAGGCATCCAGACCTGTAGCTTCTTGGCAATATGGATTGATTGCCTCTTTAGTTGCCTTTTTCCACGACGTGTTAATTCCTCTAGGAATTTTTTCACTTTTGGGGAAATTTTATGAGGTTCAGGTGACAATTCCAATTGCCGTTGGACTTTTAACAATTTTAGGTTATTCGGTTCACGATACAATTGTAGTGTTTGACAGAATAAGAGAAAATCTTTTAAGAAAAAGGGAGCTAAATTTTGAGGAAACTGTTGGCGAAAGCTTAAATCAGACCATAGTTAGGTCCGTTAGTACCTCTCTAACTGCCCTACTTGTTTTATTCGCAATATTTTTATTCGGAGGAGAGACATTAAAATACTTCGCCTTAGTTCTAATTTTGGGGATTTCCCTAGGAACTTACTCCTCTATTTTTATCGCCAGCCCAGCTTTAGTTACCTGGTTTAATTGGAGACATGAAAAGAGGGGTTGACCTTTTTTCTTAAATTTGCTATAAAAGTATAATATGGGAAATATAACAAATCTTAATAAAATTTGCCAGGATCTTCTTAAAGGGCTACTTCCAAGGCAAAAAGAGGTCATTGCCAGACGCTTTGGCTTGGAATCTAAAGAGAGAGAGACTTTGGAAGCAATAGGACAAAGCCACCAAATCACTAGAGAAAGAGTCCGTCAGATTGAGACAGATGCCATTTCTAAGATAAAACCAAGGCTTAAGAAATATTCAAAAATTCTATTGGCTCTAACTAAATATTTTAAGAGTCAGGGCGATTTGAAAAGAGAGGATCTCTTGCTATCTCAATTAGGAGGGGATAAATTCCAAAATCATATTTATTTCCTTTTGACCTTAGCTGATCCTTTTTCCCGATTTAGTGAGGGGCAGAATTTTTATCCTTTATGGACAATTAGTCCTAGCTCTCTGAAATCTGCCCAGGCGGTCAATAATTTTTTAGCCTCCTATTTTAAAGAGAAGAAAACCCCTCTTTCTTTACCAAAGATATATACAATTTATAAGAAAAACTTCCATCAAAAAATAGGGCCTTTATCTGAGCAGGCTCTTTTATCTTTTATTGAGGTATCAAAAGAAATTGAACCAGGTATAGATAACCTCTTTGGTCTCAGGGATTGGCCGGAGATTATTCCACGAGGGATAAAAGATAAAGCCTTTTTGGCCCTGAAGAAGGCAGGAAAGCCACTCCACTTTACTGAAATTACCTCTTTGATTTCTAGATTAAATTTACCTCAAGAAGATGAAAGACAGGCCTTGGTTCAGACTGTTCACAATGAGCTGATTAGAGACGAAAGGTTTGTCTTAGTAGGTAGAGGAATTTATGCGTTAAAAGAGTGGGGATTTCATCCTGGCTTTGTAAAGGATATAATTGAGACAGTATTAAGAGGAAGAAAAGGATCAATGTCCAAAGAAGAGATTACCAAAGAGGTTTTAAGACAAAGGTTTGTTAAAGTTAATACAATTTTAATGAACCTACAGGACAAAAAAAGTTTCCTGAGAGATCCTCGTGGAAAATATTCTATAAAAGAAGTTTAAAATAATCCTCTAGATAACCTGGTTTATTTTGAGGTTTTCTAAGTGCCAGAAATCTCAGATATCCTAAAAATATTTAATTTGGGACCGCAGAATTTCTCGTTAACCTCTGCTTCAATTTGGCGGATAGTAGACGCTTATCTATGGTTGTTACTTCCGCTTATTTTATTATTACTTCTTTCTCCTTTGAAGTTTTTTTATATTTTCTGGCGGAGAGTAAGATGGGATGCCAGGATAGAAAAAATCCTGCTTGAGATTAAAATTCCAAAGGAAGTTACCAAACCAATTAAGGCTATGGAATATGCAATTGCTGGATTGCATGGCATTCATGACCCCGCAAATTTTAGAGAAAGATGGATAGACGGTCAGTTTCAGCTCTCACTTTCTCTAGAGATTGTTAGTTTGGGTGGAGAAACCCATTTTTTTATTAGGACACCGCTCCCTTTCAGAAAACACATTGAGTCTTCCATTTACGCTCAATATCCAGAGGCTGAAATTTCTTTGGTGGATGACTACACAAAATATGTTCCACAGGATATTCCTAAAAAGGGCTGGGATCTTTGGGGTGCCGATTTTATGATTACTAAGCCGGATTGCTATCCTATTAAAACCTATCCTCAGTTTGAAGTTGAACAAGAATCTAAAGAAGAAAGAAAGGTGGACCCATTAGCTCAGTTTTTGGAGGGGCTAAGCGCTTTGAAACCTGGTGAGCAGTTTTGGTTCCAAATTATTATTAAACCTATAATTGATGAGATTCCCTGGGTGAAAAGAGGTAAGGAAATAGTCGATAAATTAGTTAGAAGACCAGCCATTAAGGTTCCTCAGTCAATAATCCAGGAAGCTGCCGAAGTTTTAGTTCTAGGCCCAACCCCTACTGCTCCAGCTGAAAAGGAGCTTATTCCGCCTGAAATGAAACTCACCCCGGGAGAAAGGGTTATAGTGTCAGCAATCGAAGAAAAAATCGGGAAATTTGGATTCGATACGAATATAAGATTTATTTATTTAGGTAAAGAAGAAGTCTTTTTTAGGCCTAATTTGAGAATTGTTATGGGCTATATGAAGACACTTTCAACTTTAAACCTCAATGGCCTCCGTCCCTTACCAGCGACTATGACCAAAATAATGTGGTTTTTTAGATCGAGACGTCTTTATATAAGAAAAAGGAGAATGTTTAGATATTATCAAAAAAGGTGGCCGACATTTTTTCCCCGTACAGGAGGAACATATGTCTTCAATTCTGAAGAGATAGCCACTTTATATCATTTTCCAGGAAGGACAGTTGCCCCTGCACCTGCATTACCACGGGTTGAGGCGAAAAAAGGAGAGCCTCCAGCCGACTTACCTATTGAATAATTCAGATTAATCACCATAATTATATTCTGAGTCCATGGATGAAAAAATAATTCTTTTTGCTGAGACAACTTTTAGGAATATGAGGAAGAAATTTGGCATTAAGCCTGATGATCGCAGAAGGCATGTTTATGCTGTTGGAAAGACGGGCATGGGGAAGACTGTTCTTTTGGAAAATATGGCCATTCAAGATATTCAGGAAGGGCGGGGCGTTGGCTTTGTTGATCCTCATGGTGAGGCTGCAGAAAAAATTCTAGATTTTATTCCTGCCAACAGAATTAACGATGTAATCTATCTTAATCCGGCTGATCTCGAATACCCTATTGCCTTTAATATTATGGAAAAGGTTGACGTTGAATATCGCCACTTGGTGGCATCGGGAATCTTAGGGGTTTTCAAAAAAATCTGGCCAGATGTTTGGTCAGCCAGAATGGAATATATTTTAAATAATGCAATTTTAGCTCTTTTAGAATATCCTGGTTCTACTTTATTGGGAGTCAACCGAATGCTGGCTGACCCCGAATACCGAAAAAAAGTTGTAGACAGGGTAACTGACCCTGTTATTAAATCTTTCTGGCTTCAAGAATTCGCGAGATACACTCAGCGGTATGAAGTAGAAGCCACTGCCGCTATTCAAAATAAGGTAGGTCAGTTTATTTCTGCGCCCATAATTAGAAATATTATTGGCCAGACCCAATCAAAGATTGATATGAGAGAGGTGATGGACAAAGAAAAAATTTTAATTTTAAATTTATCCAAAGGTAGAATTGGTGAAGAGAATTCAAGATTACTGGGAGCTCTTTTGGTCACCAAACTTCAATTGGCGGCTATGTCCAGGGTTGACATTCCCGAAGAGAAAAGAAAAGATTTTTACCTATACGTTGATGAATTCCAGAATTTTGCCACAGAATCTTTTGTAAATATTTTATCTGAAGCAAGAAAATATAGATTAAATTTAATGTTGGGACATCAATATATCGCCCAGATGGAAGAAGAAGTAAGGGATGCAGTTTTTGGCAACATCGGAACCTTAATTGTTTTCCGAGTTGGTGCAGATGATGCTGAATATCTAGAAAAAGAATTTGCTCCTGATTTTGCTGCCCAAGATTTGGTAAACTTAGCAAAGTATAATATTTATATAAAATTAATGATTGATGGTTTGGCCGGGAGGCCTTTTTCTGCTGAAACCCTATCTCCTTTTCCAAAACCTGAAAAATCAAATGAAGAGAAAATTATTAAGGTTTCTCGGGAAAGATACGGCACTCCTAGAAAAATCGTTGAGGATAAAATCAGCCGCTGGTCAGGGGTTATGGAATTTAAAAGCCCCCAGAAAGAAATTTCTAACCCCTCTGTTCTTTACGATGCCCGTTGTAACCTTTGCGGCAAAGAAACAAAGGTTGTTTTTTTGCCCGATGGTAAAAGGCCAGTTTACTGTAAATCCTGCCGTAGAAAAATCGAAAGAGCCAAAACTGAGCAGAAGAAAGAGGATATTTTGCCCCTTACTTTAGAAGAGGCCTTAAAGAAAGAGGCCGTTCCTTTCACACCCAAAAAAACAAGAGAAGAAGCTAACAGGAAGAGAAAAGAGGTAAATTTAGATGAGCTTAAAAAAGTTTTAGAAGAAACTTTAAATAAAAATGAAGAAGAAAATCCTCAATAATGAAGACCTTAGAAAACTTTAATGTTAGGGATAAGAGAATTTTAATGAGATGTGACTTTAATGTTCCCCTCGATGACCAGGGGAATATTTTAGATGACTTTAGAATCAGTCAGACTATCCCAACCATTAGATATTTAATCGGAAAAGGGGCCAAAGCAATCTTAATGAGCCATTTAGATGATCCCCATGGTAAAGTTGTAGAGAGTCTGAGATTAGACCTGATTCAGAAGAGATTAATAGAACAGCTTGGTTTATCAGTTACAAAAGTCCAAGATTGCATCGGTAAAAAAATTGAACAATCGACTTTGGATATGAAGTCTGGAGAGATTCTTTTACTGGAGAATCTGAGATTTCACAAAGAGGAAGAAGAAGGAAACTTGGAATTTGCTGAAGAACTAGCAAAATTGGGGGATATTTATATTAATGACGCTTTCGGTGCCTGCCATAGGTCTCATGCTTCAATAACAGGCGTTCCAAGATATCTGCCAAGTGGAGTGGGAATTTTATTAGAGAAGGAAATTGAGATATTAAGAAAGATAACAGATAAACCAGAGAAACCAATGATCGCTATAATTGGAGGAAAAAAGGTAGGAACTAAAGCTAAATTAATTGATAGAATTTCTGAAGTTGCAGATAATATCTTAATAGGGGGACTACTTAAAAAAGAAATAGAAGAAAAGAAGATAGCCTTAAAATATCCTCAAAAAATCATTGGGCCCCTTGGTAAATTAGACAGTTTAGATATTAACCCTGAAACTGTAAATTTATTCAAAGAGAAAATAGCTATTGCCAGAACAATCTTTTGGAACGGGCCCTTAGGAAAAATTGAAGATTCAAAGTTTGCCCAAGGCACAACCGAAATTGCTAAAGCAATAATAGAAAGTAAGGCTTTTTCGGTGGTCGGGGGAGGGGAGACGGTTGAATTTATTAATAAATTAGGTTTGGGTGGAAAATTTAATCATATTTCGACCGGCGGTGGAGCTATGCTTGCTTTTTTAAGTGGTGAAGAATTACCAGGCCTAGAAGCTTTAAGATAGCTTCTTTCGGCGGCTGGGATGAGAGCCGCCGAAAGAACTCGCCCCGTAGGGGATACCCGTCCCTTTGAGGCGGGGGTAGTTCATAAATTGCTCATTTCGTTTTAATTTATGCGATATGGAATTTAAGAATTTGAAGAAAATAATAAGGAGAATTCTAAAGGCAGTTAAGAACAAAGAAAAAATTATTCTTTATGGCGACGCCGACTTAGATGGAGCAAGTTCAGTTATTATTTTTAAAGAGACATTGAGAAATTTAGGAGCCGGAGTTAGATTAGTTTATTTTCCAGATAGAGAAAACGAAGGATACGGAATCAATGAAAAGGCCTTAAATCTCTTAAAAAAAGAAGTTCCAGCCTTAATTATTGCTTTTGATTGTGGGATCGGGAATCTTAAAGAGGTAAAGTTAGCTAATAAACTGGGATTTGAAGTAATTATTATTGATCACCACGAGCCCTTAGAAAAATTACCTGAAACCCCGTTTATTATTGACCCGAAACAAAAAGGAGATAAATATCCATTCAAGGAATTGGCTACGGCCGCCCTTGCCTTTAAGATTTCTCAAGCCCTCTTAATTAATAAGTTTAGTCAAAGTCTAAAAAATAATTTTCTAGAGTTGGTAGCCTTAGCCACCTTAGCCGATATGATGCCTCAGACGGGAGAAAATATAGTCTTAATTGAAGAAGGGCTAAAATCCTTAGATTCTACATTTCGGCCGGGTTTAAAAGCCTTTTTTGAGATAAACTCTCTAAAAAACCTTACTTCCTCCCGCGAACTCGTTCAAAAGATAATTTCAGCTTTGAATACCCCTTCTGCTGAAAATCATTTAAATCACACTTATTTACTTTTAACTGCTTCTTCTCTGAAAGAGGCTAAATTATTGGCCTTGGGTTTATTAAAGAAAGCTCAACAAAAACAGATTAAAACCAGAGAGATAACCGAAAGATTAAAAGAAAAGATTTCAAGAAAACTTTCCATTGAAATTAATAATCCCGAAACAGGATCAATTATTTTTGAGGGCGATCCCTCTTTACCTCTAGCTTTAGCCGGCCCAGTGGCTTCAAAGATATGTAATACTTATCGAAAGCCAACTTTTATCTTTAATCACGGAAAAAAAGAAAGTCAGGGAGCGGTAAGGATGCCAGGAGACCTAAACGGTGTAAAAGCCCTGATTAATTGTAAAAAATCCCTAAAGACTTATGGCGGTCATCCTCGGGCAGCGGGTTTTAGGCTAGAGAGTGATAAATTAGATGGTTTTAGAAAATGCTTAGTGGATTATTTTAAAAAAGTAGCAAAATAGCTTATTTTAGCGGCGGTAATACCCTGTCCCGTTTTAGCGGGACGGGGATAAAAGCCGCTAAAAGAACTCGTCCCTAAGGGGATAGTTCATGAAAAAAATCATTATTTATACTGACGGAGGATCTCGCGGCAATCCAGGGCCGGCAGCTATCGGAATTGTTTTTTGTAATGAGAAAGGCCAGAAGATTAAAGAATATGCTGAATATTTGGGTGAGGCAACTAATAACGAGGCAGAATATGGTGCGGTTATTTTCGCCTTACAAAAATTTAAGGCACTTTTTGGCAAAAAATTAGCTAAGAATACCGATATTGAACTGAGAGTGGATTCGGAACTTTTGACAAAGCAATTGTCCGGGCAATATAAAATTCTAGATTCTAAAATGGTAGATCTATTCATCAAAATATGGAATTTGAAAACTGAATTCAGAAAGATAAGATTTAAATTAATTTCCCGCGAGAAGAATAAAGAAGCCGACGGTCTGGTGAATAAGGAGTTAGACGCAAAGGCTAGGAATCAAAAATTATTTTAGCGGTGGAAATACCCTGTTCCTTGGGGCGGGGAATGAAAGCCGCTAAAAGAACTCGCCCCGAAGGGGATACCCCGTTCCCGCTTTAGCGGGACGGGGTAGTTCATTTTAGCCTTAAATTACTAACTTATTAAATTGACACTAAAAAAAAGGCAAATATTTGCCTTTTTTAGTGTCCTAGCAAGTCTATAAGCCGAGTTCTGTTCCCCGCCCAACTTTTGCCAAAGAACCTTTAAATACCTTTTGGTATTCCGCAGCAAAAGTTGGGCGGGGCGGTAATCATCTCTCTAGGCCAAGAATTACTTCTTGGCTCAAGCGAACCACTTTGCCCAAAAAATCCAGACGAATCCTGGAAATTTGGATTTGTTCTTGCTTCCAGATAAGAATTTAGCCGTTTCACCCTTAAGGTTTCCCTCAAGACTAATCCTGAAATGATCAGGATTCCTATTGCCTTGCGGCACTAGGCGTCTCTGTTCGCATCTCTATTTCGCTATGAGCAGAACGACGGGTGTTACCCGCTACCCTTTTAACCCTATTAAATTTTAGGAGTAGAAGTTCGGACTTTCCTCCCCACCATCTATAAATTTAGAGGCGGAGCGATTACCCGACTTACTAGGACAAATATATATTAAAAAATAAAAGATATTTTGTCAAGCGAGCTGATAGGATTTGGAAAAATTTACTAAAAATATTAGAATAAATAGAGCTTCTCTTTAGATAAAGAGAAACTTTTAAATCATGAACTTTAATAGAATTTTTAACTCTCAGACAAAAACTATTACTTTTGCTGCACTTTTATTAGGGCTTTCCTCTGCTATAAGTGGTTTTCTAGGTTTGGTTAGAGATGGATTACTAGCCGGTCATTTTGGTGTCTGGAAGGAAACAAATTCCTATTTTGCCGCTTTTCGAATTAATGATTTTTTTTATAATCTCTTCGTTATCGGCGGATTAGTTGTTGCTTTTTTACCTTTATTCTCAGATTATTATTCAAAAGAAAAAGAAAAAGCATGGGAAATGGTAAATTACGTTTTAAACTTTTTCCTAATCTCACTTATTTTAGCATCTTTCTTTATTTTTATTTTCTCACCTTTTCTAGTAAAACTTATTACTCCAGGCTTTTCCGCCCAGGAAAGAAGTCTAACTGTAAATTTAATTAGGATAATGATTTTAAGCCCGATCTTTTTTGGACTATCAGCAATACTAGCTGGCATTCTGCAGTATTTTAACCGTTTCTTAATTTATTCATTAGCCCCGATTCTCTATAATTTGGGCATTATTTCTGGAATAGTTTTTCTTTCTCCTCATTTTGGCATTTTGGGCGTTGGGATAGGATTGAGTTTGGGGGCTGCCTGTCACTGGCTAATCCAACTTCCCGCAGCCATTAATTGTGGTTTCAAGTATCGCTTCCATTTTAATCTCAAATACCCAGCTATAAAGAGGATTTTTTATTTGGCCTTGCCGCGACTTTTTGCAATTGCCGCTCAACAAATTAATCTTCTCTTTATTACAGCAATTGCCTCAATGATTTCAGGCGGAATTTCTATCTTCAGCTTTGCAAATAATCTTCAAAATTTTCCTATAGGCATTGTTGCCATTCCATTTGCCATTGCTGCCTTCCCAGCATTATCTAGGAATTGGGCGCAAGGCCAAAAAAGAGATTTTTTAGAAAATTTCTCCTCTGCTTTTCGGCAGATTCTTTTTCTAATAATCCCCATCAGCCTCCTTACTTTCATTTTACGGGCTCAAATTGTCAGATTAATTTTAGGAACCTTGGGGGAACAAGGGAAATTTGATTGGGTGGCCACTAGTTTGACCACTGCTTCTTTGGGAGTCTTTTCAATTGGAATTCTAGCTTCAGCTTTAATCCCTCTCATTTCGCGAGCCTTTTTTTCTTTTCAAGATACTAAAACCCCAACTTTAATTGCTCTATTTGCCGTGATATCTAATATTATTTTAAGCTTCACCCTAGTCTGGGTTTTAAAATTTCCTAATTTTTTTCAGTCTTTTATAAGAGAAATTCTTAAGATTAAAGGCATTGAGAACATCTCGGTTGTAGGACTGCCCCTAGCTTTTTCCCTTGCGGCCATTGTACAATTTATCTTACTCTTAATTTTTCTTCAAAAAAGAATTGGCGATTTTAAATTCAGAGATATTTATCTTGCCTTTCTTAAGATCTTTACCTTTAGTATTATATCCGGCCTTCTCACTTATTTGATGATTCACTTTCTTGATTATTATGGATTTATCAATACTCATACTGTTTTTGGCCTTTCCATCCAGACAATTTCTGCCGGTTTATTAGGACTGTTCGTTTATTTTGGCCTTTCCTTTTTTTCTAAATCACCGGAACTATTTATCATCATTGGTTCTTTTAAAAAGCAATTCCGAAAAGAAGTAATTCTCATCAAAGAAATAGAAATAGTTGAACCTTAATGTTATATGAAAAATCAACCAAATGTCAGAAATTTTTGTATAATCAGCCATATTGATCATGGGAAATCAACTTTGGCTGATAGATTTCTAGAGCTAACAGAGACCGTTCCCAAAACGAAGATGCGACCCCAATATCTGGATTTAATGGAACTTGAGAGAGAAAAGGGGATTACTATTAAAATGCAACCTGTAAGAATGGTTTACGCTTTAGATGATGTGGCCTATATTCTAAATCTAATAGATACACCAGGCCACGTTGATTTCTCTTACGAAGTCTCTAGGAGCTTGGCTGCAGTAGAAGGAGCAATATTATTGGTTGATGCCAGTCAGGGAATTCAAGCCCAGACCATATATAATTTGGAACTGGCAAGAAAGCAAAATTTGGTAATAATACCTGCGATTAATAAGATTGATCTAGCTCAGGCCAGGGTTGAGGAAACTAAAAAGGAAATTTCTCAGATTTTAGGTATTAAGGAAGAAGAGATCTTTTTTATTTCAGCTAAACTTGGAACTAATATTGATAAACTTTTAGAGGCTGTAATAAAAAAAGTTCCTCCTCCAAAGAGCGACATAGATTCTCCGTTTCGCGCTTTAATTTTTGACTCAAAATACGATCCTTTTAAAGGAATAATTACTTTTTTAAGAGTTTTTAATGGAAGGATAGGCGAGGGAGAAAAAATTTATCTGATGAGCACAAAAACGGAAGGCGAAGTAAAAGAAGTAGGCTATTTTAAGCCCCATCTCGTCCCTGAAAAAGAATTAAAAGCTGGAGATGTTGGCTATATCGCTACAGGCATTAAAGACCTTGGAAGAGTAAGAGTGGGGGATACAATTATTAGCTTTAAGGCAAAAGTTCAAAATCTGAGGTTGCCAGAACCTTTACCGGGTTATCAGGAGCCAAAGTCTGTAGTCTTTGTTAGTTTCTACCCTGAGAATGCTAATGACTTTAATCTTCTGAAGGATGCATTGAATAAGTTAAGAATGACTGACCCCTCTTTTAATTTTGAATTAGAAAAAAGGGAAAGCTTGGGCCGAGGATACCGCTGTGGGTTTTTGGGTTCGCTTCATGCAGAAATTATTACTGAAAGATTAAAAAGAGAATTTGGCCTAAATTTAATAATCTCCATCCCATCAGTAGTCTATAAAATTATAAATGTTAAAGGGGAAGAAAAATTAATTTTTTCTCCCATTGACTGGCCAGATCCTAATCTGATTCAAGGAATCCAAGAGCCGTGGGTAAGATTAGAAGTAATTTTTCCCCGTAGTTATTTTGGTAAAGTTTCAGAGGTCCTGGAAAAGCTTGGCGGAGAGTATATAGAGAGTAAATTTTTAGGGGAGACCCGAACAGTAATAATCTATAATGCTCCCTTAAGGGAGATTATTAGTGATTTTTACGATAATTTGAAGGGTGCAACCCAAGGGTTTGCCTCAATGAATTATGAAGTTTTAGGCCTTCGCTCCGCTGATTTAATCAAAATGGATATTTTGATTGCTGGCAAAAAAGAAGAAGTTTTCTCAAGGGTTGTACCGAGAGAAAAAGCTTACCAAGAAGGAAAAAGGATAGTAAAGAAACTAAAAGAATTTCTGCCCCGTCAGCTTTTTTCAGTAGCCTTACAGGCTGCAGCCGAAGGTAAAATTATCGCCAGAGAAACAATTTCTGCCAGAAGTAAAGATGTTATAGCTCCTCTATATGGCGGAGATTATACTCGGAAAAGAAAACTTTTGGAGAAACAGAAAAAAGGTAAAAAGAAATTAAAAGAGAGGGGTCAAATTCATATCCCCCCCGACGTTTTCTTAAAAATGTTTAGGAGCGGTCCTCTTTAAAATAAGTGAGAATTTTGATACTATCTTAAGAGAGGAGCGACTAAAAAAAAGACCATACTCAAGACCACCATAGATATTATAACTACCCAGATTACCTTCAAAATTTCACGTGATTTGACTCTAGGCATACTTTAATATGATAGCAAAAAGAAAAAAATTTCACAAACACAATATCCAGTCTTCTTCCAGAAAAAAGGGGCTAATAAGCTCTTTTAAGGCAGCATTTCTTTATCTCTTTTTGGCATTAATAGTTTTACTCACAATTGGATTTCTATCTTTATCTAACTGGCAGATGAATCAAAAAAGAGAAGAATTAAGAGCTAGAATAGAAAATTTGAAAAAAGAGACAGAAGCTTTAGCAAAGAAAAACGAAGATTTATCTAACCAAATATCCCAAAGCCAAAAGGAAAGTTTTTTTGAGAAACAAGCTCGAGAAAAATTCAATCTAAAAAAACCAGGAGAAGAGGAAGTTGTAATTTTAGCTCCAGAAGAAAGTAGTGCGTCCGTAGAGACAGTTCAACCTATGGGTTTCTGGGAGGAAATCTTAAAAAAATTAGGATTTTAACGCGGGCATAGTTTAGAGGTAAAATATGTCCTTCCCAAGGACAGGTCACGGGTTCAATTCCCGTTGCCCGCTTGGTAATTAATCTGCCGAGGTAGCTCAATGGTAGAGCAACGGTATCGTAAACCGTGGGTTGGGGGTTCGAGTCCTCTCCTCGGCTTGATAGTTTGGATAGCACATTTACAACGAAAGGGAGGAATAGTAATGCACCCTCAGTTAGAGTGTTTGAACGCTCATTATCATCCGCGAAACTGGAATATGCGAGGCGCAAGTATTCTTCGGGAATGGCTCATCGGCCAGAGGCATGACAGTTCATGTTCTTGTCTTGGGTTAACGCCTAGAAAACCAATTCGGATTGCCCCTCTTTGTGAATTCGGAGGTGCTTCATTTCAAGATGGCGAGGATGAAGAAATGGCCTCCGGTACGTATGCTGTTTGTCCGAATTGTTTTAAAGTTTCTATGTGTGGCTATAATGATTATACTGGTCTTGAGCCTAAAGCTTGTAATCTATGCGGTGCCATTTTTTCCAATAGTGACTATTTCCAACCAATTTATCCGCGGTATGAAGAAATTGAAGATTTCTACTATACTACAATGATAGAACTTGATCTTTGACTAAGGAGGGGAAATGGCAAAGCGCTTAAGAAAGATAGAACCCATTCGAATTGAGGGAGAGCTTAGTTGTCCCCGATGCCGTAAACCTCTGAGGTTTATTGGTGACACCTTAAATTACATGAATTTTAGGTGTGACTGTCCTGGAAATGAAGGATGGTGGATTTTACTGAAGACCGAGGAGTTAAAAGAGGCTTATTGGAACAAACAATAAAGAGCCGGTTGAAACCTATGGTCGGCTCTTTTCTTTTATGTAAAAATTTGCTAAAATAAGAGTTGAAAGAAAGAATATGGCTGATTTTTCCTTAAAAATAAAAGAATTAGAAAAAAGGCTCCTCCATTTGGAG
>Ga0315289_10006080_pt1 | contig 17770 bp, 24 predicted proteins | sample YL17G11_40_MG_FD_203452 | JGI IMG/M metagenome (GOLD analysis project Ga0315289, IMG submission 203452) | Sediment microbial communities from Yellowstone Lake, YNP, Wyoming, USA - YL17G11_40 | ecosystem: Environmental > Aquatic > Freshwater > Lake > Sediment | place: USA: Wyoming | collected... | reverse complement strand
TCCAACGGGACAATTCGTTCAATTTCTAAAACAACAAGGAAGATTATAAATTATGTATGCCTTTAAATATCACCCAGCGTTCCGCAATGACGAAGATTTGGACCATGTTCCAGAATTCAAAGCTATCGTCGATGGGATTGTCGATCAAGCAAAAACCATTTTGGATATTGGTTGGAGATTGGATACATACTCATTGGAATTTCCTTCACATATGGCCAAACAAGGAATAAAGATGACCATTCTGGATGCCTTTGAACAAAACATTAATAATCTTCGGGCTCAGAATCCAGATCCGAATTTCATTTTTCCCGTTCTGGCCGATGCGAGGCAATTCATCAAAGAAACCGATCAAAAATGGGATGTTTGCATTTGGCAAGGTGGACCAGAACATGTTCTCCTTGAAGAATTTGCCGAATTTTTAATCGAGGCCGACAAGAAAATAGACACGATGATTATAGCGACTCCAAATGGTCTCTGGCCACAGGATGCGCTCGGTGGAAATGTGTATGAAAAACACATTTCGACTTGGACAGTAGATACATATACTCGTTTCGGATTCCGCTGTATTCTGTGGCAACCGGGTCAGCCGGGATCACCAGATCGAACCCTTGGCATCATTGGTTATCGAGTAAATCCAAGTAAAAAAACATGAACACGTTGTTAGTCATACCACCCGCTCCATTTTTGATTGACGACAAATCCCTGCCGTTTTTGGGGATTATGTCTATTGCGTCTGTCCTCAAACAGAACAAGAAGAATGTCGATCTCTTGGACCTCTCTGGTATGAAAGATTACGTCAATGTTTTGGGTGACCACTTAAAGAAAAAGAAGTATGATTACGTTGGCTGGACCGTGAACACGCCCCAGTTGCCCTATGTTATCAATATGCTGGAAGTAGTTCCAGAGGGCGTTAAAACGATAGCAGGAGGCCCCCACATCACTTCCTGCTACTCCGCAGTCAGACACGTTCAGAACAGTCGCATCGCAAAGAATATTGCCGACCTTGAAGATAACTTTGATCACCTGTTTGTCGGAGATGGGGAAATTTCTATCCTAAAACTCTTAGATGGATCAATCACTTCACAAGTTCTGGATGCCGATGGCGATGACACCTTGTTTCTGGATAACGAGTATCTGGCCACCCACGATTTCGTAGATCGTTCTTTTGTTGACCTCCAGTCCTATAAGTTCTTCATCGATAAAGAAAAATGCACCAGTATTATCTCCCAACTTGGATGTCCATTTAACTGTGCGTTTTGTTGTGGACGACTCTCTAAGAATCTCCGCAAAATCCGATCAAAGTCCATTCCCCAAGTCCTTAAAGAAATTGAGCATCTTTACACTACATACGGGTACAAGGCGTTCATGTTCTATGATGACGAGTTGAACGTGAATAAAGCCCTCATACCCTTCTTGAAAGAAATCATTGCCCTGCAAAAACGATTGGGCGAAAAGTTCAAGTTCCGTGGGTTTGTCAAATCGGAACTCTTCAATGAAGAGCAGGCGGAAGTGATGAGAGAATGTGGGTTCGAATGGTTACTTTGTGGGTTTGAAGCGGCTGATGATAAAATCCTCAAGACCATCAACAAAAAAGCTTCCCTTGACGACAACAACAAAATGTTAGCCACCGCAAAGAAACATGGAATCAAAGTGAAGGCGTTAATGTCCAGTGGGCATCCCGGCGAATCCAAAGAATCTATGTTGGCCATTAAAAAATGGCTGCTCGAACAAAGACCAGAAGATTTCGATTTGACTATCATCACCCCCTATCCCGGAAGTCCCTATTTTGATTTTGCTACTCATTATAAAGACGATGTGTGGCTTTACGAATCCCCATACACTAAAGAAAAGCTGTATGCGATGAATGTGGATTACACAAAAACGCCTCAATATTATAAAGGCATCCCCGGTAATTATACCTCCTATGTTTATACCGATTACATTCGGCCCGAAGAGATGACCCAACTCCGAGATGAGATCGAAGGCGAGGTAAAGGCGGCTTTAAAAAACAACCCCAGTCCAAGAGGAATATAAATACTCATTTCTCCGATACGCATATATGTATATGCGGTTACAAATTTATGAAAAACTACACCCCGCAAGAACTCAAAGACTTCGAACTCGAAATGGGCGAGTGTTTCCGTCAAAAACTTATCAAGGCTCCAATCCATCTTGACGATGGCAACGAAGAGCCACTCATTAAAGTGTTCGAACAAATCAAGGACGAAGACTGGATTTGTTGCTCGTGGCGCAGTCATTACAAGTGTCTCCTAAAAGGCGTTCCGAGGGAGGAAGTCAAAACGGACATTCTCAATCAACACTCCATTTCCTTATGCTTCCCTCAATACCGAGTATTCTCTTCGGCGATTGTGGGTGGAAATTTACCCATCGCCAACGGCATTGCGTTTGACTTAAAACGGAAGAAGCAACCGGGTAAGGTGTGGTGCTGGGTGGGAGAAATGACCTCTGAAACAGGATGCTTCCATGAAAACTGGAAATATTCCGTTGCCCATGATCTCCCAATCACATGGGTCATTGAAGACAACTTCCGTTCCGTTTGCACGGATACACGAAAGACATGGAATCTTCCTAAGCTGACGCATGAACAACCTGAGTTGGTAGAGAAGGACAAGATCATTTATTACACCTATCGACCTAAGTGGCCACACAGCGGAATGGGTGAACGCATTCAATTTTAAAAGTTACACTATGAAAAATTATTTCGAAGAAATCGTTCGGTCCATGGACTGGCTGGCAAGCAAAGAAGATACATTCTTTTTGGGACAAACCGTAGTCTATCCCGGCACAGCCATGTCCAATACCGTCAAGCAAATCCCCGAAGAAAAGAGATTTGAAATGCCTGTCTGTGAAGACTTTCAAGTAGGGTTGTCGATTGGCATGGCTATGAACGGTACAGTCCCAATCAGCATTTTTCCTCGTTGGAATTTTCTGCTGGTTGGTACCAGTCAGATTGTGAGCCATTTGGACAAATTGAAGGCAATGCTGCCAAAAAACCACAAACTCCCCAAAGTTATTATCCGAACGGGAATTGGTTCCGAAAGCCCATTGTATCCCGGTCCTCAACATATCGGGGATTTTACAAACGCATTCAGAATCATGTGCCCCGATGTCGATATCGTTCGTTTGGACTATTCAGAAATGATTTTCCCAACGTATGAAAAGGCATATCTGAGAGAAGATGGCAAATCAACCATCGTTGTTGAATGGGCAGATGCTTATGACCCCAACTGGACACGCCCCTAAAGCGTATCAACCCCCCTGTGTCTGTGAGGGTTGCAAAGTTCCTAAAGGATGGGGCGAAGAACTCATCATAGAGAACAACGAATTCTATTGTGGGAAACTCCTCATCTTCAAGAAGGGGTGTAAGTTTTCCATGCATTACCACATGATCAAGGATGAAACGTGGTACGTTCAAAGTGGAACGTTCCTTTATCGGTACATCGATACCCGTACTGCTGATGTAGTAGAAATTGGGTTGAAGGCAGGGGATATTGTTCGGCAAAGACCGGGACAACCCCATCAGTTAATCGCTTGTAGCGATGGTGTTATCTTCGAGGTTTCAACCCACCATGAGGACGATGACTCATTCCGTGTGTGGAAGGGCGATTCCCAAAAGTAGTTAACAAACCATCATGTTTTTATGAAAGGAGATTCACAGAAATGAACGTAACCCCCCGAGCCGCTTATTATGAGCTTGGAAATGCATTGTCCGATTTGCCACAAGCCGAAAAGGTTTATTACATGCGGCATTTGATACTTGACCTCATGGATTATACCGAACAAAGCGACAACGAAACGGTTTGGTGTGATTTATTGAGAGACTTACAAAACCACTATCCCCAATGGACCGAACTCGAAGCCCTATGGAACGGAAACGGAGTTAAAACCGAATGAGCGCAAGAATGACCGAAACCATTATTGTCAAAGCCCCCTTTAGAATTTCTCTATTTGGCGGCTCGACAGACTATTGGGATTTTTACAAAAATCACGGCTCCTTTCTGATCGGGACAACTATCGATAAATACGTCTATCAGTCGATGCGAATTCGTCCCCGCATTCTTTCTCACGAGAGCGTCATCACCTATTCCCAACAACAACTTGTCAAGAACTGGGATGAAATTCACAACCCACTCATTCGAGGAGTTCTCAACCATCGAAACATCATTCACAACATTGAATTTTTTTCCTCGTCGGACATTCCCTCAAGAACGGGACTCGGAGGATCGTCGGCTTTTTGTGTTGGAATGCTCCATCTTCTCAACAAGTTATTCGTTGTCCCCAATCAAACAAAGAAGGCATTAGTCAAAGAAGCCATTTTCATTGAGCGAGCCCTTCTTAGAGAACCGGGAGGAATTCAAGATCAAATTTGGCCTGTCTATGGCGGGTTAAACACCATTGAAATCCAGAAGGGTGGGGAATTCCTCGTTAAACCCCTTTCCGTCACCACGGAGTTTAAGGAAGAACTCCAAAAATCCATGCTTCTCATTTATACAAACGAACAACGAGAGCAGGATACCATCGCCAAGTCCCATGAACATGTGGACAAAACCGCCATTTTACAGCTTGCAAAAGAAGCCCATCAATTTTTCTTAAACGAAGACATTGAACAGATTGGACGGTTACTCCATCAATCATGGATTGAAAAAAAGAAAATTTCCCCGCTCGTCTCGACAGGTAAAATAAACACCATCGTCGAGGAAGTGATGCGGTTGGGAGCATATGGCGTCAAGCTTTTGGGTGCGGGTGGGTGTGGCTTCTTATTGGTGATCTGCAACCCTAAAGTCCAACATGAAATCAGAATTAAATTCTCTCAATCCATTTTGGATTTTGAATTTGAAAATAAGGGGACTTCGGTTATTTACGATGGGAACGCACAATGATAAGAGGAATCGTATCAGGTTATTTTAATCCGCTCCATCAAGGCCATTTGGAATACATCCATGCGGCTAAGGTTGAATGCGACTACTTGATTGTTATTGTCAATAATGATATTCAAGTGAAGTTAAAGGGATCAACTCCGTTCATGGATGAAGATCATCGTTGTTGCATCATCCAAGCTTTACGAGATGTCGATGAAGTCATGATCGCAATTGATGAAGATAAAACCGTTTGCCATTCCCTCGCCCAGATAAAGAAGTGTTACCCAAAGGATGATCTGGAATTTTATAACAGTGGTGATCGAGCCCCCGTTGCCAACGCCGAATCGGCAGAAATGGAGATTTGCCTAAAGAACGGAATAAAATATGTTGCTATTCCTTTACCAAAAGTGTATAGTTCTTCTACATTATTAGCAGGATTGTCGAAATGAAACAAAAAGTTCTCATAACTGGAGCAGCAGGAAGCGGAGGAAGCTACTTGGCGGAATACATTTTTTCACATGTTCCCAACACCCGAGTTCTCGGAACGACACGAAGTAAAGATTTCCCTCGTAACTTGGAATCTATTCGTGATCAGATCGAACTTCATCGCTTGGACCTCTCTGATAAGGAAGCGGTTTACAAAATGCTGGATGAGACTCGCCCAGATATTATTTTCCACATGGCGTCTAATGCCAATGTCAGACAATCGTTTGATATCCCACAAGAATTCATTACCAACAACATCAATGCAACGTTGACTCCATTGGATTGCGTGCGCTTACTGAAAAATAAAGATGGTTACAACCCCATCATTCAGATTTGCAGTACATCGGAAGTTTATGGCAAAGTAGATCCCAAAAACGTTCCCGTCACCGAAGATTGCCCTATCGACCCAATCAATCCGTATGCCGTTTCGAAGTTAACTCAGGATGCACTGGGACATGCGTATTTTCTATGCTATGGAATGAACATTGTAAGAACTCGAATGTTCACCTATTTAAATGCTCGGCGGGCCGATCTGTTTGCCACCGCATTCGCCAAGCAAATTTTGGAAATCAAACGGGGAGAAAAGGAAATCCTTGAACATGGGAATTTGGAGTCCCGCCGAACCTTCATTGATGTTCGGGATGTTGCCGAAGCATACTGGGTCGCTACGCAAAAAGGCAAGATGGGAGAGGCATACAACATCGGAGGGAGCGTAGGAATCAGTATTGGTGAGTTTCTCGACTTATTGATTAAGAAGATGGGGTTTCCCGTTAAGACCTATCAAAACCCTAAACTCATGCGCCCAACAGACACCACACTCCAAATCCCAGATATGAGCAAATTTACCAGAGATACAGGATGGAAGCCAGTCATACCATTTGACGAAAGCATGGACTTTTTCATTGAAGAACTATGTAAATTCTGGGATCCGAAATAATCTATGAAAATACTTATCACAGGCGGAGCCGGGTACATCGGCAACATTTTAACAGAATACCTTCTGAATCACGGAGAAGAGCCCGAAGTAACGGTCTTTGACAACCTCATCCATCGGCAGGGTGGAATATTGGAACATACCTCCAACCCAAACTTCAAGTTTGTTTATGGTGATGTCCGAAACCCCGATGCCTATAAAAAGGTAATCACAGAGGCAGATATCATCGTGAATCTTGCGGCTTATGTGGGGATGCCCCTCTGTAATCGTTTTCCTATTGAAGCGAAACAGGTCAATCAAGACAGTGCCGCCTTTCTTGCCAAGTCAGTGAGCAAAGATCAACTGGTTATCTATGCGACAACGAATTCAGGATATGGTCTGGGTCAACACGTTGAGGGTAAGGCTGTTCATTGTACCGAAGAAACTCCTCTCACCCCCATTTCAGTTTATGGTAAAACCAAATGTGAAGCGGAAAAGGCGATCATGGAAACGGGGAATAACATCTCCTTCCGATTGGCAACCGCCATGGGAGTGTCCCGAAAAATGAGATTGGATCTTCTCGTTAACGATTTCACATGGCGAGCATGGAACGACAAGTTCATTGTTCTCTTTGAATCAACATTCCTTCGCAATTTCGTCCATGTGCGTGACGTGGCCAGTGCGGTTTCGTTTGCCATTGGTAACCAAACAACCATGCGAGGACAGGTTTACAACCTCGGCAATTCCTCGGCCAATGTCAACAAAATGGAACTTTGTCTTGCCATTAAAAAACAAGTCCCCGATTTCTTTATCACGGAGTCTCCAATCAACAAAGACCCCGATCAGAGAAATTATATCGTCTCCAATGCAAAATTGGAAGCCTTGGGATGGACAGCTAAATATTCATTGGATGATACCATCCGTGAAGTGTTGGCCGCTTGCCCAATCATCAAAAATGCCAATGTCCCATTCTCTGACATCTAAAATATGAGCTTAGACGTATTATTCATCGAACCAAATATTGCTAAAGAAGCCTATCAGGCTCTTGCAGCGGATTACGCCGCCATTGAAACTCCCACATGGTCGTTACTCTTAGCCCAGAGTTGTCGCTCCATCGGCTACAAAGTCGCCATCTGCGATGCCAACGCCGAACGAATGACAGATGAACAAGTCATTAAACGAGTCGAAGAGTTGAAGCCACGCTTGGTGGTCTTTGTGATGTATGGCCAGAACCCAAACTCGGGTACCACCATGATGATTGGGGCCTATCGGACGGGAGAAAAGTTGAAAGCAGCTTTACCCAGTCTTCCCCTCTGTATGGTTGGCTCCCATGTCAGTGCCCTGCCAAAAGAAGTTTTAGCCAAACCGTTTGTTGACTTTGTTCTTCTCAACGAAGGGGTGTATGCGTTGCGTAATCTCTTAAAGACCGATTTGAAATCGCCTGATCAACTCGATAAAGTCAAGGGAATTGGATGGAAGCCGCTTTTATATGCAGGAGCATTTCCAAATGTCATAACCCTCAATCCGCCTGAATTTGTCGTTCCTCAAGATCGAATGGATATCGATTTACCGGGATATGCATGGGACTTACTTCCTTACAAGGATAAGCCACTCGATCTTTATCGAGCACACTTTTGGTCGGCCAATTTCAACAATGACATGCGAACACCGTTTGCAGCAATTTATACCAGCTTGGGATGCCGCTTTGGCTGTGATTTTTGCATGATTAACATTTTGAATCGAAACAATAATGCCGATGGAATTGCTTCATCTGACAGTCGGCTTATGCGATACTGGTCTCCTGATTTCATTACCAAAGAATTTGAAAAACTCGCTGGCTTTGGAGTTAAAACGTTGCGAATCTCTGATGAGATGTTTTTCCTTGATAAACGCTATTATGATCCTCTGCTCAACAATATCATTGACCGAGATCTGAAACTCAACATGTGGGCGTATGCTCGTGTGGACACCGTTCGAAAGAACTACCTCGAACTGTTCAAGAAAGCAGGAATCAATTGGCTGGCCCTCGGTATCGAAGCCGCCAAACAAGAAATCCGAACCGAAGTCAGCAAAGGCACGTTTAAGGATGTCAACATTCGTCAGGTCTGCCAAGATATTCGAGATGCCGATATCAATGTCATCAGTAACTTCATTTTCGGATTTCCTGATGATACGCAGGAGACCATGCAAGCCACGTTAGATCTCGCATTGGAAATCAACGCTGAAACGACGAACATGTATCCCTGCATGGCCTTACCGGGAAGTCCCCTTCATGTTGCTGCGGTTAAAAATGGGACTCCCCTTCCATCCCACCCAGACGGATTTGCCTTTCTGAGTTACGAGTCCGAACCCATGGCTACCAAATATTGTACCTCAGCCGAAGTATTGAAGTTCCGTGATGATGCTTGGCATACTTACTTTACCAGCCCTAACTATTTGAATTTGATCGAAAAACGATTTGGGTTGCAGCAAAGAAAAAACTTAGAGATGATGGCCCGCATCAAACTCAAGCGTAGAATTCTCGGAGATTAAATGAAGCGATATCTTGTCGTCTATAACACTTGTGAGATCAAGAAGAACAATCTCTTCCTCTATGTACAGGGGTTGGATGCTCTTCTCAACCAAGTTGCCAACGGCTTTACTTATGATATCGCTGTAAGCGGCTGCTGTCTCAATGCCGCAACGAAAGCGGCGTTAAAGAAGCGATATGGGAAAAAACTCATTTACAGCTTCATTGATGATATCTACACTGTCAACGTAACCTTCAATAAAACCATTGATGAAATTGTTAAACACCGAGGACCATATGATGGGTATGTGTTTATCGACTCAGGAGTAATCGCAAATCCTCCAACAGCGTTACAGGAAGTCCATGAGAGAGCCATCACCGAAAAATATGGCATTATCTCGCTCCAGACCGATACCGATACAGGATATCAAGCATGGTTTGGTCTTCCTCAAGGATATGTCTTTCAAGGTAACGATTTCATTGTCCCAGTCGGAAAATGCGTTCACATCCATTTCAATTACTTCTCGCATAAGTTCTATGAGTATTACGGAAAGGTTCTTCCCGATATTTTCAAGGCGTCCTGTACTGAATCCGTGTTTTACTACATGGTAACCGCCCTCGGGTTGAAATGGTGTGTCGTGAAAGACATGGTGGTGACGCATATTCATAAAGCCGATGGACCCACCTGTGGGTTTTATAAACCCGATGAAAAACTATACTGGAACGACCTTATGTGTGATATCGACATCACCAAGGCGTTCGCCGATCCTCGTGCCAAGGCCACGGGGTTTGGTTATGACGAATGGGCACACGTCTTTGACCATAACCCCGATGCTTTCGATAAAGATGGAATGCCTTTAGATCCCGAAGGACTGGGTAAGTTCGTGAAAGAAACCGTTATCCTTCCAAAACATCTTTTTGATTACGATACCGTGAAGTGTGAAGTTATTCTATGATTACCATAATTTTTCCAACCAGAAACCGACCCAATAACATTACTCGTATGGTCGATAGTATTGTCCGCACCATTAGCGATATCAACAATGTTGAACTATTGGTCTACATTGACGATGACGACGTGGAGTCCATTCCCGCCTTAGTCGCCGCCGCCGAAAAAATTAGTATCAATGCGATTCAAGGCAACAAGATGCCGGGAAGTCAGATGTATAACGCCATTTTTAAAGAGGCGAAAGGAGACATCATTATGTTTTCTGCGGACGACATTGTGTTTAATACCCCTAATTGGGATTTGCTGGTTCAAAAGGAATTTGATGCCTATGAGGATAAAATCCTTTTGGTTTACGGCAATGATGGATATCAAAACGGACGAATCGCAACCCATGGATTCATTCACCGTTATTGGGTGGAACTCGTAGGATATGTTTTACCTCCAAAACTGGCATCAGCCTATACCGATGAATGGATGACCGATTTGGCAATACGGGTCGGACGTAAATGCTACCGTCCCGATCTCCTCACCGAACACATGCATCCCGCAGTCGGCAAAGCCCCAATGGATGACGTTTATAAAAACAGAATTGAAGTGGCGGGTGATATTGTGGCTTACTATCGCTCCCTCGAACCAGATCGAATTCGAGATGCGGAAACTCTCAAAGGATTTATTGAACTATTCAAATAACATGGCAAACAATCAAAAATGGTTTCTGGTAACGGGAGGAACGGGATTTGTAGGAAAGAATCTCCTTCCTTTCTTAGCGGCTCAAGGACATGCTGTTGTTGGAATGGGTTCCAAACCAGATTTGTCCAACGAAGTCGAAGCCGAATATATGTTTAGTTGCCTCGGGAAGCAATTCGACTACATCATTCATGGTGCCGCTCGTACCGCCGCTGGAAGCTGGCCCTCCAATCACAGGGCGCAAATGTTCGACACCAACATGCGAATCAATGTTAATACGTTCAAAATGTGGCACAAATACCAACCACAAGCTCGGATGATTGCCCTCAATAGTTCCTGTTCCTATCCCGGCTCAATTGAATACTTTGCGGAACGAGATTATTGGAATGGTCAGATGCATGACTCTGTGGAAACCTATGGCTTCACCAAAAAGGCCATGGTCATCGCCCTACAGGGATACAAGCAGGAATATGGGCTCAAAGGAACAACGGTTGTCCCCGCCACGCTTTATGGTCCATACGATCATTTTGATCCAGACAAATCACATGTCGTGTCGGCTCTTATCAGAAAATTTGTTACCGCCACTCGGGAAAACCTCCCCGAAGTTGAAGTATGGGGAGATGGTACCCAAACCCGAGAAATCATGTATGTTGATGACCAATTCAAGGGTCTCGTAGCAGTTTTGGATTATGACGGTCCCATCCTTAACATTGGCAGCGGAGAAGCTATCACCATTCGAGAACTCGCCGAAACCCTCAAAGAACTAACGGGGTATCAAGGAGAAATTTTCTTTAACACCAGTCGGTTCGTGGGAAATGCCAGAAAGGTGTCGGACATCAGTCTTGCCAAACAACTGTATGGATGGACCACGGATATCAAAATCGGTGGGACAAAAGAAAACCTCAAAAAAACGGTAGATTGGTATCAAGCCAACCATTAAACTTATGTTAAGCCTTGTCATTCCCTCACGGAACAATCTCAAATACGTCAAGTTTGCGTATGAGAGCATTCGTAAACATCTCGGTCCAGAGGTTGAAGTCATTCTCTTGGATGACGCATCAACAGATGGAACTTGGGAATGGATGAAGATTCAAGCTCTGACAACTTGGAAAACAAAAACCTATCGCAATGCGGGACCTGAAAGAGTAGGTCATACCGTTCTCTATGACGTTGGAGCTTCCATGGCAACCAATGAAGTATTTGGGATCTTCCATGCCGACATGGTGGCCAGCCCAAACTACGTCAAGAACATGCTAAAACATTTGAGACCGGGAAGGGTAATCTCAGCAACCAGAATTGAACCTCCATTACATCCACCGGGACCTGAAAAACATGTCATCGATTTAGGACTTGAACCCGAGGAATTCAAAGAAGACGCATTCCTATATTTCGTTGAAAGAGAACAAAAGGTTCAAGAAGGGATCACCACTAAGGGAATTTTTGCTCCATGGATTATGTATGTGAAAGATTTTCAAGCAATTGGAGGACATGATAAAAGGGTTTTTGCTCCAATGGAGTTGGAAGACTCCGACCTCTTCAACCGATTTATGCTCAAGGGATATGAAATGATCCAATCCCGAGATGCCTTTGTCTATCATATGACTTGTCGTGGAAGTCGATTCAAGGATGGTGTCAAAATCGTCCAAGAAATTCAACTCGGTGGGGGAAAAGTTTGGAAGCGTCCTCAAGATTCGGAAGAATACACCAAACTGCGCCAGAACAAGTTTAGAGAGTGGTGGAGGAAGTGGCATATGGATGTGCTCCACGATGCCAATATGCTCCCTATAGTCAATCCTCGCTACAATACGGGGTTTATAGTAGATCCATGCCCCGTGCAATTGCTTCCTTTCATCGAGCCATGGTGTGATACGATTTATGTCAACCTCCCCCAGAGCGTCATTGATGACTATGTGTCCGCACAGCAAGCCGAATCCAAATTCGCCATGATGCCACGAGTGAGGCATAGCACCGAAGCCAAGGGTAATGATATCTTGGTTTGGTTCGACGGAACGAAGTTCGCTCAGCCGCAAATGGAAGTTATCAAACAGTTACCGCTCATGATCCAAGACTCTGGCGAACAAGACACGATCATGACGTTTGACATTTTTACTATTGACATTCGACTCATCAACCCAATCCAAGATCGGCTGATTCACGCCGATGATTCTTGGTATGTGGGACAACTTTCGAGTTGATACTTATAGGATATGATGATTGCCATCCTTGTATCCAGTTCTGTCGTTGCCTTTTTCCTCATTCTATGGTTCAGGACCGAGGCGTGGGTTGAATACTGCCGATTGTTTCGATTTAATCGAATCTCTTTTTATAAGGACTACGATGAGAAAAAACAGAATGATGTTACCCTAACCTATCATGGGTATCTTCGACAATTTCACAATTGTTTCCAAATCAGGCTGTTGACATGTCCTATCTGCGTTTCCGTCTGGTTATCTATAATCATCGCCCTTTTTATCGGGCATCTCGCCATTGTCCCAATGACGTTTGTGGGGGGACTGATTTTGTTCGGAATCATAGACCGTCTCTTAGGTTGATATGGACATCCACAACGTAACCGAGTTTCGTAATTTCGTTAATGCTAACAAACTCAACTCTTTGAGTCCTGAGATTGCAGCGGTGGCGAACTGCGTTACGGATTACGAACGAGGCTGTAATTGCTGGAAAGCTGGAGACAAACAGAAAATCTATAATAACTGTAAGATTCTGTATGTTCGAGCCATTGGGGTTATTATAACGGGGTTTGCGTCCCAGTTTGCCGAACGATCCTTTGATAAAACCGTGAAATTCTCCCAAGATGGAATGGCTATCGGATCAGTGAGTCGGTGAACCAAGAACAGGCGTTTAATGACTTCCTGACTTCCATTCGCAACTCCGCATCAGATACCGCTTCCTGTGGCCCCAGACCCTTTATAGGCCATTCCAGCTTGTAGTCGGCCATCTTCTTCACAATCGGATCATTAAGCTTCTCCTGCTCGTTTGGAGCGTCAAGGAAGCATTTTACGGGAATAAAGTCGTTTTGGCTCGAATCCCGTCGTTCTTCCCACTTCCATGCGGCTACATGAACCAGATACCCTGCCCATGAATGTACCCACTCGCCTTCATTGGGGTATCTAACGTCGGATACGAGGGCAATATCCACATCGTTCCCATCGGACTTGAGTTGATTATCCACAACTCGAATCCATCGCTTGGGATCACGTTTGCGCCAAAACGTCGTTCCGTACCAGACAAGGAAATCCCGAATGTCCTTTTTAGTCTCAGTATCTTGCGTGTAAACGTTTACTCCACATGTCTTCTGGAGAAAATCCTTTACCTCGTCCTTGAGTGCCCCGGCAAAACTATATTGTTTGGCCTTGATTCCATTCTCCTTGAGAATGTCTATGGCAATGGAACTAAACGTATCCTTGCCCGCCCTCGCATATCCGACAATGCCAATAACTTTCATTTTTGTCTTGTGAGTTTCTTAAATCGTTCGATCATTCGCTTCGCCATATCATTGTCATACCCGCCATCCGATTTGCGGGCAGGAGACCCCGGTCCATACACCAAATAATCTCGAATTTCACCAAGACGAACGGCTTTGGTCATGTTCTGATTCTTATCAGCTATCACGAAAAGAACATCGTCGTTTAAGCCTTCCCATGTCGTTGTCGGAAGTTCGGATATCTTTATGGCCTTGAGGTTCATGCTTCCTTTTTATCAAAGAGGTTTTCGACTTCTTTATCGTTCAGCCCCATGGCGCTACACAACTCCGTTAATCGTCCTAACCCCTCATCTGAGGCAATTAAAACATTGACATACTCATTGGCTTGACGCTTGGAGACGCTGTAGGTCTTTGCCACGAGACTTAAAAGGTCGGGGCTATGCTTAATGACCTTGGTCTTAATCCAAGGCACCCAGCGAAAATTCTTGGGAACAAGATTGATAAGCAGTTGATAGAACTGAGGAGAGGGTATTTTGTCAAAGTATCGATAAAGGAACGCCATTTCTCGGACAATTTCATCATCCATCGCCAAGGCCCGAAGGATCATGAAATGATTGAACGACTTGCGGTTCTCTTCCGAGAGATTGTCGTAATACTTCGGGTCTTGAACTCCCCGAATATGCTTTACATGGTCGAAAAGAGTAAGCTTACTCGTTTCAAGAATGTTCGAGGCGGCGGATCGCTTTGAGGGCTTCTTTGGCTTTTGGCTCGGATCTTTTATCAACTTTTTCGATTTCATGTTCGATCTTTCGGAAACGCTTTTCAACTATCACAAAATTTTCAATAACTACTCGTTCACCCGCTTTCAGCTTTTCGGCCAGAGCCGCATTTTTCACGGCTACACTCTCAATTCTTTTCTGCATTGTCCATATCAGAACTGCATATAGTCCAACAATAAGAAAGAGGATAATGAAAAGAATGAGTTCGATATTAATCATACATCATCGGGGGGTTCAATAACCTCGGGGGGAGGAAGATGAACAGGGGGCTTGAACTTGAATTTCTCTTCTTCAAACTCTCGAACCTTATGGCTTTTGTTGTCTCCACGCTTGTCCCATTTGGGACGGCGACCTTCGTTGCGCTTAAATGTTTTGCCCACTTTTACTGTCTTGTTAAAGTTTCAATGATGATACGTATATCACAACGTCCCAAAAATATCAACTTATTATACACAATTGCCACTAGCTCAACGCCACGTTCAAAAAACACTTGGATTTGGAGGGAGGGTCTTCTTCCGAATATTCAAAGAACTTCACCCTATTTATAGTCATGGTTGTAAAACGAATATTGAACCCATCTAAGAAAAACCACATTGAAGGAGATATCTTTCATTTGGTATTCCTTGGAACGGATGCGGTGTTATATGATTCCCTGTGGGATGAGCCCATTATCTACGGTCCAAAAACACTAGTGCGGACTGCCATTTCTGATAATAAGAAGCTCCCCGCCTATCTTCCCAAAGAACTGACATCGATCACACTTTTTGTGTACCGAATCCAAGCCAATGGGGAAATCAAACGGGTGGGAGATCCAATCAAGGGCAATCCTATTGACATAACTGTTCCAAACTACTAATGTCGTAAGCGGCGTTCAAAAATACAACTCGATGGGTATTCTCAGAATACCCTTCCATGTCATATTCCAGTTCGGCTTCCTCTTTATCAAGGGTAATGTAAATGATTTTCTTCTCTGCCTTCGACCAAATCCCATAGATGCCAAGCATCATCATATTTTCGATAACGGATGTTGATTTTTTTGACATCTATGGGATGATTACAGCGTAGTTAAACCGTGACTGGCTGGGACTTTGGAAACGGAGTCGCCGAAGAAATCGTCACGATTTTTTGAAGGCGGCTCGTGTCAACCAAAGTAATATTTTGGTTGCGAGCTAACTCAAACGTGGCCGCTGAAACGGGAGTGAACGCAAACACTTTCTTCGGGCGTCCTTGTCCCCCCGTCTTACAACCGATTTCCGCCGCCTTGCCTTTTTCGATTTCTTTCGAGAGACGAACTCGGAGCGTTATTTGTTTTGCATCACGCTGTAAAGCGAATACGTCTTCGAGAGTAAACAATGGCGTGGTTGGCCACGTTACGACGAGATTGGTTTTGTTTTTTCTTTCTGTTTTTTTACTCATAAAATGTTAACTATATTTGAGGTTAGAATTGAGGGAAAGACACACTTCTGCAACTTTCAATTACCACCCTACCACGGATAGTATAAAATGTCAAGCTTTTTTTATTGCCGCTTAAGAAAAAGTTCATTGATGGTTCTGGCTAAGTCCACGACATTAGCACTTTTTATAAAACAAGCGTCCCGCCCGTACATCGTTCGAAAGTTTTTCTTGGTGTCATGGTCACCACCAGTTACGTAGTCATCATTTTGAACATAATAACTAAGAATATGTATTCCCTGATGACGAATTTTAGCCACTTGATTTTTCGTATGTTCCACCCCGTTACCGTCACCATAATGGAACGCATGTCCTGTTAAGGGCGACTTCATCTGAAAATAGGGCTCGCCGTCTGAGATATTCAAAAAATACCTCTCTTCTTCATCGGGAACGGCATCGGTAAACAGATTCATAATCGCCCCAAACGCCAGTCCTTCGGGTGTACATCCCGTGGGACGTAAAAATCGAAAGAGGTTCTTTACTTTGGAAAATTTATCCGTTTTCGAATCATAGGCCAACACCACATAAGGCATTTCAACTCCTTTTGATCGGTGGGTGGCTCGAAACGAAACCGTGACATGAATATTGTCCACCATCGAAGTCGCTTTGCAAATCGCTACACACATCGTCATCGTCCGAATCCATTTCTCACCGCTCATTGATGTGCTGGCGTCAACCGTGATATGAAGACTTCCCTTGGACCACTGCTCTATGCGGATTTTTTCAAAAACATCCTCGGCATCGAAGCCCACCGAATGAAGAAGTCGCTTGTTCAAGCTTCCCCTTCGTTTACGAATTTCTCGGGTTCGAGTAACCTCTCGACGAATCAGAAGACGTTTTCCAAGCTTGTTTCCAAGCGCAATACCTATTTTAACCGCTTCACTCGTCGCCACATCAGGTTGAATCCCCCCTTCACCATCTTTCCAAAAATTTGCCATTGGGAACATTTCTTGTCCCGAAGTGATCAACTCCATCGTAAGCTTCTTAACCACAATACACCCAACTTTTAAGGCGGCTTCATTTCCTTCGATGGCCACTGGCACATAAACCAAAATAATGCCATGCTTTTCAATCAGGTCAAGCATGTCTTTTTGAAAGGCATTAAGCTCTTTTTTCTGAAAATTGCCATGAACATATTGCATCTGCTGTTCAACCGCCTTGGTTATCTCTTTCGGAAGTTCCTTCTCCGAGGATTTACTAACCTGACTTGTCATTGCTTTATTTTCATCATCAGATTTGGGACGTTCCGCCAACGTATCAACTACATCCTTAATCGTCCGATCTGCGTCCGATACTTTATCGGTCTTTTTGTCCCCATTTCCTTTGGGAGGAGTTCCACTAAAAAATGAATTGACATTAATACGGTTCGTCGGCTTTCCTTGTCCCGATTGAGGTTGTCCTTGAGGGTTATACGTGTCATGATACTGCTGGAGATTTTGCAAGACGATTTGCACCATTTTGTAAGACACTTGGATGCGATCCATAGTGGTTTTCAAACGAGAAATGTGGGATATATCAACCACTTTGGCGATTTCTTCCAGCCCCGGTAAAGCTTGAAGATCGGTAAGAGGATTGCAAAAATTAATGATTCGACACTCGTAAGAAGCTAAACTCGGTTGCCGATATTCGTTACTCAAAAGAAGCTGGTCAATAGTTGGCGTGTTGAAACAGAC
>Ga0315289_10006079_pt1 | contig 17771 bp, 20 predicted proteins | sample YL17G11_40_MG_FD_203452 | JGI IMG/M metagenome (GOLD analysis project Ga0315289, IMG submission 203452) | Sediment microbial communities from Yellowstone Lake, YNP, Wyoming, USA - YL17G11_40 | ecosystem: Environmental > Aquatic > Freshwater > Lake > Sediment | place: USA: Wyoming | collected... | reverse complement strand
TGGTGGTTCGTTAATGCGTACATGCGTGAATGCGTAAATGCGCGAATGTGTTTATGGGGTTTCTCATTTACCCATCTTCTCATCTACTCATAAGCCCTTGGCTTATTTGTTAGATATATATTATACCCGAAAGGCCGTTTTTTCTCAAGCGAATTCCCGACAAAATCCCCGTGACTGGAGCGACGAGCGACGCAATCCTCTCCTATCTCATGGGCCAGCCGCCGTGAGCGGCGAGTATCTCCTCAATCTGTTTTACTGTGCCCTTCCACAATGGCGATTCTTGCCCGCCGTAGTTCATTTAGACGAAGGCGGGTCGTCGGACGTCTGACCGTAGCCCCTGGCGTCATCAAACTGTACCATGTGGCCCCGATCCCACGTCTGTTTGCCTTTGGGATTCTTGTAGTCATCATGGGTGGTGACTTCGTAGCCTTTGTCCTTGAGCACTTTGTCCATTTTGAACTGCTTTGGCCGCTCGATGTCACTGTTTCTGTCCGCTACGTAGTGAGTCATCTTGATGGCCGTCCAGCGGGGAGATAGGACTTCATCATCATAGTACACACTGAAGGCTTCGTAGTTGCGGACTATGTTGTGGTTCGGATCGTGAGCCGCGTAGATAGGTTCACCAAAGACAGTGTGCGGTTCCGGCGTGTCATTGTCCCATGTAGGCCAGTCAATCGCTGATGCTGGTACGAGGAATAAACAGAGGCATACGAATGCTATTAAACACTTGTGAGCAATCATTTTGATATCTTTTCCCATTTATTGCTTAATTGAAGGCGTTTCCCAATATGAAGGGACTAGCTCGCAGTAGAGTCAGCGATTCCACGCGTTACTTTTGACGGGAGTACAAATAAGTAGTCGGCAAAGGCCATTGCAAAATTGAAAGTCAATTTCCCATCTTCGTTAGTGGGTAGTCCAACATCTTTGCCAGGGTGCCTTTGCTCGTTTGCATCCAATCTGATTTGGTGAGCCCACTTAGCCATTTCGTCTGTGATTAAGTGGTCCTTCGCTGCCTTGTCTATTCGGTCATGTAATGAACCATCTACATAGCCTTTCTCTTTCAACATCGCATCGACTGCACTTGCAGATAGCATTATAGCCCCAGCAGGTACGTGGAGAGAGTTTTGAGCTTGTCGCAGATATTCACGTGGTTTTTCCGGGATTGAATCACTGATGGTTGGTATACTCGGGTAAATTTCAAGGATGTCTGTATATTCTGGACGAGTACCAGCGTTAAAACCGCCTGCCGTAACTATACCTCCACAGGTTGTACACATATAAATCCCCCACCATCGAAGATATGTTCCATCGTGGCGCGCTGTTTGTATGGCTTTTTCTTTTAACTCCAGTGTAGGCTTGGCTCTTCCACAGTGTGGGCATGAGTCAAGTATAAGTTGGGTACTTAACGTTGCCATATATATCTCCCTCAATAAATTTCATATCAGAGAGAAGTATATGCTATTCCCTTGTGGAAGTCAAGCAGGCGGGTATGTTTCTGGGCATAAAGTATTAACCACCACTTGACGAATGGTCAAAATCAGATATACTTACAGACAAAAGTGACCTTTTCCAAAAGGAGTTATATTATGGATGAGAATCAAAAACAGTGTAAGAATTGTGTGTATTATGATGGTGCTGAAAAAGCAGGTAAGTGTCGTTTGAATCCACCTCGTGTTATAGCTATGCCAAAGTCTGATGAAGATGTTTTTCAGAGTCCTAAAACCAATTGGCCTGAAGTTAACAGCACTGATTGGTGTGGTAAACTTGAACCTAAATAACTGAACCTACCTTGATACTGAAAGCTAAAGTATTTTGGGGGGTATAAGGTTGGTATTTGCCAGGCCGCAGCCAGATTAGACGACTACGGTTTGAGAATGACCAGATGACACAGCAGCTCCATACCTTACGGGCCATTCGGAAATGTCGCTATTTTCCCTCAAGTAACACGTTCTCTCCCCACATGATGCTAAAAGAAGCGCGTTCTTTATCTGGCTGAAAGCCAACCGTCGTGAGGTGGGACGAACCTTGAGGTAGGTGTGTGAGACGCCATAGGCAGCGAGTTTCATATTTGTCCCCCATGAGGCTCTCATACTTAACTACTGTCAGAATGTATAGTACAGCATAGTTTGATAATAGACCATTGGGGTCATTGGAATATAAAACCTTTTTCTGGTTTGGCGTCATGGGAAGATATATCATATAGTGATCTACTCTCTCGTGGGGTCCCATGTCAAATTGTTGCGCCGGGATCTCGCTTAGAAATCGAAGGTCAATTCTGTTGGGCTCCTTATCGCTTTCAACGAAGGTCTTGATGCTCTCATATGAACTTGTAAGTTTTGAAGAAGGATAGTAACGGTCAATTGATGCGGACGGAATCACTAACTTGACCTTCTTTGCCGGTACATTTGACAAGTTGCTCAATGATGCAACGAAATATTCCCATATCTTGTTAGGGTCAGCTATCTCTACATAACTGTAAACTTTCTCGCTCAAAACAGGGCTGACCTGCAAATATGGGTGTACTTGCAATTGCTGGCTCTTAATTAGCAGACGTAAGTTTTGCCAGTAACACACAACTGCTCCCACCGTTATGAGCGCCAGCACCAGGGTGGAACCTGCAGTAATCCTATCCGCCCAGGTTGGCGATTTTCTACTGTCAGACTCTGTCATATTCTTTATCCTCAATAATTGTTCCTGCTATGTCTATTGATCTCGATTCAGATAAACTGGTTCGGTCAGGTGTATACAGCACACCAGAATTCTCTTACTGTATTATGGACGTCAGTTTATGGTCCTTGGTCGATAGAAATAAATATTCATCCACCTTACGGCTATGTATTTTACACAGTGGAGGGGGGTGCTTGTCTATTGTGGTAACTACGTAATTTTGAAATTTTTTTTGACCTTTGTTGCATCAATTAAGCTTTGATGCTGAATGCTAAAGTTTTTTGGGTAAAGCAAGGTTGATATTTATCACACCACAAGGGCACGATTTCTTTTAAGCTCATGTATAATTTTAACCAGTATGGTGGTAGGACTGCTGGCGGCTCTTATGAGTTCGCTGGGAGGCTGCTTTAACGCCTCTTCCACCCTCTTTACTATGGACTTCTACAACAAGTTCCGGCCCGGGGCATCCCGCACCAGTTGGTCTGGATCGGTCGGGTCGCTAGGTCAATGCATAGACGAAACATGGTTCCTGCCGCGTTATAGCAATCTATAGCCATGCAAGGTGGTCCTTTCGAATAGAAGATGGTCTTTGCTCGTAACTGGCCAAGTTGTTAGCTGCCCGCAGAAAATTACCAGCAAAAAGGCGGAAAAAGCGTGGAGAATTTGGTTGCGTGTTGACAAAACGAGCTTATAATAAGTATAATAGAGTAGCCAGCGTTTGACCGTTGCTCAGACCTTACACATTGCATTAGACAACATCCGGTGCGGCCAGAATAGGCGTGAGAGACGGCTCGGCTGTTGGGAAAAGACAAAGTGCCCAGAGTCTTGTGGATATGCGCAAAAGATAGACATTTACGCTAATAGAGCTTTTGGTGGTAATCGCCATTACTTGACTATTGCTGGTATGATTCTAGCGATGGCAAAGTGAACCCAAAGCAACTCTTACAAGGCAGCGACCCGGGATTTAGAAGGTGCCTTATGAAAAGGAAAATGTGCCGGAAATGGACGATGCAGCTAGTCCCAAACGTGATCGCCTTGCTGCACGGAATACCAGCAGCTAGGGCAGAAAAAGAACGTGCAGAAGCTGCCATGAAATGGCTGGACTTCTACAAGCAGTACCTATACTTATTGCGCGAGATAGGTCTGCCCCGGAAGGAACAGAGAGGGATTCTCACCAACCTTATACTACCCGGTGAAAGAGAGAGGACTCGGAAGAACAGCCCCAGCGCCGAATTGGGCCATGTACGATATACGAAGGAGAATGGTCAGATAGTGAGACTGAAATCGAGTGTTGCGAACATCCGGTCGTTAATGCAGGTGCCAGCAACAAAAGGGGATTCCAAGTGAGCGCAGGAGATGTGCACTACAAGCCGCAGCCAGTCCGGAGCATAAGCACGATGCTTATCTGAAAATCTTTAATAGCTCCTCGATAGTCAAACCAACCTCTTGTGCAACTCTTAACAAGAGCGAGACAAATTGTGTAACATTACCAACCGATGCCAAAAAAGTTTTCACCTTTTGCAGGAACGTCTTTTCTTTACTACCATCTTTGAACTGCCGGATTTTCTCATCTACCGTACTCTGTATTTCAAGTAACATCTGTATTTGAAAAGATTGAGTTTGCTGCTGGCTCTGACTGATAATCGTTGAAGGCATACTACTGAACGGAGCAGGTTCATCTGAGAAAAACTGACCATAGAGTCTTGAGATTAACCCCCCAAGCTTACTGCGATAAGTTTCAACTAGGACACGAAAACGGCTGTGAAGCAAAACTGGTTGAAGTTTGAAATCCTCATAGTTGTTGCCAGAAATGTTATTCAACTCATCAATCACTTTGTTATAGTGATTCAAGAGGTCAGAGTTGTATATTTGGCTCTCTACATCTGCCTTAGGAACTTGTGAGAGATATCCTTGCAGTTGAGAATAAATGGGTCGGATTTTTTCTTTTTCGGCCATGTGTTTTTCCCTTCAGGTATTATCAACCAACAATTATGGTAAACAATAGATAATGAGCTTTCAACTACAAATTTCTTGTATCAATTAGACCTTGATACTGAATGCTAAAGTTTTTTGGGTGAAGCAAGGAAGGTATTTGCCAGGCCGCAGCCGGGTTAGACAACTACGGTTTGAGAATGGCCAGATGACACAGCAGCAGCTCGCTGAAATGGCTGGTGTCACACGACAGACGAACGGCGGGTAAACTCCGGCGGACAGGTCGAGTCCAATTCAAGGCACAACGCAAACCTGATGAGCGAGGCTTTCAGCGAGTCTCCTCAGGCGATTTGTTAGAGCCTTTACTCTTTATTCGAGAAATGATGTTTTCTCTAAGGGTTCTCTGATCCTGGGAGAAAAGAACATCAACCAAGTAATCAACAGGAACGACTTTACTGATGCCCGTATTCTCAAGAGGCAAGATTTCGCTTTTCTCCTTTGTTTCCTCAACTTCGATTTTGGCAACGCGAAGAGGACTTGGCACGAATGACCCTAAAATTCCTTTCGGACAGCAGGCTTCAGCCGGGTCTGCTGGGTTTGGTCGGTGCCTTTCGGGGGCCTTTCTTGAGCGCTTTTGCAGGACAGCCTTTTGCCGCCCCTATTTTCTATTATGACCGGTAATTTCTCCGCCATTTCGCTGTTTCCTCAAAACTTTTCAAAGGATAGGGCCATATAGATACTAGTCTTCAAACCGAGCAAAAAAATCAAGTAAATTTTGGATGGCCAAACGTGTGAACGGAGCTTCAAGAAACGCGAACAGAAGTACTCACGGTAGCGAGTGCTCGACCGAGCTTCGCAGACCTGCAGTTTTGCTCAGAGCCTGGAGGTCTTACCTATCAAGCAAGAACTCACAGTCAGCTAAACTTTTGTATTTGCTAACGTTAGCACTGAGGAGCTTTTTGCGGCGTCTGCCTCAGGCGTCAGTTTCGGTTTCTAATTCGAGTTGCCGCTCAGAACAAAGCGATTGGTCCAGTTGGTTATGTGCTGCCCGTGGCGCTAATATTGTACATTCTTCGAGGATTTTTCATTTGAAAATCTGGGTTCTTGGGTATAGATTTCCTGTGGGGGTTACACCCTGACGTTTCGACCTAAGAGCGAAGGTTCTCGGGCGTGCTCGCCATTTGCAGGACACTGACGGAGACGGAGTCTAAAACAGCGGCATGATCTACACGCACCGAGGGCATCACGGAGTCGTGAGCCCAGCGGACGCGATTTGAACGACCGTAACATAGGAGTGTTATCTGGAAACCACATAAGACCCCTTATACGAAAGACAATTGGCATAACTCTTTTTCAAAGAAGCGCTTATGTATGCATGAAAAAGGGGTGTTATGCCGACAGTCGGGCGCTTGTAGGTTCTTATCTGGAAACCATATATAACATAGTTAGGCTGCGTATGCGAATACAATCGATTTGCAGGTGTATCCGCCACACAATAGAGGCTTGTGGCGCAGCAGATAGCCGCAAGCGAGAGGCTAGGATAAAGGAGCATCGAAGGGAGATGGCTAATGGACAGTATAATGGAGACTCTAGTCTTCGCAGTGGTGTTTGGCGTGGTGTTTGGTGTGTGGTTTGGCCTTAGCTGGTCCATTGTCCACCGTAAAATGGATAAACGTAAGTAAGACAGAGATAAAAGATAGAAGCTGGGCTCTCCGGTCACTTTTCTACCCCTGTGGCGAAGTTGAGTCAACTTACTAGCTTGTCATGCCTAACCAGTTGCTCCAGTGGACCGGGCCCGGAGGGCTCGGCGGCTGAGCTCCGCCGTTGGCCAGTGAGGAAGCGGAATACAGACGCATGAAACCGGAGATCGTGATCAGGAGCGAGACGGACGCTGATGTCGCCGCCATAACTGAGGTGACTGTCGCTGCGTTTAAAACCCCGGGGATCAGCAAGCACACTGAGCAGTTCATCATTATGGCGCTACGCGCCGCCAAAGCCCTCACGGTATCGCTCGTCGCAGAATCGGATGGCCGGGTGGTAGGGCACATTGCTTTCTCCCCCGTGACCATTTCGGACGGCACCCGGAACTGGTACGGTCTTGGGCCTGTGTCCGTGTTGCCGGAATGCCAGCGACAAGGGATTGGCAAGGCCCTGATACAGGAAGGGCTGTCACGTCTGAAGGACCTGAATGCTCAGGGATGCTGCCTCGTGGGGCATCCGGATTACTACAGGAAATTCGGGTTCTCGAACATGTCGGGGCTGGTGCATGAGGGAGTACCACAGGAGGTATTCCTCGCTCTGTCTTTCGACGGACACACTCCGCAGGGGCTCGTCACTTTCCACGAGGGATTCAAAGCGGATGGCCAACAAGAGAGTGCAGGCGACGCTGTGCAGCGCGCCTGATCCTAGCCGTTAGCGAGAGATAAACCTTGGAATAAGAAAGAATAGTTAAATAGCCTATTTATCCAACACCTTGGATTGTAGGTCTCACAAGGTGTTGAAGAACCTGCGTAAGAATGTAATTTACATAGTATTTTGTTTTAGTTTTCTCAACTATTCATCATATTTATACTGTAAATATGATGGTATCACCCAGGCTTTGTGTATTTTGGACCATCGGCATCCCATATCGTGTACAATACGATAAAAATGGGAACGGTGATAGGACACATTCAAAACATCTGCAACCTTCCTTCGGATAGACGCTAAACGCCAGGATGCAACATAATAACGACAGCAATAAATAAAGATACAATCTTCTAGAAGAATCCTTCCTAGTTCTTTTTGATTGTCTATAGATAGGCGACGCTTGGGTCCTACTTTGCCATTCAGCCCATAGAGTGCAAAATGCCCGCCCTTCTCAAATCTTTGGCGCCAGCGTGTTACTGTTGCCCTATTTACATGAAGCATTTTTGCCACGTCAGCGCAACTAATACCATTGTTAAGCAACCGAATCGCTTCTCGTCGCCGATGTAGCAATTGAGATTTCGTTCCTCTCGTACGCATTCTTTTTATCACAAACACAAAGAATGGTGTTGCTTTAATTGCGCAACAATAAAATATTTTATGCTGCCAGTAGTTCGTATACAAGTCTTTTATTAAAAATAACTTACAATCTCTTGATTGATTGTTTCTGAAATATTTTTTAAGTTTTTTTCATATTTTGTTAATTACAATAATGTCTGTCAAAAACAACGTAACTCATTATTACCAAGAGAGTTAAATAGAATTGTGACATCTATACAAGTGAAAAACCAGCATGCATAGTATCGAACCAATTACAGGCAGGAGATATGACTATGCGTGCACCAAGCCGGACAAAGCGAGGCAAAGTAATTCGCGTCGCCTACGCAATTCTGTTGCCAGCAATGCAATTGTTGATCGTTATTGCTGTTGTGGTAGTCCTCTTAATTACTCGCGATCCTACGGTTGCAATACCTTTGCTCTTGCCATTCATCGTAGAATCGAAGCTCATTACTCACTGCATGCTCTGGTACTCTGATGCTGACGAACGTGAGTTTCTTAAGTCAGACAGAACTGAAATCCCTAGATTATTCAGGGCTCATCTGAATAAATAGAAATAAGGCGAAGGTTCTGAAGAAGTCTTTGTATGGGCTTTTAAATTATGTGCTTGCTAAGTATGCAACAGCACCTACATGGAAATATAATTCACGATATGTGCTAACGCGTCGCTCCACTCGGACCCCTCAAAGCTATCGCTTTTCGGGTTCGGTGGGCTTCGCGTTAGAAGTCTCGTAATTGAACCCTCAGAAGATTGCGTTGGTCTTTTGAGGGTTTCTTTCTTTGAAGGTGTCTGTCTGGTATGAGCGTTCTGCCGAGGTGTTACCCCATCCTCATGGCTTCCTTGTGCACTGGGGTTTATGGACCTCCTAATAGACAAGCAAGAACTCAACTACTATTAAGTTCTTTCCAAAAAGCTACTTACGAAGCGCAACCCGCCTGGGCGTCAGCAAGAGGCGTCATTTCTCAGCATTTGTCCAGTACTTTGGCAAAACTGAAGCCGTCATCGTACTCCAGAGAAATCGCCTTTTCCCGCAACCATCCTTCGTCTCTGACGCCGTCGAGACCGTTCTTTCTCAACTGCTGCATGGACTTATCAGAAGGAGCGAATTTATCCAAATCGATCGCGGGCAGGGTCTTGAGCACTTTTTGCAGCTTGGTTTCCTCAGAGCACCACGGCTTTGGTTCTTCCTTCACTTCGCTAAGTCTGTAGTTATACTCTTTAGCGTAGAGCTTTAATCGCTCATTCAAATTAGAAAGCGCCCATCCCTCGTCCGGGATGTCCAACCCTGCCGCGTCTGCCGCTGTCTCCAGAATCACTTTTACAGCCAGGAAGATACGGGCGTTCAGCTCGACTCGGCTCAGTACTTCCCGAAGCTCCGAACTGACACGCCGAATAGATTTGGCCTTCTCTCCCTCTGCGGCCCCTATACCTAACACACTCTCAGTGACCCTGGTGACCCACTCGGATGGAGGGGACGGGTCCTTATAGTAACCGTTCTCATCGATCCAGGTCTCAGGGTAGTCTTCCAGAATAGCATAGGCATGCCGGAAGCTCGCGTCATCGTCGGATAACCAGTACTGCTGATATTCATCCATAAACGGCTTCCACTCCGGCAGATCCTCACATTCGTATAGTTGTTGGCCGGTGACAAATAGCATATCCACAAGCTTCATAGCTTCTGCGGCGGAAAGCTCGTCCTTGCCCCATTTGGCTAAGAGAGGTTCGACCTCTTTCGCATCCTCATCGTGGTAGACTGCTTTAAGCTTACCGCTCGTGTGAAGTTGGTGAACCTCTTCAATAGCCCGCTTGCAGAATGCGGCGTATTTCTCTGGCACTGTGGTCGTGAACGATTCTGCGGACTCGATATCAACGCCGGATTCGTCTATTTCTTTCTTGGCTTCCGGAGGTGCTATGGCATAGAACCGTTCCTCGATCACGTAGCCAAGACTGTATTCAAACACCAGCTTCTTTTCCCTTTGAGCGGCGACAATATCCTCATACTGTTTTCGCGTGACCACATGCGGTCCAAACGAGGCAAATAGTTCGACCGTGTTTTGCTTGTCAACGTCCCTTAGGGGAGTAATCAATAGCGATAGGTCCAAACAGGCGTCTTTACATGCGATATCACATATCATCAAGCCCTTCTCTAACGCTCGGCTGAAAGCCATAAAGGTGTTGTAGTCCCGAACATCCTGGCCCTGCATAGGTGCGTTTTGGATTGCAACTACATCCGCTTCACTCAGGAGCGAAGGCTTGCCGCAAGCCGCATTGATAAAGTCTTGAACGATAAGCTTACCGGCCTCCTGGCCGGTCAGGCCTTTTGCCAAGAGCCTTCGGATGGTTGCGTTCTTTGTCCTGTATGTCATGGACTACCTCCTTGACCTCAGCACCGCCTCCAGTTTCTCCAGTCTTGTCTCCAGCTCTGTTTGTTCGATGGCCTTGAGCATCGTCTGCAAGATTGTTTGCTCCAGTTTGGCTTGGTTTTCGCCGATGTCACCCGCTCTGTACCGCGTGAGGACAGACTGAAGCCGCTGAGCAATATCCCCGCTGTTCAGTTTTGTACCGATTCTGTCCTGCGGCCTGGTTTCGATGTACTCGGCTTTGAGCTCGCCAAAGTACCGTAGCTGGATCTCCAAGAGCCGGTCCGTATTCACCTTTGAGAGGTCTCGATTACCTATCTCTTCCTGAATAGCTTTTAGCTGGTCTCCCAGGAGCCTTATTCTGCCCTCTTTGAGCAGATAGTATTCTTCCTGCAAGGCCTCCAGTTCTATTCCCTTGGCTTGAGCTATCTCTTCCTGAAGCTCCTGACTCCAGTTGCTCAGGGTACTTTTGGCAACGCCAAGTTCCTTGGATATCTTAGTGAAGCTGTAGCCTCTCGCTCTGAAGTGGATGAACCTGCTCTTCCGCTCTTCCTTGCCCAAGTCCTCCACGTCATTTTTGATGTCTGCAGCGCCACCATCGGCGGATTGAACCTCTTCTTCAAATGCCGTTTGGCTCATGCGATCATCTCCCTATCTTTCTCATTTTCCAAGCTTCTTGCGAAGTAAGCGCCAATATTCATTGTGTGGAATCTCCCTTAAACGGAGTGCGCAAAACGTCAGTATCACCGAAAACGTCAGTAACGTCGGTTTGCCTGTCTGATGTTTCTGACCTTTCTGGCGTTTCTGACGTTTTTTCCAGCCCGTACGACTCTGTCATGCGCGCAATATGCTTCTCATCCCAGACAATCGCCGAGGCACCATCGCTCGTTCTGGCTTTCTCAAAACCTATGGCTGACAGCCGCCGGCCGACCCTTTGGTAGGTGATTACGGCCCTCTCGGATTTGCCCTCGTTGAACGTATCGGTAATCACCTTGATCGGCAGGATGCCTTTTTCCACCTGATCTTCCAGTTGAATCACGACAGTCAGGATTTGTGCCTCCAGAGTGTCAGCCTTCTCAATCATTCGTCTGGCCTCAAGTTCCTTCACTAATTCCAAGAAAATTACCTCCCGCTCCGGTTTGACTAGGCGGATAACCTGTAGAAGCGGCTTTAGAATATCGCCGAGCCGACCAGCAGCAGGCTTAGGGATGTCAGCTAAGGTCTCGCCAAGGTGTCTTGCTCTAAATGCCACCAGTCGCTCTTTCAAGGGCAGCGAAAGCTCCGGGGTAACATCGTTCTCGAATTTCCTATTCGTTTCGGGCATGTTGATCGGGATGGCTCTGCTTTCCAGAATCCTGTGGACACCTTCGTTGGTGCTGACGATCGTGGGGCCGAAAATAGAATAATAGACGATGTCTCGGTGCGCCCCCCGGTCTGGGTATAGGACTCGGGGCACTTTCGCTCCCTTCTCGAAACGGTGCAAAAGAATGTCCTCGCTGCCGTTCTTTTCCGCCTTGCGCCAAATGTCCTGGACGTCAAAGAACACGGATGCCCTCAGGTCGTGGGCAACCCTCACGAGGTAGGCATCCCTCAGGGATTCAACATGAATGCCCCGGTAGGCTACGTGGATCATCCCCTTGCCCGTTCTGCTCTTGCCCCGCTCCGGAACGGCAAAAAGGCAGATAATGGGTGTGTATTGCACTGCCTCCGGTAGATAGGTATGCATGTCCCAGGCTGCCAGTAAATCATAATACGTTTTTCCGGGTAACTCTGAAATGTCGACATGGTAAGCCACGAGGTCGTAATAAAGAGCTTCATCCTCTTCCTTCGCTAGTTGCGGCTCATAAAGTCTCAGAACCTCCTCTGCGCGAGGCAAGAGCCAGGGGATTTGCTCCTTTGGCGGCGGTACATAGAGTGTGTCGTCCCTCTGCAGCTCCCGCAGTATGAGAAGCTTGCCATCTTCCTTAACAAGAAAAGCAGGTTCGCCGTTGTGCTCGACCAAATCGACTAGCCCGTCAAATAGCGCCGTGTAGACAGGTTCGATATCAGAGTCAGAGATAGCTGCGGTTTTTGCTTGACTTCCGACCTTCCTGTGTTCGTTTATTAAGTCGCGATAGCCATTTATGTCTTCCTGTTTCAACTTGAACCGGGGCTTAATCTCATACGATAGGTAAGCCTCTGCTTTGACCTTGTCCATTCGGGCCAGTTTCTCCAATACTGGCTCAAGCTTCCGAGGCAGTTCGGTCTTGTCGGTGTCGGCGGGAATGAGCGAGAGTTCATACTTGACGACATCCTTAGCTGATGAAACGAGGTTTTTGAACTCATCTGCACTGTGCTCCTTGAGGTAGTCATTCAGGTCAAGTCCTTCTGGCAACTCTACGATTCTGGCTTGCTCTCCAATGAGACCGCTGATTTTGAGCGCTGCTTCGGCCCCCGCCTTGTCACCATCAAGACAAAGGTAAATCAAACTACAGTGGGCGAACTTAGGAATGTACTCTGGCTTGAAACTGGACGTGCCTAGTATTGCAACTGTCGGGAAACCCGCTTGAACCGCTGAAAGGCAGTCCGGTATACCCTCGGCGATGTAGACTTCCTTATTTGATAGAGCATCCTCATTGTAAAGGTAGCGCATCTCTCCCGGCAGGTGCAGGTATTTGGGCTGCCGTCCATCCAGGCTTCTGCCTGACAGATGCACCACTCGGCCCCGTCTCAAATTCGGAAAGATGATGCGCTGATAGAAATAGTCCCGAGTTGTTCCCTCGTCTGTTCTCTTTAGAACCCCTGCTTTCAGACAAAGACCTAACGCCAGTGTGCATTTGTGAATCAGGTGTTGCTGCAGCCCTCCGTTGGCATAGCCAATCTGAAAACGCGAGATGGTCTCTTCAGCGAAGCCTCGCTCTTTCAATAGGTAGTCCTTCACCGTCGGCGCAAGGCTCTGATGATAGAATCGAGCGGTCTCCATGAGGATATCTTCGATCGTCCGCTCTTCTGTCATGCGTTGCGTATGCTCTGGCGTAAGAGCTGGAAGAGGAATGCCCGCTTGTCGAGCAAGCTCCAATAAAGCTTGCATAAAGGACATCTTTTCGTGAAGCTCCAAGAACGTGAATACATCCCCTCCCGCACCACATCCGAAACAATGAAAATACTGCCCTTTCGGATTTACAGAGAAACTCGGCGTAGTCTCATCGTGAAAGGGGCAAAGGGCTCTACGATTAGGGCCAAGAGGGATGCGCTGACCGATTACCTGAACTATGTCCGCCCGCTCTCGCACGTTCTCTATCAGCGCCCTGAAGTCAACGTCCTTCATCGCTGGCCCCTCTGAGCAGATTTTGGCACCCCACTCTATCCACCGTGAATTTGTCTTCGCCAAGCTGGCGTATCATCAAGCCGGCGAAAACCTGTGCAATATGCTCCCCAACCCCCGTGGATACGTCTATGACAACCTTAAGCCCTTTTTCCCCATTTGATGTCTCACTGGGCGGAGAAACGCAATAACCAGCGCTGATCCTGACCTTGGCCTGCCCAAAGGTACACTCAGCGGCAACAATGGCCAGGGCAAGCTGGCTTTCTATAGCTTCCCTATCCAGTCCCTCAGGAAACTTGAATCTGCATACAACCGGCATTATTGAACCTTTGCCCAAATCAAAATCCCATACTTCTTCGCGTACATACGGAATACTTTGGGGGAGTGTCGGTGAAACTCCTCTGAATTGCAGGAATTCTTTGTACTCTGGTATAATGCGCAAAGGATAGATTTGAGGTACACACTATATGTGGCGAACATCCTGCGGCGAACGCACGCTTGAAGGCGCTGAAGCCAGAGTATTTGCTGAGGCACTATGGAGCCTACTCGATGAAGCGAGTCTCAGTGAATCTGATGACTGTGAGTTAGGTGTTAGTGCTTTCGACAGCCTTACTTATGGGCAGAAGGTTTCCGTTTTGTCAACTGTTGGCAACGGTCTGCTAAGAAAGGACGTATCACCTGTTGAACTCACAGCAGTTTTGGAGGGCGGGATCGCAGCAATATTTGAACACCTAAGAAACATGATGGCTGTTGAAATTGATATGCCCGAGCTTCGCAGCAATTGGAGACAACTGGTCGTTGCTGCCAGGAGAGAGATGGAGGGGGAAGAGATACCAGATCCGACCTGCGATGACTTGGATGAATGGGACATAGAAACACAGGAGTTGGCAGATTGTATCCTTTGGGACGCTGATTATGATGATGCCGACCTGTACGTTGATCAACCCCACGAAAAGTCTGAGTCGCTAAAAAGTATGGCAGGAATTGGTGATAGTTATTATCTCGCCATAGCTGATGATTTAAGTGAAGAAGACATTGAAAAGAAGCTTGCTGAGTTAAGGAAGTTTTGCCGCTCGACAGTTGAAGCGTCCTAAAGGGGCGACGAATTCAAAGCAGACCTGACCCGTTGTGTTAGTCGGTACCTGATCTAACGAACGCCTATTCCAGGTATTCCTGAAGCCCTTCTTTTTGAAAGATTTTCCTTATGCGTTCTATCTCATCGTAGGTGGTACTCCGGGGCGTCCCAAGACGGTTGCTTGCCTCTTTGATGCTAAGGCCGTCCTTTCCGAGTAAATGACAGATATTCTTCTGTCGCGAATCTAGCTTTTGGAGGACCTTTGCGAGATCCATTCTTAGGTCCACTTCCGAGAAGGCATCAGTGTAGCTATCAGTTGCTGCACTATCATCGAGCTTGTCAAGTAAGGTGGCAGAGTCGGCATCATTTCCCAAAGGCACGTCAAGGGAGATTGTGAGGTGGGCTACTTTCCGTTTGTCGGCTTGCTGTTCTCGGAGAATGTCGGTGAGCTTGTTTCGGATGATCCGCCCCATGAAGGTCTTAGGTGATGCTTCGCGTGTAGGATCATAATCATCCCTGACGAAGAACCACCGAGTGAGGCATTCCTGCATCAGGTCCTCCACGCCTTCCCGCTGCAGGCATGGCTGCTTTCCCCGAAATTCGTTCACCAAGTTCCTGGCAACTGCCACTTCCCAGTCTTGAAAGAGCCCTATGTAACTCTGTTTCATTGCGGCACCTCGGCATTGCGTTTCCGAGGCACCTCAAAGGGCTCTCAAAGGAATGGTACGGAGCCGTGGACTCCATGAAAATCACGGAGGGCTCACGGAGGGTGAGAAATTAGAAAGCTCCGACAGCTTTCAGAATCATTCCGTATGTATGCTAAGAAAGAAACCTCTGATGTTCAGAGAGCTTCGACTCTCATATAGAGCAGATTGCGAAGTATGGAACCCAAAGATGACAAGAACGTGGTTTTCTCGACTGCGACAGTTTTGCCAGATGGCAACGGTTACTTCGTGCCTTGCCCGGATGTATTGCTGCCAGTAGAGGCGGCTAAGTACCTGCGACTTGACCTAAACGGAAACTGGCTGCAGACATTGAGGTACTACCGGGAGAAGAAAAAGCTGAAGGGAACAAGAATTGGCAAGCGCGTTCTTTATACGAGAAAAGCCCTGGATGAGTTCCTGGACAAAATGACCGGCTGATGTGACCTGTTAACTGCCAAGCAAAAGGTCATTGAAGAATAAGAGTATGGAATTCCGAATGTTACGCCTTGCGGACTGCTCCGGCGTCACTGCTGGGCGTCAGTCTATGCCGCAAATTTTTCAGAAAATTTCAAAAAATGGCAAATAGCTGTTGACAATGGTGCGATATATCGCCATAATACGTTTATGTCGAAGGTTCGAAAAATTATACGAAAACATATGCAAAAATCCTGCCTGACCACCTATAGGCTATGCAAGATGGTGGAAGGCAAGGTCCCCCGGCGGACCGTTTACGACTTCTTGTCCGGAAGGACAGACACGACTACAGAAGTAGCTTGGATACTGCTGCAGGCACTGGGCTTGCAGATAACACTTAAGACTAAAAAGGGCAAAGGCCCCAGAAAGGAGGTTTAGTATGGTTACCAAAATTGGCTTGTATCGTGACCCACGTAAGAAGAAACCGTGGGTCGTCCGGTGGTTTGGGGAGTACGACCCTGCTGCCGGAAAGCAGAGGCGCTACAGTAAGTCTTTCAGACTGAAGGCTGAAGCCGAAGAGTTCCAAGCAGCAAAAGGGCAGGAAATCAGCCAAGGCACACCACGCGATAGAATGCCAAAAGTGACACTGAGCAGCTTCTGCAGGGATTGGCTAAATGCCAGAAAACCCGATTTAAGGCCAGCCTCATACGAGTTGTACCTCTATGCCATCAAACGACTGGAGGCTTATTTCGGGAAAGAGACTTGCGTGCAGGACATTACACCCAAGGACGCCGTTGTTTTTGTCTCGAAGCAAAAGAGTCTGGCAAAAGGCCATGAAGGTGAGTCGCTTTCAGACTGGAGTCGTGAGCAAATCAAGAGGTACTGCAAACTAATCTTTGATGCTGCAGTCAAGTGGGGGCTTATGCGCACGAATCCTTTCGATGCACTTAGCTTCAAGAAACCCGCTACCAAAAGATGGCATAGAGTTACTCCAGCAGAGTATCACGCTCTGTCGGAAGCAGCTCCAACTTTGAGATGGAAGGTTCTTTATGCTTTGGCCTATACATCAGGGGCGAGAATAGGTGAGCTGTTTTCGCTTACTTGGAACGACATCGACTTTGAGAGCGGCAAACTAATCATCTCAAGTAGAGATGGAACAGCTACTATGCCGCCCTTCCACGTAAAAGACCACGAGGCACGCAGCATCCCACTTCCTACTCATACAATTGACTTACTCACGCAGTGGCAGGCGAAAGCACCCGAAGGTGTCCCGCACATTCTGCTGGACCGAGAACGCTACGACCACGTCAGGCGAAAGTGGCAGGAATTAAAGAAGGCAGGCAAGCCGTGGCTTAACCGCTACACGGTCAACAATGTCTTGAGGGATTTCAAGAGCCACTGCAAAAGATCTGGCATAAAGCCTGTCGGGAAGCTCACGATTCATACCTTGCGGAAGAGCGCCGGGCAGAATTGGGCGGATCATCTGCCTATGAATGTGGTCAAGGAACTGATGGGGCACAGCAAGGCGGAGACGACTTTGGAGTACTACAACCAAGTCGATAAAGACCATGAGCAAAAGGCTGCAAGAGTCATTCAAAAACTGCTCGAAGGCGGCGGTGAGTCGAAAGAGACTGACGCCCGACTGACGCCCGAGGCAGTTTCACGTCAAAATGGGGGTGTTAAGTAAATGAATAACGAAGGGCAAGCACTTATAGATAAAGAGGTTGCGAAAATGGAGCCAATGAGATTCGAACTCACGACCTCTTGCATGCCATGCAAGCGCTCTCCCAACTGAGCTATGGCCCCAGTACAAGGCAATTATAATACAAATCGCCGCTATCTGCAAGCACATTTTTTCTAATTTCGTCCTGCGGCACCGCACTCCGATCGCAAGACAAGAGTTGTCTTTTTTTCGCACCACCAGTTATAATTCTGGAGAACTGCCGATTCAGCTAGCCGTATTAGAAGCCAGTGAGAGGATGAAGATTCAGAATTTTGATTAAGAGACAGAGAATACTTGTAACGGGTCGCGTGCAGGGCGTTGGATTTCGGCCTGCTGTGTACCGACTGGCTTGCCGGCTGCGTCTGGCCGGTACGGTCTACAACGACACAAAAGGCGTAACAATTGAACTGCAGGGCGAAGAAAAAACAATCGCTGAATTCTTAGCCCGTCTGCAATCCGACGATAAACCTCCGTTAGCCGAGATAAAATCCTGCAGTTCGGTTGATGCAGCCGTCGTCGAGGGGCAAGACAAATTCACGATAAAACCAAGTGACCAGCAGGGAACCG